>Ga0209755_10005414_pt1 | contig 14537 bp, 11 predicted proteins | sample TergutCo191P1_FD_187301 | JGI IMG/M metagenome (GOLD analysis project Ga0209755, IMG submission 187301) | Cornitermes sp. P1 segment gut microbial communities from Petit-Saut dam, French Guiana - Co191P1 (SPAdes) (version 2) | ecosystem: Host-associated > Arthropoda: Insects > Digestive system... | reverse complement strand
GTTGTAAAAATATTTGTGGGCCAAACAGCTTCACGCGCTTCTTCAAAAGAGAAACCTTTTTCGGTCATGATTTCGCGGACACGTTCCAGACCGAGGAAAGCAGCATGTCCTTCGTTCATATGCGTAGCGGCAGGATTGATACCCATTGCTCTTAATGCGCGGATACCGCCGATGCCGAGCAGAACTTCCTGCTGCATACGGGTTTCTTTATTTCCGCCGTAAAGAGCGGCTGTTATATTACGTAAGTCCTGCGCGTTTTCTTCGATGTTAGTATCTAACAGATATAATGATGAACGCCCGACCTTTACTTCCCAGATTTGAGCGACAGCTTGCCTGCCCGCTAAATCAACAGAAATTTTAAGCGCCTGCCCGTCCTTCCCTATTTTCTTTTCTACAGGCATATTGTACCAGTCGTTCTCTGGATAACTTTCCTGCTGGAAACCTTCGGCATTTAATATTTGCTTGTAATATCCCTGCCTGTATAAAAGCCCGATACCGACAAGCGGCAAACCTAAGTCCGAAGATGTTTTCATGTGATCCCCGGAAAGAATTCCAAGACCGCCTGCATAAATAGGAAGCGAAACATCCATTCCGTATTCCATTGAGAAATACGCCACTACATCTTTATGACCGCCGTGATACCAGGTATCACCTTTTTTATAGCGTTGAAATCTGTCGTAAACTTCTTTAAGAGCGGCAAGGTACGAATCATCTTTTGCTGTCTGTGTAAGACGGTCCTGGCTGACCATGCCCAAAGTACGCATTGGGCTTTGTTTAGCCTGAATCCAGGCATCATAATCCAGCCTGATAAAAAGCTGAATCGCGTCATAATTCCAAGATATCCAAAGATTGCGTGCAATCTCTTCCAACGGTTTTAAAACCGGAGGTAATTTCGGTTTTACGGTATATGTTGATATATTCATATATTGAGTTTAAGGGGTGGAATCGGTTTCTGTCAACGGTTTGTTTTATGGAGAAAATGAAACATTAGTAAAATAATTTATAATAAATCGTATATACGTTTAAGATCTTCCGCTGAAAAATAGTCTATTTTTATATACCCTTCGTTAAGGTCTCCTTCAATCGTTACTTTAGTCCCAAATTTACTGATTAGCGCTTCTTTCATTGCGGTTATTTCAGGAGATCTGTTTTTATTTTTTCCGCCAACCGCTTTAGATGCGTCTTTTGCCTGTTTTTTCTTATCGCCGCCTTCGTTTTCGTTCAATACCGATGCGCGTTTTTCGGCTTCCCTGACAGAAACGCCGTTTTCTATAATATCCCTGAAAAGTTTATCCCTTGCTTTTGCATCCGCCACAGAGAGTAAAGCTCTCGCATGACCGGAGCTTACTTTTCCCTCTTCAACGCTTTTTTGCATCTCGACAGGAAGTTTAAGGAGACGCAGCGCGTTTGCTACGGTGGAACGGTTTTTTCCCATACGAGCGGCAAGTTCGTCTTGGGAAAAGCCGGAAAAATCCATCAGGTTTTTATAAGCGGCAGCTTCTTCTATCGGGTTTAAATCTGTGCGCTGGATATTTTCAATAAGTGAAATTTCCAGCCGCTTTTGATCTGTATAATCGCGGATTATAACAGGTACTTCAGTAAGACCGGCAAGTCTTGCGGCGCGTGTCCTCCGTTCTCCTGCAATGATGATATATGTGCCGTCGCCTGCGTTAGCCGCAATTATCGGCTGGATAATACCGAATGTTTTTATAGAGTCTGCTAACTCCTGCAATTCCGTTTCATCAAAAATTTTACGGGGCTGCCCTTGATTTCTAATAAGTTTGTCTACAGATAACAAAGAAATATCATGCCCTTTAGATTTTACAATCCCTGTTTGTGCAAACTCTGTTTGTGTAAACCTTGTTTGTGCGGGAGTATCGTTTTTTAAAACCTGTGAATCATTCTGAGTTGATTGCGGATCGTCATTATTATCAAGCAGGGCATCAATCCCCTTTCCGCCGAGACCGATTCTACGAGGCATTTGTCCCTCCGTCCGCAGTTGCGCCGCATCGTTTTATCAATTCCTGTGAGAGAGCGTGATACGCTCTTGCGCCGGGGCATTGCGGGTCGTAAAGAGAAATCGGCATCCCGCAAGAAGGCGCTTCTGACAGACGTATATTTCTTGGAATGATAGTGTTAAAAATCATATCCTTATAAATCGCGCTGATATGTTTTACAACATCGTTTGCAAGACGTGTCCTTGAGTCGTACATCGTAAAGAAAATGCCGCCTATCTTTAAAGACGGGTTAAGGTTTTTTTGAATAAGTTTTGTTGTATGCAAAAGCTGTTTAAGCCCTTCCATGGCGAAATATTCACATTGAATCGGGATTAGAACATTGTCAGCGGCGGCAAGCCCGTTCATCGTAAGCTGTCCCAAACTGGGAGGGCAGTCAATTAAAACAAAATTATAATTATCTTTTATAGGGGCGAGGGCTTTTTTTAAAAAGTAATTCCTTTCTTCCTGATCGATTAACTCAACCGCCGCGCCTGAAAGATCGATACTTGCAGGGATTACGTCAAGGTTTTTAACTGCTGTCTTTTTGACCGTTTCATCCGCGGTTGCGGTACAGGAAAGCAGTTCGTAAATACCCGGTTTCAGCGGTTTAGCATCGATGCCGCTGGAAAGGTTAGCCTGAGCGTCAAAATCTACCAGAAGCACTTTTTTCCCGGCTTCGGCGAGATACGCGCCTATATTGATAGCAGAGGTTGTTTTGCCGACACCGCCTTTTTGATTAACAAAGACACTAATCAATCCCATGAATATAATGTAGCAAAAAAAGAAGTATCAAGGCAAGGCACGGTATATTTAAGCCCGGTATGTATAATCATTCCTTCTTTAAAATATACAAATCCGCCAAATTACCGGTAATTATATTTCCTTCTATATCTAAATGATAAACTTGATTATCACCTAACTTATAATTTGGGCTTGAATTACCGTTTCTTGGATTTAATGTGATGAAATCTCCATCCAGTTTAAATCTTCCTGTATTAATGAATATGCCTTCTCTGTCGATATACTCAGACACTAACTCAAAAGTGTAATCGGTATTCAAAGTAAGTTTTACATTGATGCCGGGGCTTGATGCCGCAGGGATTGTCCCCTTGTAAATACCGGCAAACTGCATTTTGTTGTCATTATCGCTTTTGGTTGTTTGACAAGCTGTGAAGACAAATAAAATAATAAAAAAAGCGGACAGCAGTTTAAAATTTTTTATTTTAATTATTATATCTCCTATATTGTTATTATAATGATTTTTAATTTTTGCTTATATACAAATATAATAATTTTTGTGTTTATTAACTAAGAAAAAAAGATTTTATATACTTAAATTATATCTGTTGAAACTGCATAAAAATAAGGAGTTATATAAAGAGGACATTAACCTTTTCTCCTTGTTAATCCCCCAAAACGCAACAAAAGTCTATATTTACACACGTTTTGTATATATATTTTTTGCTTTTTTTGAGGAATAATTATATTTGGCGGATACTGTACAAACAGAATTTGCAAACTTTGAAGAAAGAAACAAGTTCGGGCTTGAGGCGCCGGAAGACGAAATCGAAGACCTTGACGATGAGTTATTCAAGACGGGATTACGGCTGATTGTTGACACAGAAAAAACAAATTAAGGAGTAAATTATGTCTGATGAAAAAATTGAAGATGGTGAAATGAGTCAAGCTATCCCTGCCGAAAAGGAATATAAACTTGCGGTAAGTTTTCTGGAAGGTGACGGCGCAGAACAGGATTATGAAAAAGCCGATGAATTATTCCGTAAGGTTTTGGAAATAAGAAAAGAATTTTATGGGAAAGATCATATTAATATTGCTACAACATATTTTATAATAGGTGATCGATACAGAGAGCATGTAGATTATAAAAAAGCGCTTCTCTGTTATAAAGACGCGCATTCAATTTATATAAAAAATTATTATAAACATCAGAATATAACCGACACTTTAGGTTTTATAGCTGATTGTTATGAGGAGTTAGCGGATTATAAAGAAGCGGTTAAATATTATAATGATGCCGTTGTATCAGATGAAGAACTCAATGGAAAAGACAATGAGAATATAGCTGTTTTTTATAATCGGATATCTTTCTGTTATGAAAGTTTAAAAGAATACCAAAACGCTTTTAATTACAGCAAGAAAGCTCTTGCGATAAGAGAAAAAACTTTAGGGACAGAACACGAAGATACAGTTTGTATATATGTTAAAATTGCTGATATTTATTTTTTACAAAAAGACTATGATAATGCAATAATTCATTATGAAAAAGCGTATATAATATATAAAAAAATTAATGATAATGAAAATATTGAGACAAATAATTCATGTTACAGCCTTGCCGTCTGCTATGAAGAAAAAGAAGAATATGAAAAAGCGCTTTCTTATTATGAAGAGGCGCTTAATGGATATGAAAAAATTTTAGGTAAGGAACAATCATTTACAGCCGCTGCATACTTGAGTATTGCTAGCTGTCATTACAATCTTAAAAATTATGAAAAAGCGCTGGAAAATGATTTAACAGCTCTGGAAATTTATGAAAAAATTTGCAAAGAAGATTCCCCAGAGTTATCGCTTTCTTATAATAATACAGGCACTGATTACCGTATTTTAGGCAAATATGATGAAGCGATCAAATATCATCTTAAAGCTTTAGAGTTAAGAAAAAAATATTGTAATGTAACAGATCATATCGCTTTCTCGTTTAAAAATGCCGGTAAAGATTATGAAGCCTTTGGTGACAAGATAAAAGCCAATGAATATTACAAAGAATCGCTTTCAATTTATGAGTCGCTTGAAGGATTTGAAAGCGATGTTGAAGAACTAAGAGAATCTGTAAAGAGAACGCAGTAAAATAGTTAATAAAGTTTTAAGGAGAAAATATGGACATCGGAGACCCGGTTATTTACAACTGTCCGTCATGCGGTAAAGAAATGATGATGACAACATTTACAAGTTACACAGTCAGCTCAAGCGGATATTATTCTGACGGCTATATACAACAATCAGGTGTTTGCTGTCCTGATTTTACTCCTGACCTGGCAAAATGCCCGCATTGCAAATCGCTTTTTTTTAGGCACAATGTTAAAGATGCAAGATCGGTTAACTTTTATATAAATAAAGTAAAAGAGGACATTGAAGAACCTGATAGAGATGACCTTATCAATGCTGTTAAAAATAAAATAACTAAAAATCGGAAAGAAGAAATAATGTTACGCAAAATGTTATGGCGCAGTTTTAACAATGAAACTCGTGAAGGATATGAAATATTAAGCGGCTATGAATTACAAATATGGAAAAATAATTGCGCTTCTCTCTTGCCGTTGACTGAGAAAACTCTCAAAGAAATGCAATCGGAAAAGAACATAAATAAATATAGCGATGAAGACAGAGAAAACTGTCTTATTATGATAGCCGAACTCAACCGCAACCTCGGCAACTTTGATGTTTGTATGGAAATTATTAAGGAGCTTCCCGGTAAATGGAGCTGGCTCAAAAAACAATTCGCATGGGAATGTAAAGCGAAAAATATTTTTACTTTTGAACTGATGACCAAAAAAGAAATGAATCTTGAAAAAGCGAAAAATCAAAATAGTGAAGATTATATCAATCGGGCATATAAATTTCTTCCTAAATACTACGGACGCAGGGATTTAAAAAAAGCCCTTGATGATTTTAACAAAGCAGAAAGTTTAGGTATGAAAGATTCAAAATTCTACAAAGAACGAGGCTTATTCTTTTTAGATGAACTAAACGATCCCGATAACGCCATCGCCGATTTTACCCAAGCGTTAAAATTTAAACAGAAAAATAAAAACTCAAGGATTGATCTTCTCAAGTTTCGCAGTTTCGCATATCTAAAAAAAGGCAACTTTAAAAAAGCGTTAGCTGATATTCAAACCGCTATAGATGAAAATAACAATGATGACAGTTTATATACCGCACGAAGTGAAATCTATGAAGCGATGGGGGAAACTGAGGCGGCAGAGAACGATAAACGCAAGGCAGAAGAATTGATAAAGAAAGAACAAGAAAAGTACGAAGCAATGATTAATAAACCTTTCAAAATTATTAAAAAAGGCGTTAAATCAACAATAGATGAATTATAAAAGAAATATTTAGAAGGAGAACGTTATGACAAAACTAACATTAGAAGACGGTTCTGTATATGAAGGAGAAACAGCCGACGGCAAACCTCACGGAAAAGGGAAAATGATCAGCGCAAACGGCGCTGTTTACGAAGGCGGTTTTGAAAACGGAAAATACCACGGCAAAGGAAAATTGATCTGTGCAAACGGCGAAATATACGAAGGCGATTGGGTTAAAAATCTAAAACACGGTAAAGGAAAATTGATCTACGCAGACGGTGAAGCGTTCGACGGTTTCTGGGGTCAAACCGCAACTTCCGGCATAAGACAATATGCAAAAGCAGGCGATATGTACGAAGGCGATTTCAGTGAATCACAAAGATACGGCACTGGAAAATTTACTTTTGCCGAAGGCGATGTATACGAAGGCGGAATTTACGGCGGCAGATTACAAGGCAAAGGAAAAATGATCTACGCCAACGGCGATGTATACGAAGGCGATTTTTCTCAAAATTACCCAAAAGGTATAGGAAAATTCATTTACGCTGATGGCAGAATTTACGAAGGCGAAGTAAATGACAGCAAACCTTTCGGCAAAGGAAAAATGATCTACCCTGACGGAAAAGTAGAAGAAGGAAATTGGAAGAAAAACGGTGAAAGAAGAACAAAAGAAGTTTTTCTGGAATGGAAAGATTATATTGAAATTGCACAAGCGTTGAACAAACTCTATCCGAACAGATCGCCTGTAGCGATGTCCGATTCAGAGTTGATAAAATTAGTAACCGCTCTGCCCGATTTTGACGGCGAAGCACAGCCGCCGTCAGATATTTATTTATCATTTATTGCGAATAAATGGATACTGGTAAAAGACGGAGGAAGAACATCAAGAGTTGATGATTCTCCCTTTGTTTAAGAAAAATAAAAATTTATTTTTGGAGAAAAAAAATGACAGATCAACAAAAGAAAGAAAAATGCAAAGAAGGAGAAGAGTTTTTTGACAAAAAGCAATACGACAAAGCGGTTTCTATTTTAAAAGAGCTGGCGGATCAAGGGTACGATGAAGCTCAATTTATGATGGGCATTTGCAGTGCGGGCGGTTACGGTACAGAAAAAAGCGATATAAAAGCTGTGCAGTGGTTTCAAAAAGCGGCGGATCAAGGTTACGCCAGAGCGCAGAATGAACTCGGCGTTTTTTATCAGCTTGGTGCAGGTGTGGAAAAGAATCTTGAAAAAGCGGTTGAATATTACAACAAGGCGGCGGATCAGGGAAACTTTCCCGCTATCGATCATCTTGCTTTTTGTTATCAGCATGGAATCGGAACTAAAGAAGATAGTGTAAAAGGTGTGGAACTGTACCGCAAAGCGGCGGAAGCGGGATACCCATCGAGCCAATATAATCTTGGAATATGTTATCACAAAGGACAAGGGATTAAACAAGACTTTGCAATCGCCGCTGAATGGTACTTCAAAGCGGCGAAACAAGGAGATAAATGGGCGCAGTTTCATTTAGGGCTTTGTTATTATCACGGCGAAGGTGTGGAAAAAAATTTTACGAAAGCGGTTGATGTATTAAAAGCCTCAGCGTCTCAAGGACTCGATGAAGCGCAATATTATCTGGGCGTTTGCGTGCTGAACGGGCAAGGCACAGAACCCAATTTAGATGTCGCCGTCGGTTTACTTCAAATGGCGGCAGATCAAGGACACACCGAAGCTCAAAAAATTCTTGATGAACTTAAAAGAAGAGGGATTACTTGATACAGAAACAAAAAAAAATAAAAGTGATTAATTAGCGAATATTAAAAATACCAAACATATCAAGTTAAAACTTCATGCGTTTCCGCTAATTGTTTTATAATCGGCAGTTTTTGAGGGCACTTTCCTTCACATTCGCCGCAAGCGACGCACTTTGAAGCGTCTGCGCTTTTTATCCAGCTCCAGCCGTTTATCACTTCTTTGTATGCGCTTTTTGCATGTTCCTTTAAATCGTAAACACGGTAACGGTTCATTATTTCAAACAGATAGGGGATGTCGATTCCCTGCGGGCATGGTTTGCAGTAATTACAGCCTGTGCAGTAAAGCTGCGCGAGATTTTTATTTTCCTCCATCATGGATTTGACGCGCTCTAATTCTTCCGCTGTCAGATGTCCTGTGCGTGACGCGATCTCAAAATTTTCTTTTACCATGTTTAAATCGCTCATTCCTGAAAGAGCCATGTCTACATTTTCATTTGCAAGAACAAAACGCAGAGCCATTTCCGCAGTGCTGCAGCTTTTGTTTTTTAACAAACTTTGAATTTTTTCGCTTGGAGGACCGAGCCTGCCGCCGCCGACAGGTCCCATTACAATCACGCCTAAACCTTTTGATTTTGCAAAAGCGATGTTCTCTTCGTTTGATCGATCCAACATATTATATTGAACAAGCGTCGATTCAAAAAAGCCTGAGTCCGCTATCGGTTTATAATTTTCCGCAGCGTCATGATAAGAAAACGAAATATGTTTGATAAGCCCCTGTTCTTTCGCTTTAAGCGCCGCTTCAAGAGGACCGTATGTTTGCCCTTGCCAGCCCTTAAAACTTTTTAGAGAGATACCCCAAAAATGATAAAAGTCAATGTAATCGGTATCAAGTTTCTTTAAAGATTTTTCCAATCTTTCCATCCAATGACCGCCGTCATTATCTTCGATAGGGTTTTTTGTGGACAAGTACACTTTGTCACGATAACCTTTTAACGCTTTGCCGACTGCAATCTCGCTTAATGTTTCGCAGTAAAGCGGCGCTGTATCAACATAATTTATCCCCATATCAAAGGCTTGCTGCATGAGCGGGACGGCAAGTTCTTCATCGACAAATTTTTTACCGTCAATTTCTTTCATAGGTAAACGCATAGCACCGAAGCCAAGAGCAGAAACTTTTTTTCCGGTTTTTCCGAATTCTTTATAAATCATTTTTTACTCCCAATAATTACATCTCTAAAATAATTTCATTTTCTGTTTTTAATATTGATGCCGGGATGTAATTACCTTCCATCGCCGTTCCGTTCACTGTAAGTTTTTTGCAGCCGCTTTCTTTTCCGTCAGGGTTATTCACTTTTATGTTAAGTTTGCAGTTGCGGAAAACTTTTTCCATTGTGAACGATTTCCACTGTGCGGGAATTGCAGGCGACAAGCGCAGCCCGTCAATATCAGGTCTTAATCCGAGAATTCCTTCTACGCAGCCGACCATAACCGTGCTTGCAGTCCCTGTCAGCCAATGAACATGGCTGCGCCCTTCAAAGGGGCTGTCCGTGCTTTCTGTAAATTGCGAGTAGACATACGGCTCTTGCAGACGGATATCCGCAATGCTGTTTTGCGCGGCAGGGCAGCTTTCTAAATAATATTCAAGCGCGAGAGAGCCTCTGCCGAGAAGCGCTTCCGCTAAAATCAGCCAGCCTTGCGATTGAAGGAAGATGCCGCCGTTCTCTTTTGTTGATGGATTAAATAAAAGAGCGAGCGCACCGTCGAATGCGTGTTTGCGGTAAGAAGGCGCCATAAGGCGTGCGCCGTATTTTGTGTTTAACTCTTTATGCACTAAATCAAGAACAGCTTTGCCGCGAGTTTCATCGGCGAAGCCTGAGATAACCGCCCAGCTTTGCGGATTTAACCACATCGAAGCTTCGGGGTCGCCGGGTTTGCCGACAACGACATCCTTCTCTGTGATGCCGCGCACAAAACGGTCTTTGTCCCAGCATCGCACTTCAATAATTTTTCTAAAACGTTGTTTTAATTTCTCCATATTTTTTTCTGTTTTAGAATCTTTTTTGTATTTAGCAAAACGGATCATTATTTCAAAAGCGTAATAGAGCTGCAGCGCGACAAATACCGAGACTCCGTTTGCGCCTAACCTAAGGCAGTCATTCCAATCGGCGTGAAGCCCGGCGGGTAAGCCGTGTATCCCTAAGTGGTTCAAAGAAAAATCTATCGCTTTTAATAAGTGATTAAAAAGCGTGTCTTTGCCTTTATCGGCATAGGGGATTACTTCGTCTAATAGAGCGATGTTTCCTGTTTCTGCAACATATTTCCAGACTGTTGGGAAAAGCCAAAGCGCATCGTCCGCACGATAGGAAGGATGACCTGTTCCCTGGCGGTAAGTCTGATCTTCAGGTTTATCTTCGTGACCGGGATTGTGGTTATACTTTACAAGCGGGAGTGCGCCGCCGTGATTTACCTGTGCGGAGATCATAAACTTTATTTTTTCTAAAGCCATCACAGGATCAAGATGGATGATACCCTGAATATCCTGCACTGTGTCGCGGTAACCGTAGCCGTTGCGCTGCCCGCAGTAGATAAGAGAAGCGGCGCGAGACCAGATAAAAGTGATAAAGCACTGATAGGCATTCCATGTGTTGATCATATTGTTAAAATTTTCATCGGGGGTTACAACTTTTAAGTTAGCGAGTTTGCCGTGCCAATATTTTTTAAGTTCGTTAATTTCACGATCAGGAAGGGCGGCATCTTCGTAACGTGAGATTAATTCTTTTGCCTGCGCTTCGCGTTTTTGCCCAAGTAAAAAAGAAAATTCTGTTGTTTGTCCCGGTTGCAGAATAATCGTTGTCTGCAATGCGCCACATGGGTTTAAGTTATAATTAAGCGTATTGTCAAGTTTGCCTTTTTCTACAGAGACGGGGTTTCCGTAATCGCGGTATTTTCCGAGAAAGGCGGCACGATCTCCGCAGTAAGTTTCGACTTTTGCGCCTGAAAGACCGAAGATGCGGGTTTCCACGCGGCTTTCGTTAACGGCATTCAAACAATTTTCGTTGATTGTCTGCAAAATAAATTTATCTTTAAAATATGTGCGTGTAATAAATTGAGTGTATTGAAGATTCACCTGATCCTGTTCATAAAAACTTTCGCAGGTAAATTCGGCAAAGCCGATGACAGAAATTTTACGCGCCTTTGTATCTTTGTTTGTTACTTTAACTTTCCACACTTCATATTCAGCGCCCTGAGGCACATAGTAACAAACTTGTGATTGTATGTTTTTATATTCCGCTTCAATCAAAGTATAACCTGTACCGTGCCTGCATATCGATTTATATCCGTCAAGAGATTTTCCGACAGGCTGCCAAGAAGCAGACCAATAATCACATTCGGTTTCTTCTTTAGGTTCGCAAAAATAAATGTAGCGTCCGGGTCTGTCCTGTTCGTTAAAACGGTAGCGTATCAATCTGCCCGCCGCGCCGCTTTTTACAAAGCTGTAACCGCCGGCATTATTTGAAATGATCGCCCCGTAAGCCGGTGAGCCTAAATAATTCGCCCAAGGCATCGGAGTATCCGGTTTGTCAATTACATACTCGCGCTTTTCAGCATCAAAATATCCATATTGTGAACTCTGTTTTTGCATAAAAAAATCCCCCGTATTGATTTACTATGTAAATCATTTTATCATAATAAGCGTGGATTTGGAACAGGAAGATGCTTTATATAAATTTCTCGAAAATGCAACAGAACCGTTTTCATTGGATGAAATAAGCTCTTTTATTCAATCTGCAGGATATAAACGTAATAAAAAGCTCGTTAAAGAGATAGAAAATTATCTTGAAGCGAGAAAATCCGCTTTCAGGCAGGATAATAACTATTGGGTTTCCCGCAGAGCTTGCTTTGAACCGGCTGTTTTTACAATTACCCCTTCGCGTTTGGAACTGCTTAACGGTATATTAATTCCGGGGCATAGATGCATCCCTTTTGCAAATCCTTTAATCCTGCCTCATCGGTATAGATTTTATTGGAAAGGAAAACGCGGAAGCTTCTCTATCCCCATGACAACAACCGAAGCGCCGCCTGAAGAGTTGTATCCCTATTACATTCTTTACGGCGAAGAATATGCGCCTCAGTATATTGCAAAGGATAATGTAAAAAATGAAGAAGCATTCAACGCCGACCCTTACGAAGAACCGCCTGAAGTGTCGATACATTCTCTTGATATGCGTTCAATTTACAGGGAAAGCGCATTTGTACCCGGCGACCGTTTTGTTGTACGGACATTGAATTGGAAAGAATGCCGTTTTGAAATATCTAAAGCGGGAAAAGACGATTGGACGCTCATTGAGTTGGAGAAATGGATAGAATGTGCGGAAGAAGGTTTTGAAAAAAGTTTTACCAAGTTAGGCCCTGGTGCAAGCACAGAAGAACAATTTGCTTTCGCGTATTGGTTCGGCGGTAAAAGGATGAGGGAAGTCCCTTCTTACTCGCTGGAAGAATTTATTTATGAAAAAACAAACCGCGTGGATACAGTTACTTACGGCATTGAAACACGATGCTGGTTTGCAGGAAAAGAAATCCCGGATTGTAAAAAATTACAATGTTTTTCTCTTCCCCCCGACAGAACAATTATTGAAGATATTTTATACGATAAAAACATTCCTGTTTCAGAATTTGTGATTCTTTCATATATTAAAGACGCATTCTTCCGAAAAGAAAAAAAAGCTGAAAATATTCTAAACCGCCTTGTCCCGCCGATTATACATCTTGATGATTATGAAAGAAAGATATTGGTAGAATTTATTTCTGAGAGTATTGATGATTTTATTCAAGATTATTCTTTGTTTGTAGATCGCAATGCAGGCCCTTTAAGGCAGCGGGCTATTGAATTGCATACTGCAATCATCGAACTTTCTGCAAAACTGCAAAAAGGCGAGATAGAAACGACATGGTTTCCTCAGCACACTTTTATTATACTTTCACAAATTCAAAATCATGCGGCGGCATTACTCGAAGATCTTGCATTTGAAGAAGCACATCCTGATACGGAAATTATCGCAATGGAAAATTCTTTGGACAGTATGATTGATACTTTCACCGATATAAAAGAGCTGATAAACACATCAATGGATAATTTTAGAAGAAGCAACCTTACAATCATTCATGGAGGTAAAACATCGAGCCGTTTATGGCAGATGATACAAATCAGCATAACAGGCATTGATGTTTGGCGGCGGGCGGTTATCCCTCATGATCTTGATATGCAGGGACTTCATTATTTAATCTGCGCCGGAATGGATTGGAGCGGCAATTTGCGTTTCCGTTTTTACTGCGAAACTCCTGACGGCAAGGAATATCTTCACGATAAAATCCAGTTAGGTGACATTGATTTCCACGGTAAAAAAGAAATTGTTTACGAATACGCAAAATGGACTGTAAAAATAATTATAATGTCATCGTATCAAGGCGAAGAAAATGACAAACCCCGCTATGTAACAGGAGAAGGCAACGCGCCTCCCGAACAAATAGAAGGCCCCCGCCATTTTAAAAGACTGTACGATAAAAACCCTCAAGGCTTTTTTTACGGTAATGTATCAAATAAAGAAACCCCCAAACATGAATTGGGGATAAGCATTGCAACGGGAGTCTTTGATTTGGAAAGGATTAACAGCAAGCTGAGAACGATGTTTTAAAATGAAATAACTTAAGCCGTAATTATCTTGGTGTCTTCGCTACTTCGCAAATACGGCGCGCCATGTTGTCCAAAGAAACTTGCTCCATTACATGACCCATCTCGTAAGCAACACGCGGCATTCCGTATACTACGGCGCTTTGTTCGTCTTGACCGAGCGTCATACCGCCTTCTTTGTAAATTGTGCCGAGATGCTGTGCGCCGTCGCGTCCCATTCCTGTCATGATTACGCCCAGTGCATTGTTTGTAAAGTTCACAGCTACGGAAGCGAAAAGAACGTCAGCGGAAGGCCTGTGACCAGAAACCTGCGGTGCGTCTGAGAGATGCACTATCGAGCCGGTCGCTTTTTTCTCGACTTCAAGATGTTTATTACCTTGCGCAATTATAATTCTTCCCGGTTTAATTTCATCGCCTTCTTCGGCTTCTTTTACTTCCAGAGGGCAGATACGGGCAAGGCTCTTTGCAAATTCATTTGTGAAACCTACCGGCATATGCTGTACGACTACTATCGGTACTTTTAAATCCGCATCAAGTTTTGAGAAAACAACGCGCAGAGCATCGGGACCGCCGGTACTGATACCGATTGCAATTATTTCTGTTTTACCCGGTTTGCGTTTCGGTGCAGGAGGGGCTGCAGGCGCGACAGGGGCCGCTTGGGCTAAATTAAAATGAATGGCTACATCTGATGCTTTTGAAGAAGGGGTTTTCGGCGCGTATTCAGAAGGAGTAAGGACTTTTTTCCCTTTCGATCTGCGGTAAGCGCCTCCATATCCCAGTAATTTAGAGATAACGTTATCTTTAACTACATGAATATCTTCAGAAATTGAACCTGAGGGTTTTTGAACAAAATCGCTCGCTCCTAAAGAGAGGGCTTCCATTGTAATTTCTGCGCCTTTTGCGGCAATGGAAGAAAGAATAACTACGGGAATATCAATACCTTGTTTTTTTCTTTCTTTTAAAAATTCAATACCGTTCATTTCCGGCATCTCAAGGTCTAAAACTATAACATCTG
>Ga0209755_10005413_pt1 | contig 14538 bp, 7 predicted proteins | sample TergutCo191P1_FD_187301 | JGI IMG/M metagenome (GOLD analysis project Ga0209755, IMG submission 187301) | Cornitermes sp. P1 segment gut microbial communities from Petit-Saut dam, French Guiana - Co191P1 (SPAdes) (version 2) | ecosystem: Host-associated > Arthropoda: Insects > Digestive system >... | reverse complement strand
CTCATATAATACATTTTTCATAAATCATGTGCTAAAATTTAAATACTTACCACAGTAGGATAAGGGTTAAAATGTGAGTCACATTTAGCCATCATGCATGATTTTTTAATTGATTACTAAATACATATATGAGGCTTGTTGCTGTAGCAGTCAGGCCAGATGAGCTTGCATGTGTTGGCACAAAGAGAAGTAGAGGGTAACCTTTGTATATGTGAGTTCTCAAGTTTCTGCAGCAATGTAGCTGCAGAGTTTGTTATTCTGGTGTAGGATGCTGTGTAGCAGGGTAAACAGCAAGCCAGTAATGTAGTGTCCTAGTTCACATAAACAGAATCCTAAACTATTGTACATCTTTCATGTGTACACAGATATTTGGTGTAGTGCTCATGGTTGTTTAAATCTTCTGGGACGTTATGCACGATCTTGAAACACACCACTCATGAGTATGTTACAGTTTGATACACTGACATTTTTACCAATGTGTTGCACTTAATTTGTTAGTGTGTCAGAAGCTGAGATAAACTTCCTGTCTAGTTCCCTTCCTGTCAGTTTGTATGGTTAGGGCATATAATTTTGAGTTTAAGCTTACTCTGATGGTTCATAATTTATCTATATTGTAAATATTGCATGAGCTAAAATGAAGTACTTAAAGAATTTGATTCATATTGTGTTAAATTAGATATGACATGTGAGGTTTGTATGTTCTTGAATAATGGAATTGGGAGCAATCATGAGGGGTATGTGTGACTGTGCCTTTGTAAGTTTAATGTTTCACATAGTAAATACCATTGTAAAGCTACTTGAATTTTTTGGATGGCACAGCCATGAAAGAGATGTGCATTATGGGTGAGCCATAGCACCACAATCCCTTACACATGACAGAAGATCTCACAGTATCGGAACTAGAATGGAGTTCTGAAAAGTTTGGCTACTATATCATCAATTAATGCACTGATTTGACTTTTTTTGCACACAACTGTGTTATATGCTGTGAAATATTGTAGTTATTCTGTATCATTTATGATGAAAATTGAACATATTCTGGGATATATTTGGAAGTTGGATTTATTAATGTCTTTTGGTGTTTACATTTTATGGATTTAAAATTTTAAAATTTTCTCTCAGTTTAATTTTAATTGAATGTTAGGAAGAGGCTACCAGGGATTTTGAATTCATCCAACAACTGTTATTTGAAATATACTACAAAACAGAAGCAATGAATTATAAGGATTTAAATTTCATTCCAATCGTAGAATTTCATTATTTGTTTTCCTGGTATATATATTTTGAACATCCATTGGTCAGACATCAGCTTCAAATTATTAATTAACGCTTAACATGATCATGGCACATTGTTTTGTTATCATCCACCGCTGATAATACTGAATCTTAGAAACTGACAGCATTCATAGATAAAACAATCCAAATTAGTATTCCAAAACAAAAATAGAATTATTGTGAAGCGTCAAAAGACAGGAGAGAGCCGATTTTCAAGTTAAATTTATTTTATGTACAGGGTATCTGAAAAATAACTCCCAGGTTTTGTGACACTTTGTGTGTATATGTATGTGTGTGTATATACACACACACACATTTTGATATAGAGAACAGTGCACATGGTTAACCTAAATTGCACAACACATCAAGTTTGAAATGTCAATTTGTCCAATTTAACAGTGCAGATATTTTGGTGTGAAAGCAAGAAATTCTTAACAGCAACATGACTTGTTGGTACAACTCAATACAGTAACCCCTTGGTATATGAGATTCACAAATTAATACCAATTTTTGAAATTGTAAACCAATTCTCACTTTTATGAGGTCCTTCTTAGTTGCAAAGCACTTGGTTTTCCCAGTGCCTCCTCGTGGCTATTGTTCAATCTCATTTCTCCTCAAATGTGCGGAATGTTATGGCATCTGCGAGCAGTTCATGCTAAAGCAGCATTGCAGTGTCTCATTTTTTTCATAGCTGTTTTGTGAAGTTTACTGTGCTTGGTGTTAATCATTATGTCGGTTAAATTTTACGGAATGTTCATGTCTCATATTTATAAGGGGGTTAGTACCTAACTTTTATGCAATTTCCATACAGATGTAGTGACATAACTATTGTTCATTGCTAAGAATTAAGTGTAGTGATTGACCATTATTTTTATGTCATACTGTTCTGTGTTGTATTCAGGTGTGATTCATGTTTTTTGGAGAGAAGATGTTGACCTCAGAAATCAATTTAAACTTGTAACACAGGAAGGAATTGGAAATTAATTTTTGTTGTACAAATTCTTGCCCTATGAGCCTGTAAAACAAGGGATTACTGCGTTGTGTTCTTTTATGTCTCTCCAAATATACAAATGATCCATGATTTCGGTCCACACCTTTGTCAGCAATGCTGGTGTCACTGCTGTTGACACTGTCATGCAGGAGCCCTACATGTAATACTATAAGATAATGTGAACATTGTGAAGTCGGGATTTATTGTGGGCCATATATGGCACCATCTCTTCCTATGCACCAGCCTAAAAATTGGACATAAATTACAGTTTATACTGTCATAGGAAATAGTACCACAGTACTGTGTCATGCTTGCATGTTGTTGCCATGTTTTGCCATTTGCTTTTACTGTTTCCAGTGTTCCATTTTGTTTGGATTACTAAATTCATATTCGGCAAATCTGGAGTTCATTCTCAGACATCCTGTATATATATGTTAGATAATAAACACGTTGATTATATACTCATTGCATTTCTATATAAGATTGAAAATTTGTGCCTTTTTGGGCAGATGTTCATGAGTTGTATTACATATGATCAAACATTTTCTCACCACAAATGCCATAAAAAAGTAATTCACTGTTTTGCAGAAGTTACATAAGAATATTTTGCAGTTTAGCAAGAAGGTATGGTTGCAAATGTAATTAAAAATGGGACAATGTAACAATGGTGTCAACAGTGGACAGCCTACATTGTTTGATTTAGTTGGCAGGATGTGTATGACAAGTATGTGTTATGTGTTACAGTGATAGGTAGCTGTTCTATGCTTAAATTTGTTATATGTTTAACTCACATGCCAAGAGTGATGACATTGTCAGGACATGAAATACTTTATTGCTCTGGAATTCAAAATTTCAGATCAAATGTTTAAACTTACTCTAAACCAGGGGTGTCCAACCCCCCTCCACCCACCCACCCTTATTTTTATACAAGTGGCCACAACCACTCATGTAAAAATTACAGTAAGCGATATACTAATCCCTAACCTCCTAAATTATTGTGAATTCTGTACAATACACATATTATATACAAATTCATCCATGGGCCACATAACACAACCAGAGGGGAGGAGGATTGTATGTTGGTCACCCTTGCTCTAAACTAATCTTTTTTATTTCAGTGTAGTCAGTATTTTCTGGGAACAAAGTGTTGATTAATTAGAACCTACAAGAAGAATGAAACTAAAAACAGGTACATATATGTATATAGTCCCAGTTCATGTCCTACTGCATGGGAACAGAACAGCATCTTGTCAGACTTGAGGCTCACAGAGTAGTGACTGTGGCTTAATTTGGTAGGTTGGTACCAATGTTTCAGAGGAGCTTCCTCCTCCCATCTCCAGACAGAGGCTTTATATGGCAGGTTTCTCTTACATGTTGTTGCCTATCTACCTAGCTGCATAGAAGACTGTAATATTTGTATATCACCTACATCATGAAAACTGTTTCAATGGGAGCATAAATGTTGTTTACTGCACTTCATGGCCAATAATGCATGTAGCAATGAACACTGAAGCATGCAAAGTTATAAGCTTATGTTGTTTTGTGAATTCTAGTCATGTTCCTACCACTATTGCATCATACAAATTCAAGCAAAAGTTTGAAACTTGGTGGGATATGTAGCTATGTCATTGTAAATGTACTGATGGTATTGTATGATTGGTGGTTATTTTTGTTACATGGGAATATAACACCCATTATTTCTGTGCATTATTTGCCATAAAATCTCAGTTCACGATAATTAAACATATGTACTTCTTACAGTACCTTAGATTTGTTAAGTTCCACAAGCCCTGAAAACAGGTATGTATTTAAGTGGATTATATCATGAGACATATTTTGCTTCCTACATTTTGTGTAGAAACTATCTCATATTCATTATGTTTCATTGAAATGTTTTGTTTTCAGTGTTTCATAATTCTATGCTTGCATGTGAATTGTTGTTTTGTGTTTTGTTATTAATAATATAAAAGTCAATTTCATGTAGAATTTCATCTAGCAAGATTTGAGCTTCTTACAGCAGTGTTGCTGTAGATTCTCATTTTATTTAGATCTTCATTAAAATATGATATTAATATGGGAATATACAACAGTCAATGAAAATATTTCGTCTTAGAAATGTAAGCGAATCTGAAGATTAAATTGCATACTATGAACCTTTTGTTGTTTTACACGAAGAGTCACAATTTTAAATTCAGTTATCTTTATTAATATGTGTATGTATGTTGTAGAAAATGGTGTTATAGGAATGTTGAATGTAAAGTATGATTTTGTGTGTTCACAAATTTAATTATAACATGTTGTTTAATATACTGAGGAAAATGTGGTGGAACTTAGCAGACATTATTTTCATCTCAACAATATGTGTATTACCCTCCAGTTATTTTATAGTAGCTTTTCTTTCATATAGATTTTTATTGTTATATGATGATGAGTTTTAAACATGTTTTGTATCAGTTCATTGAAATGCTTATATTACTTTTTTACGATTATTGAGCAGTATTCCGCTGTGTTGTGACTTTGTTTTGTAGATTGCTGATTAAGTACTTACACATTACATGTTGCAAATACAAATGCTTTTTTCATTTATTTTCTCTTGAATTATCATGGTGGTTGTAAGTTAACAAGAAAAATGTCTGGGTAGTTACATGTAGCGGTAATGCTATAGACCTGTATTCAGGAGGTGCCTGGTTCTACTCTCAGTCAGAACATAGGCCATTCTGGCTGATAATGTTGTGGTTTTCCTTAGTTTCTCCAAGGAAATGCCAGGATAAAACTCAAATTTGGCCATGACTGTTTCCTTCCAGATCCTTTGAATTCATCAGTTAAAAACTACCAATTCTACAATGTATAGTCTAGGCTATTGTCATTATTGTAAAATGAAGTGTTAAGAAGTTAAAGTTGCCCCTGTTCTTAATTAAGCATTGCTCATTGTGAAGGCATTTTGGAGAGTGTTGCTGGTTGTAAAAATGGGTCATAGTTTTCTTGGTATTATATGAACAACTGCACAATTGAATAAAATAAACACTGCGAGATATTGCATTAAAAGTTACATTAAAGTCGTGACCCCAAGTGTGGGTATTTATTCTGCTCAGGAACCAAGTTATAGATCGTTCACCCTTTTCCACAATGTTTTCATGGCATTAAATTTTAAGGCCTTCTTGTGGAACACCACGGTGACTACAGTGAGCGAAACCTCCATGGTAAAAACCGAGGAATCTCCTGTTGCTCTCTGCCTGACAGTACAATGTGAATTTTGTTCCTGTCACTTTGTCTGTTGTATCCAGAAAAGTTTTGGTTTTGTTCTTTAAAGTTCAATACAGTTTCTGGTTAATAAAATAAACCACAAACAGGAGCAAGGGGATTTGGATTATGACTTGGGTAGAATGGTAAAGGAAACGAAGGTCATGTCACGAAGCGATTTCGCTTATCGATGATTTTTTTGGTCGCATAACGTTGACGTGCTATAATCCGTGTGTAACGTATTCCCTAACCCGTGTTTTTAAGTAGTAGAGGTTTTTGAATGTGACGTGTTCGGTTAGAGTATGCATAATTATAATTACAAAGAAGAGAGTAGCCTGTGTGACCGTTTCAGTATGTACTATGATGAAGATTATGCTTTGGCGCTGCAGTTACAAGAGCAGTTTGTTACTGAAGTAGGTTTATTATATAACTTATCTAATTGCTAGAACTTCGTGGGTGGGTTTTGTTATAGTTCATAATGACGTTCACGCCAGTATGCTGTTCAATAACAACCCAGATAATATCGCGGTTCGCTTGACGTGGTAGTCCTTTTTCTACCACCAGCAGTTAGAACTATGTTTTCTAAGAGAACGTTGTGCAATCGCAGGTTTTGTTGTCATGCATTATTGCATTGGTTCGTGAGTGGTAAGTTTAAGGTTTTCGAATATTTCGCTGTTCCCTGTAATGTGTAGTTTATTTTTAAGTTCTTTGAAAAGTGGTGGAAGAGTATACCTTAAAGCAGCTGCAGGATATATATTCAAAGAAGTTTAACAAAACTGGAAGTTTTTTCCTAAAATTCGTTCGAACAGTGGCTCTCTCATTAGCATATACTGTTTATTTTGTAAAAGCTTTACAGTGTGTTGACAGCATTTGTTTATTGTTGAGTTTCGTAAGTTTCCACTTATTAAATATAATATGAACGGTTATAAGTCAGTTTCATTCCTAATCTGAATTTACATTCATGTAAGGTTAACCATAACTAAAGGAACTATTATTTATCTTATGAATATGAAATCTTATTTTTCATTTACACGCACTGTATTTTTTTTGTGCATCAGTGTTGAGCTTGTGAAATGTCTCAGTCATTATATTTTCACTGTAGGATTTATTTTGTACTTGTAACATATGTTTCAGTTGAAACCTGAACATGTGATAAATGCACGTACACACAAGATGCTGGATATGAAAAGCAAGGAAAATGTTTACAGGAAGAAATCTCAAAGTGAAAGTTCCCCAGTAGATCCATCATGGGAATACATTGATCCAACACCAGATATACATGCTCTTTTCACTCAGTTTGATAAACGATTCTTCTGGGGAAAGTTGAAGGGAGTGGAAGTGAGGTGGAGTCCAAAGATGACTTCGTAAGAATATTTTTGTAAATATATTATGTGATTCATGTTCTTTGACTGCACTGAAGCCAAGGGTGGAAGTCCTATGAAATGCCACTATTCATATCTTCCTTGAGCTGTTTGACTTCCCTGTCAAGCTTAGTTCTATAAAGGACTTATATGATGTAAGCAAACTGTGATCTGTATTATTATTCCCCTCCAGCCATCTAACCATTGCATTTTCTGGATAGTTGGTAGTGTTTAGCAACATAAACAGCCCTTTGATCTCATTGACATATACCAGAGGTGGCAGGGCAGTGATACAGTAGACAAAAAGGAGGGAGCCAAGCACTGTTATTATCATCACGCATGGGGTTTCTTTCTGTGGTTTCAGTGTGAATAGGCTGTTTGTACAATCTAGGTTATTGTTTGCTTTAATAGTGCTGAATTGATGTCTACTTTTTTGTTTGTATTTTTGTGTGTACACGTCTGTGCATGCATACCGTATGTAAAGTTTGTTGCCTTTAAAGGGCAGAATTGCTTAATTACCTATAATTCACATGGGATGAGTTTCTGTGTACTATCCAAGAATTCAGACAGTTCTAATTTTGTTCCCTGGTCAGAACTCTGTGCATACTTTTCTGCTTAAAGATTAATACCTTCCCATGTAACAAATATAAAACCACCCTGTCTTGGAGGGTAAAAGAGTACCTTTCATGTACAAGTTAGAAGCATTTGTGCATGTTGCAATTTGCTCACTAAGATGTACAGTTTGTATCTGTGCTAAGTCCACATTTGTTTGTGCTGTTTGTTACAAACATTATGCAGAGAGTTTCAGACTTGGATGCAGTGTTTTTTAAATAAAATATTTACAGGTGTGCTGGGATATGCTGCTATGAGGGACGAGGTGGTCTCTGCTCAGTTCGGCTCAGTCTTCCTTTGTTGAAACTTCGTCCTAGGAAAGACCTAGTTGAAACACTTCTGGTAAGTGATGTATGTAGATTATTTATTGTCTCATTAGGTCTGATTATGGTCTGCAAGTTACGGTCAATAAGTGTTTCTGCAGTTCAAATGTGTTTCATCTGTTGTGGATTCTGTGAATAGGTATCAAACCCAGTTGTTATACAGTCTCTTGTGTTGTGTAGAGATATTTACACGCCATTGTTCGGTTTAGCGTGGGCCTGTTCATTTTTATCTGTAAATATAAATAATTCACAATGTCTGTCCATCTGCCTGTCATGCTGTGTGTCTCATAAACTAATAATAGTGATAGCATAACAGTGTGAGTACAAAAGTTGTCTGCTTTAGGATGGAAAAAACAGAAAAATGGTTAATGTTGGTGTTGTGTGTATGGGACCAGTTCCAGATCAATAGTAGTGGTACATGATCAACTCTAAATCTATTGAGCAGAGATGACTTTGGCTATGGTACAGAGAAAACTTACAGGGACAGTAGCAGGGCAAATGCACGTGAAGTGTTGTTCCCTGCGTGCTTTTTCTGACCTTTTCTTTTATTTATTTTAGCGTAGCTCTACTGTTCAGACAGTGACAACATTGTGTGTATGACTGTGTGATGTACAATGTTTTCTTTTCCAGCATGAAATGATACATGCATTCCTGTTTGTGACTCACAATAATCGTGACCGTGATGGCCATGGACCAGAATTTCATTGTCACATGTACAGAATTAACAAGGAAGCAGGTACCAATATAACTGTAAGTGCCTTTAAATTGTTTTTACAGTTAAATCTCCTTTAGTTACAAGGGGGATTTTGCATGTCAGTTGTAGAAAATTTATGTTGTGATAATAAATAATTCTGGGGTTGTACATTTTGAACTCTAAATGGGGGGAAAACTTATGATCACAAGACTTTAAAAGAGAATTTTCCAGGCTTCTTTACACACAGTTACTGAATACATGTTTGTAACTCCATGTGCATTGCTGAAAGCCTTAATGACCATGAGGGAATTAGAGTATGTCAAACAGCTGTGAAAAGAACCTGCAAAACGTACTGTCCCTCACATGTTTTATTCTGAAGTGTCTTTTTTTTTTTTTTAACTTCATGTTGTGTATTTCTCAACAAGGCCTTAAATATCACCAAACACAACCATACAGATCTAGTATATTAGTCTTATTATACACTACAACATGTTTCAGCTGTCCAGAATAAGGTTAGCCCTTATATTCTTTCTGTGTATCTGACATCTACTTGATGGCTGATCTAGAAAGCCGAAACATGTTGTAGTGTATAATAAAAGATTAATATACTAGATTTATATGGTTGTGTTTGGTCAAATATTTAAGACCTCTATGTCGTGTCTTAGTTGACAGTCTGATAACATGTAACTTGCGGTTCTCATTCGCATAGTTTTCAATATGTCTTTGTACTGATGAAGGTTTGATTACTAGATTTATGATCCATTTTCTTGCGTACATTGATAGTTCTGGTGATATGTTCTTCTAATACCAGTAGTACAGACACTAACAGACTAGTTATTTTGAAACTCGGGAGACACTTGAAGATTGACGTCTGCTAGGATGTTACCATGGTGACTGGTGAAGGCTTACAGATATCAAGAAGTCCAAGAAGACTTGTTCTTCAACTGCTTGACGCTTAAGGTGGAGGCACTACCCCCCTCTAAAATATTGGTAATTCTTTACTGGTTGGCACTGCACAACAGTCCAGAAGACTTGAATCTTATCAGCTCTGCTGTGAAAATGTGAAATGTTACTTAGTACGCATTTCATAATACTGCAGACATCTCCAGCCTGGTACATTTTGTCATGCTGTTGTCAGCACTAGCTTAGTGAACATGTGAAATTCTGTGATCAGAGCAAAACTGGTGTTATTACATATACATTGTTTGTGTTTTGTTGATGGTGTATCTTTGAGGTTCTCTTCTTTTATTGAAAATGTGAAATAACATGTGCTGATTGCATAATATTGTGATTATAGTTACTGATGAATTACAGTAATATGATATAAGGAATTGTGTGACATGTTACAGAAGCACCTTGTAGAATGTGACTTAGAACATAAACAGTCTAATTTTCTGGATGCTTAAAATGCGCCATGCCAATATCAAGTGTTTTAGGTACTGTGCAAGAATGTACATTGGGCTTTGTATCAGGTCTACCATAGCTTCCATGAAGAAGTGAGACTTTACCAACAACACTGGTGGCGCTGTAATGGGCCATGCCAAACTAGACCACCTTACTTTGGCATGGTGAAGCGTGCCATGAACCGTGCACCAGGTCCCACTGACTTCTGGTGGAAGGACCATCAAGCAACATGTGGGGGGCAGTACATCAAGGTTCGTGAACCTGACGGATTTTCCGAAAAGAAAGCAAAACAAATCAGCAAGAAAGGTAACTTCAACAAGATTTTTATAAGTAGAAAGTGGGGTATTGTGTTTACCCAAATCTCACACACATGCAGATGTACTGCAAAATTCTGTCAATCTGACTTGCATGGGACTGGACAAGTGCTGAATTATTGAATATTCTGGATTATCAGATGGTACCTAAGTTCTGACATGTAATTTTTTGTTACTGCTCGTAAACTTGGGCAGTAATACTAATCACGAGTATTCTACTTGGATATCTCTTTCACCTGCTGGTTCAAGGTCATTGGTGTCCTCTTTGTGTATTTTCTGAAGTCATCATTGTTGAAGGAGTTGATGGAATAGGAGACAAGAGGCCAGGATATACCACAGTAGTTGATGGAGAGACACTCTTGGAGGCCTTTTGAACATGTCCCTGAGATATGTCTGTTTCACTGATGAAACTTTTGTCTGGTAAAAAAGTAGTATGTCCACTCTTGGGATTGCTATTTTCAAGTTCTGGATTATAAGGATTTCTGGATTATCAGACATGAGATTGAATTATTTTTTCTCTATGTGTGCACCTGTATACAAACACCTTTTGTTTTTCAATTTTTACAAAATTTTTGTTTTATTTTCCCATGGAGTTTTCATGTCCAGTTTTTCACCTTGGAAGTGAACCATTTATAACATAGTAACTGTTTTCCATATTTCTATGGTTGTGTAGTTGTATGATGTTTCATTTTGTTTCAGGTGTTTCAGCATCAACTGGAGGCAAAAATGACATTCGCAACTTCTTTCCATTCCTTGGGAAAGGAAATGTGCTCGATAATAGTAGTAAAACTAGTGGAAGTGTAACAAGCGGAACTTTCAGTCAGCCTTCACATGAACCTCATTTCCCATTGCCACAAAGTAATGCAAATAATATTATGGGCTTGAAAGATTTATACAACAAAAATATAAGTGCTGGTGCATCTTGTGGCAAGCAGAATGAAACTGACTGTACTAATACTAAAGTTTGTGTTAATGCAAATGAACAAAATGGTTGGATGTTGCCTAGAAATAGTCCTAAGAAACCACTATTTGGCAGTAAGGCACATACTGCTTCATCTTCTGGAAATAAGGGCAGTGTAAGAACTGGAAACTTTGGTGGAACACTGGTCAATAGAGGTGGAGGTACATTAGTGTTTACTGCTAAAGACAGTAAAAAAGGTGTTTCAAATGTCAGGACTGTTAATGGAAATTCTAATGATGGAAAGAAGTTAATAAATAATTTTGTACCTTTCTGTGGGAAAGGGCATACTTTAGGGGGTGAGACAATTGCAACAGTGAATAGTAGAGTGTCTGAGATGGGTATATCACATTCACTGAAGAACTCTATTTTGTTAAAAGCTCCGAGTAAAGCCCTGGGCAATAGCAGTTTGCTTGATGAAGCTAAGGCCAATAAACGTTATGGTTCTGTTGCTGAAAATGATGTACAGAAAAAACTAAAAAATGAATCAAGTTTTGACTTGACTACAGATGCTGAAGGACTTCCAGGTACAAATGATAACTTTGTGAAGTGCCCAGTGTGCAATGTAGAGGTTGGAGAACTTTATGTAAATACCCATTTAGACTCTTGTCTTGGAACTGCCTTTGTTGATGATCACCCCACAGCTGTAGAGAATTGTTCAGTGAAATCAGAAACAGATTCCTGTAAAATCAAATGTCCAGCATGCAATTCAGAGATGCTGAAATGTAATTTGAATGCCCATCTTGATATTTGTCTGGGTGCTGTCTTTTGCAGTGCATCAGTAGATGGTGAAAATACTGGTGGTGGTGGTGATGATGATGATTGGGAAAACACAAGTTTTGGTGGCACGAAACCTGAGAACAATTCGTATCCTTGTCCCTGTTGTGGGATGTTAGTTACATACGCTGAAATGAATACACATCTTGACCATTGCCTTACAGGGACAGAATAATGAGTGTGCTGTTGTGTTGATGAGATGAGCAAAGGGGTGTAATGTCACTGGTTTAATGTTGGGTACCAGAACTAGTGAATGATGCATCGTTTTGAGTTCTGAATTGTTGTGAGGTGATCATTAATTTTATTACACTTAAGATGCAATTTTTGTCATTATGTTTTATAGTAGGCCCCTTCATATATTTCTGACAAAAACAATCCCTAAGATTTTATTCATATGGTCTTTAGATGTGGAAGTACAGGGGTGCTGATAAGTCCTTAGCCCGACCAGGAAGGAAACAAGCTAATGTTTCTGTCAGAATGGCGTGAATTTCCTTCTGTGCCTAGCCTTGCAGGAAAAAAAACCTGATAACAGCTCGCATCTCGATGTTGTTGAAATCGCGCGTATCCCTGACATGTTTCCGAGCTTGTTTCCTTCCTGGTCGGGCTAAGGGCTTATCAGCACGCCGGTATAAATGTTATAAAATATCAGAATCTTACATTTGTGAAAACTGTAATCCTTTGCATGAGTTGTTTTGAACCAATGAATTCTGCGGCTGTTAAGAGACGGTATGATCATGACCATGCTTACTGTGAAATTGAAGTACAAGATCTGCCTGCATACTTTTCTCATTATTGCAAAATATTACTACACCTTGCCGAGTGGAGCCTGTTGTCAGGTATGTTGCTCTGCAAAGGGACAAAGATGTGCCCACAATTTTAAATTTGATTTCAAAAATAAGAAAAGTTTATTTTAATTTTAAACAAACTAAAAGTGATGAAATAAACTGTTATGACATAATGAAGCTACTTTTATGTGTTAAAAGTCTTATGATTTGACCAGTGTTTTGTTTGCTGCCATGAAGAATGACAGTGTTTGCTTATCATGCCAGGGACAAAGGGCTTTTCAGGGCTCACCAACTCAGTTCAGTATAAAATTCACTGGCAAGAAGAACGCACGTTAGGGAGATTAATACAATAAGGATGAAAAGAATTTGTGCGTGTGTGTGTTGTTAATGGTAAATAGGTGGGACATTTGAAGGTATTGCATGTTACTTTGTGGGGCCAAAAAGGAATTTTTGCAAATGAGCAGATGACATCAGCATAATTGGTTCTTAGTGGGTGTACCATGAGGCTTTGAATAGAAACATGATCATATAAAATAAAGTATGAACATTAAAATTTTAGAAATGAAAAGCTCATGAAGGTATTCGTTATGCTCTTGCGCACACATGCTCACAAAATTAAGGAAGGGGTTGGGGTTCATTGAAGACTTTGAATGGGTGTGTGGATCAAAGCTTCGTCTTTCTGTTCTACACTCTTTTATATTTTTATTCAGTAAGCAATAGTGTAGCTAGGTTTCTTGGCACCCGGGTTGAATAATCACCTTTGCCGCCTGTAGAAGAATGTATTAACTCCAAAAAAAAAAATCACCGTTATTTGTTGAATTTCCTTATATTCGGCTCAGTAGTGTAAAATTTGTTGAGTGCAGAAAATAAGTTTTTTTTTTTAATTTAAAATGTTGTGCTGCCCCTTCGATTTTGTATCCCGGGGACAGCCGCACCACTCACCCCCATCCCCCAAGCTACGCCATTGGCAGTAAGTTACAAAACTGAAAAATGAGTGCTAGTCAGATATAAAGTTTGGTTCTCTCTTTTCATTCTACTGTGTTATAAAAAAGAAGAACATCCTAAGAGTGCCGTGAGTACCAAAGGGTTGAGAACAGTTGGTCTACAACAGTTTCCAGTTCTGCTGTATACGTGTGACAAAAGCAAAGCAATGGCACGGTAGCGAACCTATAACGCTCTTGTGCTGTACACTGGTTGTGGTGAGATATCTGTCGTGTGGTAGAGGGAGATGTCAGAGAGCTCCGGAAGGAACTTTCGTAGAAACGTAGCTGTCCATGTTTGAAAGATTTGCACAGCGATTTTATATCTCAGATCAGTGATGGGTATCGGCATTGAAATTGAGAGTTTTGAACGCCAAAGTGATAACATAGTTCTCTCGTGCTGTGGTTTGTGTTCACGTTTTGTGTTGAGTAGTTATGCACTTTGTGTTTGCTTTACGTGTATCCGTAGTATTAAAAGTGCCGGAAAGAAAATGACATTTAATTTGTAGTTGCATTAAGTTTAGAATTAGAACTTAATGTGAGACAGTGAAGTGAGTATATGTGTCCGTGCACCATTAGACCTAACCTTCGTCCGAATTGCTCATCTTCCGAGGTCCTCTGCCTATATCTAATTGCATAAAAGTTGCTTTGCACCAATTGTCTTGCGGTTATACGTCCTTACTCTAATTTATTTGGAAAGTAAAGTGTGGTTAGTTCTATATACGTAATCATGTAAGCAAATTAAACGAATATTAAGTAGTTCTAAATATGCTGGAATCAGAGACTTCGAGTAGTGTGTGTGTGTGTGTGTGTGCTATTTGTTT
>Ga0209755_10005412_pt1 | contig 14540 bp, 11 predicted proteins | sample TergutCo191P1_FD_187301 | JGI IMG/M metagenome (GOLD analysis project Ga0209755, IMG submission 187301) | Cornitermes sp. P1 segment gut microbial communities from Petit-Saut dam, French Guiana - Co191P1 (SPAdes) (version 2) | ecosystem: Host-associated > Arthropoda: Insects > Digestive system... | reverse complement strand
AGGAGCTTTAGCGCTTTCAGGCGGAAGCAGAACAATTTTAAATTATAAGGATATGGAGGAACAAAATGGCTAAGATGTATTATGAAAAGGATTGCGATCTTTCCCTTCTTAACGGAAAGACCGCGGCAGTAATCGGGTATGGAAGTCAGGGACACGCGCACGCGCTTAATTTAAAAGAGAGCGGCGTGAATGTTATCATCGGCTTGTATGAAGGATCAAAAAGCGCAGCTAAGGCGAAGGAAGACGGCTTTGACGTTTACAACACGGATGAAGCTGTTAAGAAAGCTGACATTGTAATGCTTTTGGTAAACGATGAAAAAATGGCAGGGATTTACAATGAAGGAGTCGCTCCCAACCTTAGAGACGGAATGACTTTATGTTTCGCGCACGGCTTTAACATTCACTATAAACAAATAGTGCCGCCTTCCAATGTCGACGTAATAATGATTGCTCCCAAGGGACCGGGTCACACAGTACGCAGTCAGTTCCAGGAAGGAAAGGGCGTTCCAAATTTGATCGCTGTCTTTCAGGACGCAAGCGGTAAAGCGAAAGACACAGCGCTTGCATGGGCTAAGGGAATCGGCGGCGCGAGAGCCGGTATTCTTGAAACAACTTTTAAGGAAGAAACCGAGACAGACCTCTTCGGAGAGCAGGCAGTTTTATGCGGAGGCGTTACCGCTTTAATGAAAGCAGGATTCGATACCTTGGTTAAAGCCGGTTATCAGCCTGAGAGCGCGTACTTTGAGTGCGTTCACGAAATGAAACTGATAATCGACCTTGTAATAAAAGGCGGTCTTTCTTACATGCGCTATTCAATTTCCGATACCGCAGAGTTCGGTGATTACAGCGTCGGTGACAGAATCATCACAAACAAAACAAAAAAGGAAATGAAAAAGGTTTTAAGCGAGATCCAATCAGGCAAGTTCGCTAAAAAGTGGATTGACGAAAATAAAAACGGACGCGGCAATTTTCTCGCTCGCCGTAAACTAGAGTCTGAGCTGCTTGTAGAAAAAGTTGGAGCAGAGCTCCGCGAAAAAATGAATTGGAAGAAATAACATGGGTGATACAAAAGGCAGACTTAAACTTGATGACCCGGCAAGCGCTCCTAAGCGCGCTCTAATGTACGCGATGGGATATACGCCCAGGCAGCTTCAGAAACCGCTTATCGGTATTGTGAATTCTTTTAACGAGGTTGTTCCGGGGCATATACATTTAAACTCAATCGCGCGCGCCGTTAAGGATGGAGTGCTCTCGTCAGGCGGCACGCCAATGGAGTTTAACACAATCGCGGTTTGCGACGGGTTAGCCATGGGACACGCAGGCATGAAATATTCTCTGCCGTCCCGTGAACTAATCGCCGACAGCATCGAGTGTATGGTAATGGCGCACGGCTTTGAAGCGCTTGTGTTCATTCCAAACTGCGACAAGATTGTGCCTGGCATGCTGATTGCGGCGGCAAGACTTAATCTGCCATGCGTTTTTGTTTCCGGCGGACCGATGCTTTCGTTAGACGGCTCTGATCTGAATACTGTCTTTGAAGCTGTCGGCGCGTATCACGCGGGAAAAATTAACAGCGAAGAACTTTCTGAAATTGAAAACAGAGCTTGCCCCGGCTGCGGTTCGTGCTCAGGAATGTTCACAGCCAACTCAATGAACTGTTTATGCGAAGCTCTCGGCATTGCTCTTCCCGGCAACGGAACAATCCCTGCTGTATACGCCGACAGAATACGGCTTGCGAAAACCGCAGGCGAGACAGTAATGAATTTGCTTGATAAAAATATTAAACCAAAAGACATTCTTACAGAGACCGCCTTAAAAAACGCGCTTCGAGTTGACATGGCTCTTGGATGTTCGACAAACTCCGCGCTTCATCTTGCGGCGTTGGCGCACGAGCTTGGAATCCCGTTTAATATGAATCTGATAAACGAGATAAGCGACGCGACTCCAAATCTTTGCAAACTTGCTCCGGCAGGAAAACATCATGTGCAGGACTTGAACAGAGCAGGAGGAGTTTACGCTCTCATGCGTATCCTTGCCGACAGCAATTTAATTGATACGCAGGCGATGACAGTTACGGGCTGCAAGCTCTCTGAAGTTTTACCCAAACATTTTGTAAAAGACGACACTGTCATTCGCGATTTAAAAAACCCCTATTCAAAGACAGGCGGACTTTCCGTGTTATTCGGCAATCTCGCCGAAAACGGTTCCATTGTAAAGCGAAGCGCGGTGTGCGAGAAAATGCTTGTCTTTACCGGCACTGCTCGTGTTTACGACTGTGAAGAAGACGCGGTTGCGGATATTTACGGCGGTAAAATTAAAGCAGGCGATGTAATTGTAATTCGTTACGAAGGACCCTCAGGCGGACCCGGGATGCGCGAAATGTTATCGCCGACTTCCGCGATTGCCGGAATGGGTCTTGATGAAAGCGTCGCGCTTATCACAGACGGCAGGTTTTCGGGCGCGACACGCGGCGCGTCAATAGGCCATGTGTCTCCCGAAGCGGCGTCAGGCGGACTTATCGCTTATGTTCAGAATGGAGACAAGATCAGCATTGATATCCCTGCGCACAAATTGGAACTCTTGGTGCCGCAGGAAGAGATTGATAAAAGAAAGAGAGCTGTCAATATTGAAGAAAAAATAAAAACCAAAAACATCAATTTAGACGGCTATTTAAAAAGGTACGCGCAAAAAGTTTCATCGGCTGATAAAGGAGCGGTAATAATATGAGCGAACTTACATTTGACATGGTTCATTCCGCGGCTCAGCTTTTACGCGGCATTGCTAGGAAGACCGATATTATTTTAACGCACGGTTTAACCTCTGACTGCGATCTGCGTCTTAAAACAGAAAACCTTCAGCGGACAGGCGCGTTTAAAATCCGCGGCGCGTATTACAAAATCGCGAACCTCTCAGATGAAGAACGCGCAAAAGGCGTTACGGCGTGTTCCGCCGGAAACCACGCGCAGGGAGTTGCTCTTGCGTCCCAGCAGTTTGGAATTAACGCGACAATTTTTCTCCCTGAAGCCGCGCCCATTTCAAAAATTGAAGCGACGCGCCAGTACGGCGTAAATATCCGCCTCTCCAAAGGAACTTATGAAAACGCTTACGCGGATGCCGCCGCGTTTTCAAAAGAAACAGGAGCTGTGTTTATTCATCCTTTTGATGATATTGATATTATTGCAGGGCAGGCTACAGTAGGCACAGAAATCGTTGAACAGTTTCATGATGTTGACGCTATTGTAGTTCCGGTCGGCGGCGGCGGTTTGGTATCGGGAATTGCGTTCGCTGTAAAATCATTAAATCCAAAAATAAAAGTGTACGGCGTTCAATCGGCAGGTGCGGATAATATGGCAAGGTCGTTCAGAACTAAAGAACCATATGATCCTAAATCAAGCGCAGAAGGTAAATCAACATTTGCAGACGGAATAGCTGTTAAATCGTTTGGAATGTTAACAAGAGATTTTTGTGAAAAATATGTTGACGATATTGTCACGGTATCCGATGATGAGACCGCAACGGCAATCCTCTCCATGATGGAAAAACAAAAACTGGTTTCTGAAGGAGCCGGAGCTGTCGCGGTAGCCGCAGTTATGTTTAATAAACTTCCGTTAAAAGGAAAAAAAGTCTGTGCAGTTGTTTCAGGCGGAAATATCGATGTTAATATTCTTTCAAGGGTTATCGATCGCGGACTTTTGAAATCAGGAAGACTCACAAATCTTTCTATAGAACTGATTGATAAGCCGGGGCAGTTAATGTCAGTATCAACAATAATTGCCAGCGAAGGAGCCAACGTAATCAGCGTGCATTATACCCCGGGCGGAGAGAACATGGACATTAACGGCTGCTTTTTAAACATTTCCATGGAAACCAGAAACCATGAGCACCTTGAACATATTAGAAAGGCGCTTACAAACGAAGGTTTTAAATTGTGCTGATATTTAAAACGCTAGATTATATTATTTTTAATTTTGTTCATTAAAAAAAGCAGTCAATTATTTGCACAGCAAAAAATCGCCCCTCTTGCGAAGAACGATTGGTGAACAAAAGACCCCTCACACAAAGGCGCCAAGGATCCGAAAACGAAATATTAATTCCATTTTCATTTCAACTGATTACATTGCTACAGCCATTTTTTCTCTTATCATTTCACTGACTAGATCTGAAGGGGTTTTATGTGAAGATTCAGAGGTTGCTCGAAGCCATGTTGCGGAAACATCATCTAAAATAACAATGTTACCTTTATGTTTCATAAAAAATCCGCTTTTACCGTCACCTGTGACTTTCGGGGGGGTCTTGGCAAATTCATCAGCAAGCGTCTGGGCTTCTTCATCAGTCATTCTTGGCATAATTTTCCTCTCAATTACCTGGAAGCAGGTGAAAATAACATTTTCTACACCTCATGGCGTGAAATACATTTATACTTCGCTCATCTATATTATTATATACTATTTCAAGCAATTTGCCATTGTTATCAAACCCTAAAAGCAGATATTTATTGGCAAATTCATCTAAAACATCGTTATAAACTGGATTCATCATAGCTTGCCGGATAGATAGTTCTGTTATGTCGTGAGCATAAGCGGAAGGATTTATTTCAATGGTAATTTCCATAATCAAAATATAAAATGAAAACAACGTAAATTCAAGTGAAGGCGAACACCATACCCACTATAAAAAAAGGTACGGAGTCATTATTTCTAAAAATTCCGCAAAAAAAACCGCCCCTCTTGCTAAGGACGGTTGTACTATTGTTAGCTGCTACGCTGTATATAGCGCCCCATTCACAGGGACGCTAATAAAAAAGCGCCTGACACTTGACTTGTGGTTTGATATACTACGTCAGTCGTTGATTGTCTTTTTTATGCGCTGACTGCGAGCTTTTCGCGAACTAGTTCATTAATTATTTCTACCTTACTTTTGTGAAATTCTTTTGCTTTTAAATACAAATATTCTGCAACTTCTTTATCTAATTCATTTAGAAGCAGTGTATTATGCGCAAAACCGGGTTTTACCCCCAACTTTAAAAGGTTAGGCCCTGCTTCAAAGGTATTTTCAGTATAATAATTATCTAAATGCTCACATTCAGCATCGGTCATTCCTGTTTTCATTTCTATTTCTGTCATGGCGTTTCCTCTTCAAACAACGTTATAAACTGGTCTCTACATGGCATAGCGTGAAACACATTCACGCCATTCTCCCCAAATTCATTATACAGTATTTCAACCGGATTTGCCTTAGTATCAAAACCTAAAACCAGATATACATTCTCTCGGTTATTGTACTGACCCATATAACGACAGGTTTTAAAGACATTACGAATGTCTTTTTCGTCCAGATTATGTTTAAGAGCTGACTTACGAAAGAAGAATTCCAGTTCCATGGTTTATTCTGCCATAAAAGTGTAAAATCGACAAGAGAGATATATAGACTTTTCTTATTTATTATAAAACAAACCGCCCCTCTTGCGAAGGACGGCTTGGTAGAAAAAAGAGCCTCACGCAAAGGCGCCAAGGATCTGGAAACAACCATATTGTATACATCAGACACTGATTAAGAAAAATCGGTGTTAATCTGAATAATCCGTGCTAATCCGTGTTCACTCTTCTGATACCTGCTATTATAGCTGTTACATTATCAGCTACCTCCTAAAAGGCTCTGATGGCTCGAACAAACTCATCGGCATGCTTACCGCGGTTGGACTGAGCACCACCGCCTAAATGCTGATCCCATGCGTAATAGATACTGTCCTGCGACGAAGACCAGAAATATTCTGTTGTTGGAATTCCTGTCTGCCCGTTGGCTTTATACATTTCGTTTAACTCTCCCAAACTTGGAAGAAACCAATCTGTAAAACCGTTCAGTGTTTTGCTTGCGCATCTTTGCGCTGCTGTACCTGACAATTCCGCAAATGCTGCACTGTTTACTATTGTCTGCGTATCTTTTCTGCCAACGCCAATTGATGCTGCCAATCCTGCATTTCTTGCTGCTGTAGTTCCCCATGTTGTTATTCCGTCTATTAATGTATTTTCATTAAAGACTGAGGATTGCCAATATGATTTGGTTTCATTTGCAGGCGCGGCTTCAAGGTAGTAGGCGGTATATTCGGCGAAGTAACCGTTATCGCCGGAACTGCCGTAGCCTTGTACGGTTAATCCGCTTGCAGCGACATAGAAAATTATTCCGCCTGCGGGTCCTGTGTCGCCTATTGCGTATTGATGATCACAATGATCTCTTTTGCAGATTAAGCTTCCTGTTCCCGATGTTCCATGCTCATGTCCGAGCGCGGGTGCTGGCGTTTCAGGGTTGTGGTTGCCGCAGATATAGTTACCTGTACTATTTTGAAGCTGCCTGCCGCAGTTGTGCGGAACGCTGGCGGTCGTGCAGGTTGGAGGGGTTGTCGTGTAATGGTGCAAGCCATAAGCAGGCAGGTTATCTGTGTCGTCTTCAATTTCTTTTACCGAACAGCCTGTGCGGTTACATTCCCTTTCCCTGTCGCCGTTCTCCAAACAGGTAAGGTGTTTGGTAATCACCCAGTTTTGGGTAAGCCATTCATGACCAAGGGGAGGCACATTGGGCGTGTTGGTTTGAGTCTCTCTTTCCTCACAGTCGTCAAAGCGGTCGCAGATTCTGTACCTGTCGCCGTTTTCCAAACAAGTCTCTTTTGTGATGACCCAGTTATCGATCCAAAGGTGATCGAGCGCAGGGTATGTGCCGCCTGTCGATGTCGCGCCGCAAGCAACGCGCTGACAACTGCGCGCTCCGCTTCCAGCCTGTGTACAGGTTTGAACGGTCGCCCCTGCATCGTATTTCCAGTCGTGATCAAGAGCATGAACATTGATCGTATCGAGTTGAGTCTCTCTTTCCTCACAGTCGTCCAAGCGGTCGCAGATTCTGTACCTGTCGCCGTTTGCCGTACAGGTCGGCTGTTTTGTAATTTCCCAGTTATCAATCCAAAGATGAGTGAGCGCAGGGATCACTTCTCCCTCGATAATGTCGCCGCATTCTCCATCGAGATTGTTGCACTTCATTTCTTCAGACCCTGCCGTAGTGCAGGTTGCGGCTGTATGCACAACACCCGTAGCTACATAGTGATGCCCTAAAGCCAAAAGTACGCCGTCTTCCTCGGTTTTTCCGCAGCCGTGCGCACAGGCAGTCTCTCCGATGCCGTTTTGCGTACAGGTCGGCGCCAGTATTACTTCTGCGCCTTCATAAAGCTGCATGTCATGGTTGTCAGGGTCAATGTCGATACCCTGCGTCTGTGTTGCACCGCAAGCGCAGCTCTGCGTCTCCACACCTTCTGCCGTACAGGTAGCGGCGTTTGTTTCCACCCATTCGCCCCATGTGTGGCTGTGGGAAGGCGTTGTTGTTTCATTGTCGCAAGCAATTGCGGAAAATCCAATTATTGCAGCAATGCCAATAATCCCTAAAACTTTTTTTATTTTTTTCATCATTGAAAAATCCTTTTTTTAACCTGACGCTCATGGTCAGGTAAATTTAATTAAAATTACCGCAACGCGGTAATAAATAAATATAAACAAACCGCCCCTCTTTGCGAAGGACGGCTGGTAGAAGGAAGACTGTGTTACACCCCCCTTAAAGTGCAGAGCCTAAAAGGCTCTGAAGATGCCGGGCGCGCCGAACCGTAGGTTCGAAGCGCCCTTATAATCTTTCCGCTCATCTCACGTGTTAAAAAGCCCGAATGGCTCGAACAAGGAGACTGTAATTCATGGTGATGTATTTCTGATTGCCATTGCCGAAATCCTGATACCACGCGTTATTGTTATTTACCTGCGACGAAGACCAGAACTCTTCTGTTGTTGGAATTCCTGTCTGTCCTTTGGCTTTATACATTTCGTATAACTCTCCTAAACTTGGAAGAAACCAATCGGTAAATCCATTTAAGGTTTTATTTGCGCATCTTTGCGCCGCTGTATTTGTCAATGCCGCAAATGCTGTACTGTTTACTATTGTCTGCGTATCTTTTCTGCCTACGCCGATTGATGCTGCCAATCCTTCATCTTTTGCTGTTGCAATATACCATGATGTTATTCCGTCTATTAATGTATTACCGGAAGCGGCTTGCCACACCGAATTGGTTTCATTTCCAGGAGCTGCTTCAAGGTAGTAGGCAGTATATTCGGCGAAAAAGCCGTTATCGCCGGAACTGCCGTAGCCTTGTACGGTTAATCCGCTTGCAGCCACATAGAAGATTATTCCGCCTGCGGGTCCTGTGTCGCCGATTGCGTATGTCAGATTTATATCAGATATCTCAGAACATCCATGATTGCAGGTTTTTGCTTCCACTCCTGTTCTTACTAAACTGCGTGTTGATGACCAATCATGCGCTGTTGGATTAATTTCACCAACATCTTGTGTTTCGTAATGCGAGTGATTAATTAAACATATTCTTTCCTGTTTTTCTTTTGCAACGCAAGTAACCGGCGTCAGCAATCTCCAGCCTGTCCCCCAATCATGCGCTGTTGAGTTTATCTCTCCGTGATCCTGTTCTTCTGTATGTGAAGGATTATACGCGCATTCTCTTATTTGTATTTCAGGCGATACGCAGGTAGCGTCAGTTTTATGCGTCCATCCGCCGAAATTGTGGTTGTCCGGGTCTATGTCGAGTGTTTTACCTGTTAAATCTTCATTGCAGCGATCACAGTGCCCTTTTCCCTCTGAGCCTGTTGACGTGCAGGTTGCCGGCACAGAATTTGGAGTAGTGTGTCCCAGCGCAGGCTCGCTGCCGTTACGTTCGTTCGTCGCTGTACACGGCGTATTGTTGCAAGTTGCGGTGTCTTTGCTCGAATGTAAACAGGTTTCCGGTATTGTGTTTTCTTCCCATTCCCAATCGTGCCCAATCGCGTCTAACAATGTTTTATGTTTTTCTGCGCAGCCGTTACCGCAATTTATAACTTCTTCCCCGTCCTCTGTGCAGGAGGCAGGCGTTATAACAGGGGCTCCGCTAAAATCGTGAGCTTCGCCGTTGATGGGAATTGTATCCCCGTTAAAATTCTGTTTGCAGCGGTCACAAAGCCCTGTTCCCGTTGAGCCTGTTGCCGTGCAAGTCGCAGCGTACGCTCCCGGAAGATTGTGTCCGAGCGCGGGATGGCTGCCGGTGCGCCTGTCTTTTTCGGTACAGGGCGCGTTTGTGCAGTTTCTGATGTCATGGCTTGGGTGTGTGCAAGTTGCCTCTTCTGCATCTTTCACCCAATCGGAATCATCGCCAAAGTCATGCCCTGTCGCCGCTTGCAGCACCGCGTCGCAAGTTGTACAAGTCTGCGGCGTTGTACAAGTCGCCGCCGCCCCTGCGGTGTGGGTGTGGGAAGACGTTGTTGTGCCGTTGTCGCAAGCAATTGCGGCAAATCCGACTGTGGCGATTACGGCAATAATCCCTAAAACTTTTTGTTTTTTTTTCATCATTGAAAAAACCTCTTTTTTTAGCCGCGTGAGCGGCGATTTAATCGAAAACACCGCAACGCGGTGTTAAACCTCTTTTTTTAGCCTGACGCTCATGGTCAGGCAAATTTAATTAAAATTACCGCAACGCGGTAATAAATAAATATAAAACCTCGCCCCTCTTGCGAAGGACGGCTGGTAGAAGGAAGATCGCGTTACACTCCCCTTAAAGTGCAGAGCCTAGAAGGCTCTGATGGCACGAATGTTGCATCCGACGTAGCCGCTGGACCTGGTGTTGTAGTCCTGACTGCCACTGGAGAAATTCTGACTCCACGCGTTATCGATATCGCGCTGCGACGAAGACCAGAAAGATCCTGTTGTTGGAATTCCTGTCTGCCCTTTGGCTTTATACATTTCGTTTAACTCCCCCAAACTTGGCAGAAACCAGTCTGTAAATCCATTCAAGCTTTTATTTGCGCATCTTTGCGCCGCTGTATTTGTCAATGACGCAAATGCTGCACTGTTTACTATTGTCTGTGTATCTTTTCTGCCAACGCCGATTGTCAATGTGTTGTTTTGACCTATGCTTGAAAATGTTGTTACACCTGCTATTAATGTTCCATACGCTCCCCATGATAAAGAACCTTCACTTGTAGGAGCGGCTTCAAGGTAGTAGGCGGTATATTCGGCAAATGATCCTGTCGCTCCTGTGTAGCCTTTTATGGTAATGCCGCTTGCAGCCACATAGAAGATTCTTCCGCCTGCGGGTCCTGTGTCGCCTATTTTGTAAAATTTATATACCTGATTAGTTGAACAAACGGAGCAATTTGCTTCTCCATCAGTTTCTGTTGTAAAGTTAGGCGGTGTAATGATCCAGTTATGCCCAGCGGCGGGTATTGGTGCACCTGTTACAACATGACTGCATTGAGCATAGCGGACACAATTGCCTGATAAATCGCTGTTTCCTGCTGTTGTGCAAGTTGCCGCATATGGCTGTATTGTACCTTCATGTTTGAGTGCTTCTAACACTGTTCCATGTGTTTTTGTGCAGCCGTTGTTACCGCAATTTACAACTTCTTCCCCATCCGTTGTGCAGGTTGCAGGCGTTATAACAGGCATTCCGCTAAAATCGTGATTGTCAAGTTCTCTGGGAATTAATTCGCCTGTTTTATTTTCATTGCAGCGATTACAGTGTCCTATTCCTGTTATGCCGTCTGCCATACAAGTCGCCGCTTTTGCTCCAGGGAGATCGTGCCCGAGTGCGGGATGACTGCCTGTGCGCCTGTCTTTTACGGTACAGGGTGCATTTTTGCAAGCTATGGTGTCATAACTTGGATGTTCGCATGATGCGTCTATTGCATCCTCGTCCCAATCATCATGCTCAAAGTCGTGTCCTGCTGCCGTTTGCATTACCTCACCGCAAGTTGTACAAGTTTGCGGAGTAACACAAGTCGCCGCCGCTCCTGCGGTGTGAGTGTGTGCGGTTGTTTGGTTTCCATTGTCGCAAGCCATTACGACAAGTCCGATAATTGCGGTTACGGCAATAAGCCATAAACATTTTAATTTACAAATCATTTGAAATCCTCCTTATTCGATTCTCTGTTGATATGTAAAAAGCCTTTCAAATGCGTCATTTGAACGGCGTTTTTCCTGAGGAAAGGCAGATATGTTACCCTGTGAGCAGAGCTATCCCCTGAAAAAGTGCATAGTGAGTAGATAATTGTAAAGTTTCTTCTATAAAGGAGAGAGAGAGAGAGAGAGAGAGAGAGAGAGAGAATTTGAATTTACACAAGAAATTGAGGTAGTATTATTTTTACCCATTTTGGCTGTTTTTTCTGTCATTACAAAAATAATAGACAATTTAAAAAAATATTACAAGGGCTTTTTGAGTTTTTTTCCGTCCCTTTTCATCGAATTCTCTTATTCCTTTAAACTTTTATTTCAAGAAAATTTGCGTAAATGTGATTTAACATTTTTTATAAATGCGAGATTCAAAATTCCCCTCTAAAACCTGCTTGACAGACTTTTTAAGATTGTATAAAGTGACTATAGAAACAGCAAGGGCGCTGTATCTGTTTGTCTGGCCGTTAAAAAGAAGCCGGGTGTACAGATACAGTGCCTTATTTTTTTGATAATTTTGCCTTATAGGAGGGTACGAAAATGAAGGACATTACAAACTTGTTCGGAAGCATGGTCTTTAATGACGCGGTCATGCATACTCGTCTGCCGAAGGATATTTACAAATCCTTGAAAAAGACGATATCGCAGGGCACACATCTGGATCAGGATATCGCCAACGCGGTAGCGAACGCCATGAAGGAATGGGCAATCGAAAAAGGCGCAACCCATTTTACGCATTGGTTCCAGCCGATGACAGGCACTACAGCGGAAAAACACGACAGTTTTATTTCTCCGACAGGGGATGGAAAAGTAATCGTTGAGTTTTCAGGCAAGGAGCTTGTCCGCGGCGAACCCGATGCGTCCAGTTTCCCGTCAGGCGGACTTCGCGCAACTTTTGAAGCGAGAGGCTACACTGTTTGGGACACAACTTCTTATGCGTTCATCAAAGACGGAACTCTTTGCATACCAACAGCTTTCTGTTCCTACTCAGGCGAAGCCCTCGACAAAAAAACGCCGCTCTTGCGCTCAATGGAAGCGGTTGATAAGCAGGCAATGCGCATACTTAAATTGTTCGGCAACACAACGGCAAAGCGCGCAATCACAACTGTGGGACCTGAACAGGAATATTTTTTAATTGATAAAGATATGTTCCTCGCGCGCCCGGATTTAATTTACACAGGAAGAACATTGTTCGGCGCGCGTCCGCCCAAGGGACAGGAACTTGAAGATCATTATTTCGGCTGCATTAAGCCGCGTGTCTCCGCTTTCATGAAAGACCTTGACGAAGAACTTTGGAAACTCGGCGTTTACGCGAAGACAAAGCACAACGAAGTCGCTCCGGCTCAGCACGAGCTTGCCCCGATTTTTTCTACAACAAATATAGCGACCGATCATAATCAGATTACGATGGAATTAATGAAGACTGTCGCCAACAGACACGGTCTTGCGTGTCTGTTACACGAAAAACCGTTCGCCGGAGTTAACGGAAGCGGAAAGCATAACAACTGGTCAATCGGCACAGACACAGGCATCAACCTGCTTGAACCCGGCGATACTCCTCAGGATAACGCTCAGTTTCTGCTGGTTTTAGTCGCGGTAATTAAAGCGATTGACGAGTATCAGGATTTAATGCGCCTTTCCGCAGCAAGCGCGGCAAACGATCACCGCCTTGGCGCGAACGAAGCGCCTCCTGCGATTATCTCTATGTTTATCGGCGATGAGTTAAAAGAAATCCTTGATGCGATTGAATCGGGATCCAGTTACAAAGGAAAGGCAAAGCACGAGATGGAAATTGGCGTAACGGTATTGCCGCACTTCCCGAAGGATTCGACAGACCGCAACCGCACATCTCCTTTTGCGTTTACAGGTAACAAGTTTGAGTTCCGCATGCTTGGATCAACTTTCTCGATTTCAGGGCCTAACATTGTGCTTAACACAATTGTCGCCGAAGCGTTGAATCAGTTTGCCGATGTTCTTGAAAAGTCAAAGAATTTCACCGCCGATGTTGCGGCGCTTGTCAAGAAAACATACAGCGAACATAAAAGAATTATTTTTAACGGCAACAACTATTCTGATGAATGGGTAACAGAAGCTGAAAAGCGCGGGCTTTCAAACTTAAAGACCACGGTTGACGCGCTGCCCAAATTTATCGAGAAGAAGAGCATAGCGCTTTTTGAAAAGCATCATGTGTTTACAGAAGCGGAAATACATTCACGCTATGAAATTATGATGGAATCGTATTGCAAGACGCTTCATATCGAAGCTCTCACGATGATAGACATGGTTAAAGGCGAAATAATTCCTGCGTGTTTGGATTATCAAGGCGAGTTAGTCAGTCTTCTGCGAGAGAAAAAAGCGTATGCCGGCGATAACATCGATTGCAGTCTTGAACAGCATTTCTTAACCAGCATAACAAAACTGTCGGGATGTTTATTAAACAAACTGACCACTTTAGAAAATGAGGTTTTGGAATCTGCGCAGGATAGGGATATTATGGCGCAGGCGACTTTCTACCGCGATAAAATTTTTACGGCAATGTCGGAACTTCGTCTTATTGTAGACGAGCTTGAAACGCTGGTCGCGAAAAAGCACTGGCCGATCCCGACTTATGCAGAGTTGCTTTACAGTGTAATATAGAGAAATGACTAAGTATATTTTTGTAACAGGCGGAGTTGTCTCAGGTCTAGGCAAGGGTATTACCGCTGCGTCATTGGGCAGATTGCTCAAGCAGCGGGGTCTCAAAGTTGCCGCGCAAAAGCTCGACCCATATATGAATATGGATCCCGGAACCATGAGTCCGTTCCAGCATGGCGAAGTGTTTGTTACAGACGACGGCGCGGAAACTGATCTTGACCTTGGACACTATGAGCGTTTCATCGACGAAAACCTGACCAAGCTCAGTAATCTGACTTCTGGTAAAGTTTACTGGAGCGTGCTAGAGAGGGAACGCGCTGGCGGTTATCTCGGCGGCACGGTGCAGGTTATTCCTCATGTTACAGAAGAGATTAAAAACTTTATTTATGCCGAAGCTGTGAATAGCGGCGTAGACGTGCTGATTACCGAAATCGGCGGCACAACGGGTGACATTGAAAGTCAGCCGTATCTGGAAGCCATCCGCCAGATCTCACTTGAAAAAGGGCACGAGAATTGTCTTTTTATTCACGTAACGCTGGTGCCGTATTTGAAAGCGTCAGGCGAGCATAAATCAAAGCCGACTCAGCATTCTGTTAAGGAACTGCGCGCCATTGGTATTTCGCCTAACATAATTGTAACGCGAGCCGATGAGCCAATCAGCAAGGACATAAGGGACAAGATATCGCTGTTTTGCAATGTTAAAACCGATTGTGTTATAGAGAATATAACTGTTCCATCGCTTTACGAAGCGCCGCTCTTTTTGCATGATAACGGTTTGGACACTGTTGTCTGCCGCGAACTTGGACTTAATGTGCCAGAAGCCGATTTAACCGAATGGCGCAGCATGATACAAAAGGTTAAAACGCGCGAAAAGGAAGTGAATATCGCGA
>Ga0209755_10005411_pt1 | contig 14542 bp, 14 predicted proteins | sample TergutCo191P1_FD_187301 | JGI IMG/M metagenome (GOLD analysis project Ga0209755, IMG submission 187301) | Cornitermes sp. P1 segment gut microbial communities from Petit-Saut dam, French Guiana - Co191P1 (SPAdes) (version 2) | ecosystem: Host-associated > Arthropoda: Insects > Digestive system... | reverse complement strand
AGCCGCTCGCAAACCCGAAGATATCAAAGCCTCGCTTTCCAGCGAACAATATAAATTATACAAATTGATTTGGGAGCGTTTCATAGGCAGCCAAATGGCGCCTGCTATGTATGACACACTTTCCGTACGCATATCCGCCAACGGAATCGTTTTCCGTGCAAGTGGATCGGTGCTAAAATTTGACGGCTATCTTTCTGTCTATAGCAAAAACGAAGATTCTGAAAAAGATGTAACAATGCCCCTTCTTATAGCCGGTGACAAGCTTAAATTAGTAGAGTTTAAGCCATTGCAGCATTTCACCCAACCGCCGCCCCGTTATTCCGAGGGTAGCATGGTTCGCACAATGGAGGAACTTGGCATTGGCCGCCCCGGCACATTTGCCCAAACAATTACAACTCTGCTAACGCGTGGGTATGTAACTAAGGAAAACAAAGTCCTATACCCAACAGAGCTTGGAGAAATAGTAAGCGAAATCATGAGTGAGTACTTCGATAATATTGTGGACGTAGACTTTACCGCCCGCATGGAAGACGCGCTTGACCGTGTAGAATTAGGCGAAGAGGAATGGAAGAACATCGTTCGCGAATTTTATCCGCCATTTGCAGAAAAAATCCAAGATGCGGAAGAAAAAATTGGTGAAATTGAAGTCAAAGACCAAGAAACCGACATCGAATGCGAAAACTGTAAGCGTCTTATGGTTATAAAGTTCGGGCGTTTTGGCAAATTTCTTGCATGTCCCGGCTTCCCGGAATGCCGTAACGCTAAACCCCTTTTCGAAGAAGCCGGAGTAGACTGTCCGCGTTGCGATGGCAGAGTCGTAATTAAAAAATCTAAAAAAGGGCGTAAATACTACGGTTGCGAAAATTTCCCCGACTGTGATTTTATTTCGTGGAACCTACCCACCGGCGAAAAATGCCCCGACTGTGGCGAATTCTTGGTGGAAAAAGGACGTAGAAAGCGCGTTATTGCCTGCTCTGCATGCACATATGCTGTAGAAGCACCAGAGCGTGAGGAATAGATATGAATATTAACTTATTTGTATCCCAGCTTAATCAAATTTTACAAAATGAAAATACCGCAAACATCCTCGAAGATGTATGCGGTTTATTGCGTATCCATATAAATGCTGCCGTATCTGTAACAAATAGAGACGGGCAGCCGCTTGTTGATCTATTGCAAGAAGCAACAAGCGGCGAACTAAACCGCCTAAACATGCCCATCATGGCAGGTAATTTTATCATAGGTAATTTGTCAATATGGCGATTCGGCGCCCCCTATAGCAAGGACGAAAACCTTGCTATAGAGGTTGCCTTTTCTATTATCTTAATGCTGCTACGTCAACAAAACGCCAAAAATGCCGCAGATATGCAAACGCGCAAAGCTGTTGTCCGTAATCTTATAAACACCCTATCATTTTCCGAACTTGAGGCCGCAACAGAAATTTTAAAGGAACTCGCGGACAAACACGAAATATTGATGGTGGCGGGAAACATTGCAATACGTCTGGGCTTCACCCGTTCGGTTATAACTGGCGCGCTCAAGAAATTAGAGGGCGCAAGCCTTATCGAAACCCGCTCTTTGGGAATGAAAGGTACATACATTCGCATAAAAGAACCCGTTTTGGTGGAAGAATTGCGGAAGTTGTAAAGCGACTTATAAAGGACACCAATAATTAATCGAAAGAGGTAAAAATGATGAGCACACCATTTCAAATTGTTGTCGGTTCAACAGCAGACCTTCCTGCAAATATAGCGGAAGAATGTAACATTACGGTTATCCCATTCATATTTACAATAGGAGGCCGGGATTACTATAACTATTTAGACAATAGGGAACTTTCACCCAAAGACTTTTACAAAGCATTAGGAGAAGGCGCAACGGCAACTACCACTCAAGTTACAACATATAGGTATATCGAAACCTGGGAGCCGTTTTTGAAAGAAGGAAAGGACATTTTATATATTTGTCTGTCGTCGGCCTTAAGCAAGAGTTTTGACCAAAGTGTAATGGCTGCGCGGGAAATAACAGAGCAATATCCGGAACGTAAAGTTATAACAATCGACTCTAAGTCCGCATCAATTGGACAAGGTCTTTTGGCATACTATGCAGCAATGGCACGGGATAAAGGGTTAAGCATTGAAGAAACCGCAAAACGCGTTGAAAACCTTATCCCCCGTTTACAGCATTGGGTTGTTGCAGACGACTTAAATCATTTAAAGCGTGGTGGACGAGTATCAGGAGTAGCTGCAACGGTGGGGATACTTTTGAGTGTGAAGCCCATCTTGACCGTTTTAGACAACGGAAGCCTTGCGCCTAAAGCAAAGGTGAAGGGCAAGAAAAACGCCCTTGCTTATATTGCAGACCAAATGACAGCACAAAAAGTCAACCCCAAGTCGCAAACTATCGCAATTGCTCACTGTGCCACACCAGAAACTGCTAGGCACTTACAGGATATGATTATCGCAAAGTTCGGCCCGTGTAAATTCATTATAGCTGATATCGGGCCTGTTATTGGTGCACACACCGGCCCAGGAGCAATTACTCTGGTATTTTTGGGCACAAAAAGATTTAGCAAGTAAGGAGACATTATGTATAAATTATTTTGCCGTGCTTTTCAAAAAGGGTTTTGGATTGGCTCGAGGGTTTTGCCATGGAGTCAACCTACTCGCTTAAGCAGTTATGACGGGGTAATTAGTATATTACACAAGAAGGGATGCACGTCTTTGCTTGTGGTTACAGATAAAGGAATCGTTCATGCAGGTATGCATAAGGAATTATTGGACAAGCTGCGTTCCGCAAGAGTTAAAGTAACCATTTTTGATAAAACGATTCAAAACCCTACCATTGATAATATCGAAGAAGCCCTATCATTATATGAGCATGGAAAATGTTCCGCAATTATTGCTTTGGGCGGTGGCTCTGCCATTGATTGTGCCAAAGGAGTTGGCGCAAGGGTAGCCAGGCCTAAAAAGAAAATTCAGCAAATGCAAGGCTTGTTTAAGGTGATTTTACCAATGCCTCTTTTCTTTGCGATACCTACCACTGCGGGTTCTGGCAGCGAGACTACCGTTGCTGCCGTTATTACAGACAGCCGCTCCAAAGAAAAATACGCTATCAATGATACTACATTAATCCCACACTACGTGTTGTTCCTACCAGAGCTTACCGTGGGTTTGCCGCCATTTTTCACCTCCACGACGGGAATGGATGCACTGTGCCATGCAGTTGAAGCGTACATTGGCAACAGTAATATCAAACAAACCAAAATTAATGCAATAAGAGCAATCCAGCTGATTTTCAAAAGTCTTTTAGACGCGTACGAAAACGGAAAAAATATAGAAGCCCGGACCAATATGCAAACTGCCGCCTTTCTGGCGGGGGCAGCGTTTACACGGGCATATGTGGGTAATATTCACGCAATTTCTCATGCTTTAAGCGGGCAATACGGTACGCCGCATGGTCTTGCAAACGCAGTAATTATGCCGTATGTATTGGAAATTTACGGAGAGTCGGCGCATAAACCATTATGGGAGATAGCACACGCCGTAGGTCTTGCCGATGACACAACTCCCACAAACGAGGGGGCTAAAAAATTTATTGCCACCATATGGGAAATGAATGCGAAAATGGACATCCCTAAAAAAATTGAAGGAATTAAAAAGGCTGATATTCCCATTTTGGCAACACGGGCACTAAAAGAAGCTAACCCATTGTATCCTGTACCGGTTATTTTTAACCAGGCGGACATGATGGTTGTAATGCTAAAAGTAATGGATGGAGGCAAAAACAAATGACCGATTTTAACGCAATTTTAGCACTGCAAAAAAAGTTTTATGCTACAGGGCGCACAAAAAATATTGATCTAAGGATTAGGCAGCTTAAAAAACTTAAAACATGGATAAAGGAAAATGAATGGGCAATTGCCGCCGCGCTACGCAGGGATTTAAACAAATCTCCATTTGAATCGCTTGCTACCGAAACAGGTGTTGTTTTAGATGAGTTAAACTATGTTTTAGCAAATTTGCGCAGCTGGTCTTGCCCCAAATTTGTTCCTACAAATCTTAAAAACTTCCCGTCATATGGGAAAATTTATCCTGAACCATATGGGGTAACGCTTATTATGTCGCCATGGAATTATCCTTTTATGCTAACGGTTGTACCGCTAATTTCCGCAATAGCAGCAGGAAACTGTGCCGTTATAAAACCCTCTGCATATGCCACCGCCACGTCGGAACTAATTGCAAGCATGTGTGCCAAGTTGTTTCACCCATGTTATGTAAAAGTGGTACAAGGCGGGCGTAGCGAAAATAAAGGCTTGCTGGATCAAAAATTTGATAAAATCTTTTTTACAGGAAGTACAGACGTTGGCCGTATCGTAATGAGTGCCGCTGCCCACAATTTAATACCTGTTACATTGGAGTTGGGTGGCAAAAGTCCATGCATAGTAGACGAAACCGCAAACCTAAAGCTTGCGGCAAAGCGTATTATTTGGGGAAAAACAATTAACGCAGGTCAAACCTGTGTAGCACCGGACTATATTCTTGCTCACGCCGCCGTAAAAGACAGGTTGCTTCATGAATTGTCGGCGGCAATTTGCACCCAATATGGTGCCGACCCTACCCAAAATGCTAATTATCCGAAAATCACAAACGAAAAACATTATAAACGCCTAATGATGCTGCTGGAAGGCGAAAATATTGCATTCGGCGGCAATGCAAACCCGGAAACATTGCAAATCGAGCCTACAATTTTAGATGGCTCTTCTTGGGACTCCCCTGTTATGAAAGAAGAAATTTTTGGTCCGATTCTTCCAATTATCACATACACAACCCCCAAAGAAGCGGTAGAATTAATCAGCAACCGCCCCAAACCACTTGCCGTTTATGTATTTACCGCAAAAAAATCTTCCGCTAAATTTTTCTTAAATAATATTACATCCGGCGGCGGGTGTGTAAACGACACTGTTGTACACCTTTCCGTTCCTCGCCTGCCATTTGGTGGTGTTGGCGAAAGCGGCATGGGCAGTCACCGAGGCAAAGCAGGATTTGACGCGTTCACTCATTACAGAAGCATTTTGTACAAGTCAAAACTAATAGATATCCCCCTGCGATACCCGCCATACACAAATTTTGCCACGAAAATTATCAAGCTATTAACATAACTAATTCGCTTAGAAGCTATATACATGGCGGGCTAACTTAACCACAGGTTAAGTTTTTACATAAAATTTGAAACAATGCACGCAAAGCAACTATCGCAGGCCAGCTGCGAGAAAACAGGGCAATCAATGGACGTATGCGGACGTTTGACACTTATGCATACCCCAGGTTTTGCATTCCGCCATACAACAACGGCAAGAAACTGCAGACAATTATTCCAATCTATTTAAAAACAAATATTGTAGCCGACAATGCATACGAGTTTGAGATACTTCGATTGTTGCATTTATTCCGTCCGGACGACGAAGTTGCCCACATGATTCAGGTGACGTGTGACCGCTTGAAGGATACTTGTTTTGGTTATCAAAGCTGCCATTACGCAGACTGCTTTGACGCGGGGATGATGGTGTTACACTTTTTATTTTTCACCGTGCCAGATGACCTGGCTTGAATAAAAAAGCAACTTGATATGTACAACAACCACTTTGGAGATAGACGCCGCCACAATGGCGTTCAAAAATATTATTGGTTAATCCTTTCCGATATGCCTTCTAATATTGCAGAACCGGAAATACTACGTCAAAAAGAATATATCATAGACCACTTAAACCGTGGATACCTGATAAAAACCAGCAATAAAGATGTGACCCTATGCGCAATGCGAAACGCATTAGCATGTTTGCCAGAGCATGCGTATATCAAAGACCGCAAACCTTATGTTTGCGAAAAAACCGGGTACTTGAAGTTTGTTATTAACATTTAATAGCGCGCTGTCGCTTTCCCCGCAGCGAAGCCAAGAAACCGCAGGAAAATAAATTTGCCTAGCCCCCTCCCATATGATAAAATCGCCATATAGATAACTAATGTACATTGCGTGCGTGTATCGTAAAGGAGGGGATTTTATAAACTCCATAGACAACTTGTTCAAAAAATGCACAAGTAGTAACGAGGCAATTATAAGTGTGGCTGCCTGTGCAGATTTGCATGTTCTAGAAGCTTGTGCCACGGCAGCTGAAATGGAGCTGGCAGACTTTATTTTGGTTGGCGACGCTGGCAAAACTAAAAAAATAGCTGCAGATGCCGGGCTTAACATTTCTAGGTTCGAGATAATTAATGAGCCCGACGACATAATATCATGCGCAAAGGCTGTTCAATTGGTGGCGCAAGGCCGGGCAACAGCCCTTATGAAAGGGCTTATAGATACCTCTGTTATATTAAAAGCTGCTTTGGATCGGGAAACAGGCATCCGTAGCGGCCGCAAGCTTAGTCACATCGCCGCATTTGAACTGGCGAGTTATCACAAGCTTTTGTTTATGACAGACGCCGCAATAAATATCGCACCAAGCATAGATGACAAGGTACAGATAATACAAAATGCTGCAGATGCATTAAACTCACTGGGAATTATAAAGCCACATGTAGCACTGTTAGCAGCAAAAGAAAAAGCCGACCCCAAAATGCCCGTTACAATGGACTGCGCAGAAATTGCAAAAATGCCATTCAAAAATTGCATTGTAGACGGCCCTTTGGCACTGGACTGTGCTATTTCTGCGGAAGCTTGCGAAATTAAAAATATAAGCAGCACCGTTGGCGGGGATGCTGATTTGCTTATTGTGCCGGACATAGAGGCCGGCAATGTACTTTACAAATCTTTAGTATTTTTAGCGGGTGCCCGCGTTGGCGGCGTAGTTTTGGGTGCAAAACGCCCAATAATTATGACATCCCGTGCCGATTCCGCAGATTCTAAACTTATTGCCATTGCGCTGGCAGTGGTGTGTTAGGAAGGTATGGCTAAAATCATGAAACTGTTAATCATCAACCCCGGTTCGACCTCAACAAAAATAGGCGTTTTTGAAAACGAGGTTTCTGTTTTTGAAACAACTCTTCGCCATAGCATGGAGGAGCTATCCAATTTCAAGAAAATGACCGACCAATACGACTTTCGTATGGGCATTATCGTAAAAGCCCTTGCCGAAGCTAACATCAATATAGAAGAACTTAGTGCCATTGTTGGCCGCGGCGGATTGGTAAAACCCCTTTCTGGTGGCACATATCACGTTAACGAGGCCATGATTAATGACCTTAAAATTGGTGTCCAGGGACAGCACGCCTCCAACTTAGGCGGGATTATTGCCAATGCTATTGGGCAAAAAATCGGCAAGCCCTCATTTATCGTAGACCCTGTTGTTGTGGATGAATTTATGGATATCTCGCGCATTAGCGGGCATCCGGCACTTAAGCGGCGGTCTATTTTTCATGCGCTTAACCAAAAGGCAATTGCCCGCCAATATGCAAAAGATATAAGCAAAGATTACGTCGACATTAATCTGGTGGTAGTGCATCTTGGAGGCGGCATATCTGTGGGGATACACGCAAAAGGGCAGGTTATTGATGTTAACAATGCCCTTGACGGCGACGGCCCCCTTTCCCCAGAACGTAGCGGCAGTTTACCTACTGGAGATTTTGCTGCGTTGTGTTTTAGCGGCGACTATAGCTTAGGCGATGTTAAAAAAATGATTGCTGGCAATGGCGGATTGGTTGCATATTTTAGATCCAACAATATGATGGAGCTAGAGGAACGCGCTAAAACGGAGCCGGAAGTCAAACTTGTGATTGACGCCATGGTGTATCAAATTGCAAAAGAAATTGCCGCAATGTCTGCCGCCGTTTGCGGGCAAGTAGATGCAATTTTACTAACCGGAGGCATAGCCCGCAGCAAATATATTACTGACGAAATTACCAAACGGGTTAAATTCATCGCGGATGTTCATAAATACCCCGGCGAAGACGAACTTGCCGCACTTGCACAAGGTGCATTGCGCGTGCTTCGCGGTGAAGAAGCCGCAAAGGAGTATGTGTAGGCATGAAGAAAAAAATCTATATTCACACAGACATGGAAGGCTGTAGCGGCATAGACCGCGCAGAAATGGTCCCAGACGAAGGCCCGGAATATCCATACTGTTGCGCGCGCCTAATGGCAGACTTAAACGCCGCTATTGACGGTGCATTTTTGGGCGGCGCAAGCCATGTAACTGTTTTGGATTCTCATCACACCGGCAAAAATTTCGACATGTCAATTTTAGACCCACGTGCGGAATATGACCATAAAACTAACAAAAAATGGTGGGGCATGTTGGACAAAAGCTATTGGGGTTCGTTCTTTATAGGGGCGCACGCAATGGCCGGTACAATAAACGGATTCCTGAACCACACCATGTGTCCAGAAAGTATTTACGGCTACGCAATAAATGGGCGAGAAATGGGCGAACTTGGCATTTGGGCAATGGTATGCGGGCATTATAATGTGCCAATGTTAATGGTTAGCGGCGACCAAGCCGGCGTTAACGAAGCTGTACAATTTTTTAGTGGGGTGGAAATCGCCATTGTAAAAACCGCAACTTCTTACACCCGTGCAAAATCATTGCCATTAAACGATGCCGAAGAAGCTATTCGCCAAGCTGCAAAACGCGCTACGCAAAAAGACGAACGACCTCTATCTTTTAGGCCGCTTCTGCCAATGGAGATGAAATTGGAATTTACCCGTGCCGACTATTGCGACATGGAAATGGCCAAAGAGGGACTGGAGCGCATAAGCGCGCGCTGTGCCCGCAAGATATCGCACACATATTTAGATTTTTGGGTGTAATATAGGAGGAAAACTAATGGATAAATTCGGTTACATGGAAAAGTACGGCTTCGAGCAGCTTTGCTTATTCCACGACAAATCCACTGGCCTGAAGGCCATCACATGCATTCACAATACAGTACTTGGGCCTGCTTTGGGCGGCTCACGTTTTTGGAACTATCAAAACGAGGACGACGCAATACTTGACGTTTTGCGCCTTGCACGCGGCATGACATACAAATCTGCCGTGGCTGGCCTTGCTCTTGGCGGCGGGAAATCCGTTATCATAGGCGATGCAAATGAGCTTCGCAAAGACTCAGTGAAAACAGAATCTTTCTGGCGCGCATTTGGGCGTTATTTAGAAGGGCTGAACGGCCGATACATTACAGCCGCAGATGTTGGAACCAGCGTGCAGGACATGGTCTATATCAACATGGAAACAAATAATGTAGTTGGCTTGCCCGGCAAGTCAGGCAGTCCGTCGCCATTTACAGCACTCGGGGTGTTCAAATCCATTTTAGCCTGCTGCAAGTATGTTTACGGTACTGATTGCGTAGACGGCAAAACCGTTGCTGTGCAAGGCGTTGGCGCAGTAGGAATGCACCTTTGCAAACTGCTTCATGAATCTGGGGCAAAGCTTATCGTAACCGACACTGTTAAAGCAAATGTTGACAAATGTGTAGAAGATTTTGGCGCAACAGCAGTTGCAACTGACGAAATCTACAGCGTAGACTGCGATATTTACGCACCATGCGCACTTGGTGCAACCGTAAACGATGATACAATCCCGCAACTCAAATGCAAGATTATTTGCGGCGGTGCCAACAACCAGCTTAAAGACGCCGACATTCATGGCAAAGCCATTCGAGACCGCGGTATTGTATACGCGCCAGACTATGTAGCGAATGCTGGTGGCGTTATAAATGTATCTTATGAAGCACGTGGGACGTATAATGAAGAATCTGTCCTGCGTGAAATTGGCCTAATATACGTCCGTATGTTAGAAATTTTGGCAAAAGCGGATACCACCGGGCAACTTGCCCACGACTGTGCCGACCAAATGGCGGAAGCACGTATCGAAGCAATTAAAAACATCAAAGGAATTTATCTTCCTATATGACGCATATTGTAACCGGATATTATGGCAGCGGAAAAACGGAGTTTTGTCTAAATCTGGCCATCAAGCTTGCCAAGACAGGCAAGCGAATTACAATCGCCGACTTGGATGTGGTTAACCCATTTTTCCGCAGCCGTGAACGCGAGAAAGAACTTGCCCCGCTTGGCATTGAAGTTATGGGCTCCTCGCTGGAAAACCACGTAGCTCAGGATGTCCCCGCGCTTAGTTTCGCGTTTTTATCACGCATACGTGCAGGGCAGGACGTGATAATCGACCTGGCAGGCGGCGAAGTTGGACTAAGATTATTAGCAAACTGTTATGCAGATATAAAGGCTCATAACTTTTTTTGCGTTTTTAATGTGTACCGCCCGGAAACAAATTCGCCAGACAAAATGAAGACTTTTTGCAAACAAATAAACACTGTCAGTAGCTTATCTCTAACTGGACTTGTAAACAACGGCAATTTGCTTGGGCAAACAGAGGCACAGCATGTGCTGCAATCGCAGAAAGCGGTGCTGACTGCTTGTGAGGAGTTGAATTTGCCGCTTGCGTACACGCTGGTGCAGGGGGATATTTATATGGGAATTGCCAGTGATGTAGTTTCCGAAAAGGTTTTGACCTTCCATAAACCACAGATGCGAGAGAAGTGGCAAAAGTAAGGCGGATGACACTAGTAAAAATTGGCATAAAGGTGCGGTTAAAATAAAGCTGGAAATAGACCAACAGTTAGTATTGATGTGGAAGCTGTGGCATAATGGCTGATTATACAAAACAAGTAGTGGGCCTATTGTCTGATAACGGATGTTGTTTTCTTCGACGTGGAAAAGATTCGCACAAGATGTGGTAGCTCAATTGCCAAAAAGCCATTTACTGTTGTCGATAAAATAGAAAACAGGCATACTGCAAACGGAATATTAAAGGATGCTGGTATCAAACAAAAAGTATAATATTTTGTCGTCAATAAACTTCTTGCATAGTTTCAAAACACCTTTTTGTAGCTGGTGAGTTGTAAAAGTGTAAGGGAGCAAACAATGTTATTCAAAATACTTTCAATTTACTATGGTTGGTTCGAAATAGACTTCAATAGAGGATTCATCCTTACCAATTCGGACTATTTGGATTGTGATGCACCGCGTTTATTACTTGAGGCTTTATGCGACTTGTTAGAAAGTAAAATTACCGAAGCATGGCTTTGTTGGCAAGATGAACCGGGTGCATGTATATTGAATCTTGAAAAGCAAGGCGATAAACTCGTTATAAAGATTTACAACACCAATAAAGAATCCTTTGATTTAGATTATAGCGGAGTAACACTAAGTAAACATACTTCGGAGTGCTTGTTCAGAACAGAGGCTGAATTAAAAGATTCGGCAAAAAGCATTTTAGAGGAGTTTGAATTATACGAAAATGGAAATGGCAGGCAGCGATATAATTCCAACTGGGGTGATTTTCCACAACAACAATATGAACGCTTGAAAAAACTTTTGTACACCAAATAAGTAGCTTTACTTGCGTACACAATACGCACCCGTAGCGAAGCGGAGGAAGCGGAAGTGGGATTTATTCCCGCTGTAGCGGCGGGGTTTGGGGCAGCGTCCCATTATAATAGAAAGGACTGAATATATATGGCAAAAGCAACTCTAACCTTCGACGAAGCCGCCTGCAAGGGCTGTTTACTGTGTGTCGAAGCTTGCCCACCAAAAGTTCTTGGGCTGGAAATGACAAGGGTTAACGCCAAAGGCTACAACCCAATTTTTTGCAAAGATATCGAAAAATGCACGGCTTGCGCAATTTGCGCACGGGTTTGCCCGGATTCTGTAATTAAGGTGGAGAAGGTATGAAAGTTCTAATGAAAGGCAATGAGGCAATTTGCGAAGCCGCCATGCAAGCCGGATGCAAACTGTTTTTTGGCTATCCAATAACGCCGCAGAACGAAATCCCGGAATACATGTCTGCAAAAATGGAGCAAAGTGGCGGCACTTTTGTTCAGGCGGAATCGGAAATTGCCGCTATCAACATGGTGTACGGCGCGGCGGCGGCAGGCGGCAGGGTTATGACAAGCTCGTCATCACCGGGGATCGCACTTAAGCAAGAAGGTATTTCTTATATGGCGGGAGCGCAATTGCCCGCGCTTATCGTATCCGTGGCGCGCAGCGGCCCGGGACTTGGTGGAATTTTGCCCGGCCAGGCTGATTATTTTATGACAACCCGTGGAGGCGGCAACGGCGACTACTATATGCCGGTTTACGCACCCAACTCTGTACAAGAAGCTACGGATTTGGTGTTTACCGCATTTGATGTGGCAGACAAATACCGCACGCCCGTTACCATCCTCATAGACGGAATGCTTGGGCAAATGATGGAGCCAGTAGAAATTAAGCCAACGCCGGAAGTCAAGCATGATAAATCCTGGGTGACAGACGGCAATGCCGACAAACGTCCGCGCAATATCATAAACTCTTTAAGCCTGCAGGGCGAGAAGCTTGAAGCTATGAATCATGAGCGTTTCAAGATATATGATCAAATTATTAAAGCCGAAACGCGTGTAGAAAACACCATAAAAGAAGGTGATGAAATTGCAATTGTTGCCTATGGAGCCCCTTCCCGCATATGTATGTCTGCAATTGATGAACTGCGTGACGCAGGCATAAACGCCGGGCTTATCCGCCCAATAACACTTTGGCCGTACCCATACGATGTGTTCCAAAACCTGCCGGCATCGGTTAAACATGTTTTGGTGTGCGAACTTTCTATGGGTCAAATGATAGAGGATGTAAAGCTTGGTGTAATGGGCAAATATCCCGTACATTTTTACGGGCGCACAGGCGGCGTGGTGTTCGAGGTAGAAGAAATCGTTAACAAAGTGCGGGAGGTGCTGGCATAATGATTGTATATGAAAAAAGTAGAGGCCTGACAGATGTTAATCTCACATACTGCCCCGGTTGTACACATGGCATAATTCACAAACTGGTTGCGGAAAGTCTTGTAGAGCTCGATATACTGGAAAAAACCATAGCAATCTCACCCGTAGGCTGCTCAGTTATGGCATATAATTTCTTCAATTGTGATGGTATCCAGGCAAGCCATGGGCGCGCGCCAGCGGTTGCAACCGGCGTAAAGCGCACTGTTCCAGATAAAATTGTGTTCACATATCAGGGCGACGGCGACCTAGCATCCATTGGCACGGCAGAAATCGTACACGCTGCCCACCGCGGCGAAAATATCACGGTCATTTTCGTAAACAACGCAATTTATGGCATGACCGGCGGCCAAATGGCCCCAACTACGCTTATTGAACAAAAAACTTCTACCAGCCCATACGGTCGTACGGAAAATGGAGCGGGACTGCCGCTAAAAGTCAGCGAAATGCTGGCGCAAATCCCCAGTGCGCATTATATCGAGCGGGTTTCTGTTCACGATATGCCAAATATCAACAAGGCGAAAAAGGCAATAAAAAAAGCATTCGAAAGTCAAGTACAAGGCAAAGGATTTTCTATGATAGAAGTGCTTTCCACATGCCCAATTGGCTGGAATATGACCCCGGTAGACTCTATGAAATTTGTAAAAGAGCATATGGTGCCGTATTATCCGCTTGGCGTTTACAAGGATGGGGGTGCGACTCAATGACACATAGAATCGTAAGCAGCGGCTTTGGTGGACAGGGAATTTTAACACTTGGCAATGTAATTGCAGAAATTGGGCTAAACAAAGGCCTGCACGTAACCTGGATGCCATCCTACGGTGCAGAAATGCGCGGCGGCACAGCCAACTGCTCTGTTATTTTATCCGACAAAATGATTGGCAGCCCAATGGTGCAAAACAACATCGACATACTGTGCGCCATGAACCGCCCGTCGGTGGATAAATTTTTGCCACGGGTAAAACCGGGCGGGCTGGTGTTGGTTAACACATCCATTGTCACAGACAAAATTGAGCGCGGCGATGTTAAAATTGTAGAAATTGACGCGACTAATATCGCGGTAAAGGCGGGCAGTGCCAGGGTAGCTAACATGGTTATGCTTGCCGGGTTTTTGAAAGAAACCGACTTATTTACTCTTAAAGATATTGTACAGGTGCTTGAGAAACGCTTTGCAGGTAAGAGGGCGGACTTGATTCCGCTTAATATTGAGGCTATAAAGTTGGGGATGTAACAGCTCTCTCCCGTCATTGCGAGAAATAAAACGATGAAGCAATCCAAAATTTGCACTCTGGATTGCTTCGTTTTGTTCGCAATGACGATGGCTTACATATTTATTTACAATTCTTTCCCCACACATCATAAAATGAAATGTCTTTTATGCTTTTCAATTCCTTTTCATCCGGTATTTCATCTGCTTTGCGTGTTTTCGTGTTGCAGCATCCAAATCGAGGTTTAGGTAGGCTTCAAGCATACCTTTTGCAAAAATACCAAACATATGTTTGCTATTTTTACAAGCCTAATGTATAATGGGGAAGCAGTGCCCCATTAAAACGAAACGAGGCTCCCCATGGATATGATGCAAAAATTAGAGATTTTAGCAGATGCGGCAAAATACGACGTAGCCTGCACATCCAGCGGTAGCAATAGGTCTGCAAAACAAGGCATGCTGGGTACTGCTGTGGCATGCGGCATTTGTCACAGTTTCACGGCAGATGGCCGCT
>Ga0209755_10005410_pt1 | contig 14548 bp, 6 predicted proteins | sample TergutCo191P1_FD_187301 | JGI IMG/M metagenome (GOLD analysis project Ga0209755, IMG submission 187301) | Cornitermes sp. P1 segment gut microbial communities from Petit-Saut dam, French Guiana - Co191P1 (SPAdes) (version 2) | ecosystem: Host-associated > Arthropoda: Insects > Digestive system >... | reverse complement strand
CTTCGCCTAGGCTAGTTATGTAAATCCCTTGTTCCTCCTGTATTTTAACCTCCTTGAGTATGCGGTAGTATTATCGTCCGCGCCTTGTTCTTCAGCTTCCTCAATCTGTATTCCTAATGTGACAAAGAAGGAAGTGGGACAAAAAATATCTAAATTGAATGGCAAAGCACTCTCTGAATTTATTTGCTCTTCGAAAATGTAATTTTAATTTTGTAGACATCACCAAGTGCTGAACATTGTGTTTAGTCCATCCCGACCATCCTTGCCAGGAACTGCATTCTGGCGATGGAATGTGAACGTGCATGACTTTTTAAAATTTTAAATTGTGCGGTACTTTTTCCTGTATCATTTCGAATCATGCGCTGAGAAACCAACATCATGCGCCGCTCTCACCCTCATCACGGTCGGAAGCAAATAGGAGAAGCAAGCCCGCTAACTGACCTTCCGCAAGCCAAAGTCGAGGAAGAAGTACTCTCACACTGAGCCCACAGTTGGATCACTACGGGTGGAGGGGAACGGGACATACGAACTCACTCGGTATATTTCGGATACGTTCGTGTTTGTAATGACGTAAGTGTGCGCATGAGCAGTTGGGACGGTTGCGCCACTCCCCCAACATAGTTCGTACGAAGAATACCTAGCCACGTGCTGTCAGAAGGGGAAGCGATGTAAATACCACAACTCTTAACACAATAACTGAAGATCTCGACCCATTCAGTCCGTGGTTTGCCGGCAGCGTTGTCGGGCGCAACTTTGAAATTTCTTGACGGCTGGGCAGTAATGGAGGATATTTGGGAAAAAACGCAAAAGGAGTGGATAAAGAATTTGTTACTCGCCTGTAAACCAAATGCATTGCCTGGTAAGAATCATAAGGGCCTGTCACGATTACTGAATTTTAGAGACTTTTTGCTAATAAAAAACATGCATTGGAAAATTGTCTTCCGAATATTGACAGTAGATTTAATTTTTGGTTTGTTATTGCGTAATCCACCAGCGCACACGTAACGACATCACACCATTTTTTGGTTTATGAATATATAAAACAGTAGTTTTTGAGTTTTGTAAGTGGCTAAGCCATATAAGTGCCAAATTATAAAGCAGATTTAAATCATTGTTCAGAAAATTATGCACTTTCGTATCCGCGTGGCAAATGCAAATACCAACTGTTGTACAGTAAAGACACCTCCCCATACAGCAGCTGGAGATGAGAGGATCGCCAGGTTATTTGATTGCGTTGGTTTTGATGGATTGCGATTTCGTAGTAAAATTTAAGGAGATTAATCATAAGCACTGTTACACTGCTATTTGCCAAACGCATTTATGTATTATTGTAGTAAATTTAAGTTGTTTGTCCAATTAGAACGCGCGTTTAATATACTAGATTTAATACTGTATAATAGTAATTTCTGAGAGACGTAGTTCGCCTGTTAGTGTCAGAAGCGGTAACTTCGTTTGATATGGCAAAATTACACAAAATTAAAAACCAGTCTTAAGATTACGATGGTGCAAAGATACAGCCATTTATTTCATATTTGATAACAAGTTTTGGGGTTTAAATTAGTAATTTTTGACAGCCAAACTGCTACGAATTTTATTCAAGTGACGTTTATTTCACATTAATTCTCTGTAGTCAGTTACATTTGGGTGATTTTCCCAACGATTTTCGTGTATGCTATTGGGTTTGGTGCCATAGTGATTCGATTTAGTCCATTTTATTCTTGTGTATTAGCGTAATACGAAAGGAGAAGAATAAACCCATCGCATGTATTGTACAAGTTTTGTGTGTTACGTTTATTTGGATCGGGAAATATGTGAAGAGGGACGTGATGATTTACGTCGTTTTGCCGCTTCGTGCAGTTTTCGCCTGTAATAGCTAGTTTTCGTCTGTAATTGCTAGGACTTGGCTTTTAGCTGACGGGTTGTGATATCTTTTTTCAGATAACCTCTGGAACCGCGTGTCCGAGATGGTGGGTTACTTCAGCGCCGAGGACGGTTCAGGCCGCGGTGGTGTAGATTGTACTGGTCCCATGGTACCCGAGCAGCACCCAGAGGAGCAAGAAGCACCAGTGAAGCGGCTTGTTTGCAGCCCAGATTTACCTGTGTTCTCGTTAACGCAAGCATTCGAGGAGGCTGCCGCAGCTGCTGTTGTGGAGTCTTCATCCCCAGCGCCGGCCGCAGCGGCGGGTGAAAAGGCGTATGAGTGTTCGTTTTGCCACAAGACTTTTCCGCAGAAGAACACGTATCAGAACCACTTGCGATCGCACGGAAAGGAGGGCGAAGACCCGTACCAGTGTAACATATGCGGCAAGACGTTTGCTGTGCCAGCAAGACTCACACGTCACTACCGTACACACACGGGCGAAAAGCCGTATCAGTGTGAATACTGCAGCAAGTCTTTCTCGGTGAAGGAGAACCTCAGTGTTCACAGGCGCATCCACACGAAGGAGCGACCGTACAAGTGCGACATTTGCGCCAGAGCATTCGAACACAGTGGTAAACTGCATCGCCACATGCGGATCCACACAGGTGAGCGGCCGCACAAATGCGGCGTCTGTGCCAAGACTTTTATCCAGAGTGGGCAGCTCGTCATTCACATGCGGACACATACTGGGGAAAAACCTTATGTGTGCGCGGCATGCGGTAAGGGCTTTACCTGCTCCAAACAACTGAAGGTGCACACGCGCACCCACACAGGGGAGAAACCATACTCCTGCGATATTTGCGGCAAGGCTTTCGGTTACAACCACGTGCTCAAACTTCACCAAGTGGCGCACTATGGAGAGAAAGTGTACAAGTGTACAATCTGCAGCCAGACCTTTACGTCCAAGAAAACAATGGAGGTTCACATCAAAAGCCACTCGGAGCCCTCGAACACGGCGCGTAGTCCGCAACCAGCCACGGCCACACCGACAGGGCGGCAAAACACTGATCCAAGCGAGTCATCGTGTGCTTCATCCAGTAGTGATAAGGAGAATAAGAGCGACAGCGACATCGAACCTCCGTCCCGGCTTCCCACTGCTGAGAGTGAATTTGACCCTGCCTCCCCATCCACAGTAGTGCCCATCTCCCCGCCCGTCCAATTCCCACAGCAGGAAGAACAGTCACAACCCCACCCAAACATGCGGGAGCTCTGCTACTACCTGTACCCTGGGGGGCCGTCTTACCAGCAACGTTATGCGGCTTCTTCCACCTCCGGTGTGAACCCTGTTCTGCTTGCTGTCGCCGCAGCAGCGTCCGAGGGCCGGAGCTTATCTCCAATTCCCCGAACGGAGGAACGTAATGACAACAGCGAGGTGTTCAGGAGGCGGCAGGAAGAGGTTCTACCTGAACCTTCGCTGCCAGTCACAGAACCTTCTGTGTACTTGTGTCCAGAACCCCTCCCGTCCATGCAGCGACGGTCATCACCATACCATTTCCAGCTGCCTCCCCCAGAGTACCTGGAGGAGCCTGTGCACATCAGCCTTCCATTGACTCCGGCTTACAGCAGTCCCAGTAGCAGTAGCAGTTCCAGCAGTGGCAGACAGCGGCGACCAGACGATGTGGATGAGTCGGAGATGGAGCCCTCGGTTTCAGCTGAAGAGCAAGACCCTCTTTTGACGCCCCCCAGTAGCAATCCTGTGAGTCCCGTCCCCTCGTCCTCTCCAGACCCTATCGATCTTGCCACAGTCGGCAAAGAGGCCCTCATTCTGCCACCAAGAAAACGCTCAAAAATGATACTCAAGTCCATGGAAACAGCAGCGCCAGAAGTGGTGTCTGTCCGATCTAGGTCTGTCATTCACTATGCAAGGGCTTCATAATGCACTCAGGCTCAGCGCAAGATTAAGAAGGTATGATCTCACAGACTTATCTTGTGGCTAGCATACAACCTCAATCATGTCTGTGATAAATGTGTGTTGAGGCCTCTAAGGCAAGACAGTGTTTCATTCCCAAGTGACAAACTGCAACAAGGCACCTCACTGAAGCAATAACATTATCATAAACAGTGTCAGTCAGTGTTCATAGTGTCTATATGTTCCAGAGTTGAAGTAACATCCTTTCTTAATTCTTGTTTAATGTGTGTGGCCACTTATCTCATTCGGGATGATGAAAACTATGTTCCGAAGTAACTGTTGCAAGAAAATATGTTCCACCATGTGCGTGTATTGTACATAGTATAAAATAGCCAAAACGCAAAAATAATTTAGTGTCATTATTATTATTATTATTATTATTATTGTTGTTGTATCGCCAGTTCCTCATTTGAGCGTGCAGGTGCTTCACTGGTTTTGTACATAAAAGTCTCAGCATGTATGTAGATATAATAGAAATGGGATATGAATTGTAAGTGCCATGTAACCGATGTCAATATTAAGTGTCGTAGCTCTTTGTCTGTGTTGTGTTTGCACTGCTGACCAGTAAGCGCGTATATGATGAAGTCTACTGGCATGCAGTTGATTGGTTTTCAGAAGCTGAGAAGTAACAGGAATGTCATGTAGATATTTTCCTCAAATTGCCACAAAACCATGTAATGTGTTCACAGTCTAATCATAATTTTCTGTCTGCTGTTTCTAGTCATTTTAGTTTTTCCAAATTTCGTAAGGTTGTAAAGTTACTTCTAAAAAATATTCACCAAAGTCAGTGTTTGCATTTATCAGTTAACTAAAATTTTTACCACAAATTCACAGACGTCATTAATCACATTCTGTTTTTTGGATAGGGTTTTGCTTGTACAGGTGCTCTATATATATATAAAATTGAATTATTCAAAAATGCAGAAAGAAACTAATTCTCATACTTCACAAACAAAAAGTACAAAGTTTAATGAATGAACTCTGTTGTGTGCTTTCCAAAGAATTATTGACAAAAAGATTACATAATCAAGGCTACACATTTTTAAACAGTTGGTAATATGACACTGAAGAACTGTGAGAAATTAATCTCATTTTGTGTTACATGTCACTGTTGATACCTGTCAAGAGAATGCATATTGATACACAATTCACCAAAGATCATCTAAAAATGTTTATGTTAATATTTGTGAACATGAATCTGTCTGTAAAGGAACTGTATATCTCACGACATATATCAACCTTCACACCACGTAGGCATCCTACAAACAAATTTTACTATTTGAATTCTATTCAGTCACATTTGGACAAATATTTGACATAGTTTCATAACACAGCCCCATCTTGTGGAAGTGAGTAGGACATACAGGTTCTGTAATGTGAGAAGAAAAAATCTTTTTCCTGAATGATTACAGTCTGTTATGCTCCAGGAATGGTTCTCCTTGTATGAATTCTTAGCCATGTACTAGGACTTTCAGGATGTGGGATCCAACCACCAGAAGGCCTCTGTCTCCACAGCACAAAAAAAGCACAGACAAACTGCAAACACCCATGCTTTCAATCTGTGTGGCCACATAGTCACCAATAAGGTTTCAACTTATAATTGTCATATATAGTGGTTATGAGTGCAGCAGCTTTCTTATAGCCTGCATCCGAAGGGACAGCCCATGACTGCCATCATGCTTTCTCAGAAACATAATGAATGGGGCATTCTGTGTGAGCATAACTTGATATTTGTTTGGTTAATTGAAATGTTTGTTTCACGCTAAACAATGCTGCCACAAATTACTTGATTTTTAGACCATTTCTGAATGGTTATTCTTATTTTGTGAATGAGAAGGCTGACAAGTTGCACATTTGGTTGAAACAGGTGTAAAAGTTTTGTCAAAAGTGTGTTGAATCCAGGCCCATCCCAGTTCTTTCTACAGACATCATGAGCTTTGCATAACTTCTTGTTCCCTTCTCATGCCACAGAGTCTTAGTCTCAGAATATGCAGGACCGCATACCCTGCTGTGCAACAGTTTCACTATTTTATGTTTGGATCTATTAATAAAATCATTGCTGTCATTGCACTTATACTGAATGACCCATGAGGCAAACACTTTGACACCTATACACAAACAAGTTAATTTTATGTAACTGTTTTGCCTCTTAAGCATCTCTTATATGTTTTGAAGTTAAATGTATTTTGATAATGTTGCATTAAATCCTATGTACATTCAGGGAAAATGTCATTTGTAAAATGTTTCACAGAAGAGGACCATCAATTTGGTAGAGTTTCCCAGAGCATGTGCATTGCCTCTTACGTTTATATTTCTGTGGCACTTATCAAGTGCTAATAATGCAAAGATGGGTGGATGTTTTAATTTCACATTCACATTGTTACCTATCCATTGCTGTCATATTTCCTGCAATAATTCTCTCAAGACTGGGGCATTAGTTGCATGTATATGAACCATTACTCAATATCTAATCCTTTCAATGCTGCGAGCTACATTAACATGAAATGTATCTTTTTTCCCGTACGTCTTAAGTGTGTGACATACCAAAATCTCTCCTGTGACCTCGATTTTGTAGGTTAAGCAATTTACAATGGAAGTACACAAGTAAAAGAAAACATATTTGCTAAAAAGGATTCTGCATGTAGAAAGAGTAAGTGCATACAAGGTGTTCATGGCTGGAATATTGTGTATGATATATTCCACACAATGTGAAACTTCATTTCAGCAGTGAAAAAGCATTTGTATTTCTTGTGAGAGTGGAACACTCATATTCTGTATACTGTCCAATAAATATTAACATCAGCACCGATGCCTCTTTTCGTTTGTTACCGACAAGTGACGACAAAAATAGGTGATAAGTAATAAAATAATTGTTCATTGTGCCTTTAATTTTTTTTGTAAACCTCTGAGAGCACGTAAATTTGTTGCTAATTTCAACATCGTGAGCAGTTTTCAAGTTCACTTCAAGAATTTATCCTATCCCAAAAATCGTCCACATTGATGAAAAATCAAAGGTGATGCTTGGGTAAATCTTAACAATATTTGTAATGATAGTTTTATACACATTGCATATTAGTAAAGATATCTTTATACACGTAGGCTAATTTTGAGTACACGAGACATGTATTAAAACAGTATTTTATGTCTTACAGGCCTGTGGTGTGTGATGGTAAGGTAGGTCGGGAGTATTTAAAAGGGCGTGAGTAGGCGCCCCATGTGTTCTGAATAACTGCTGGCTGTAGAATTTTTGTTTGAATGGTGAACTGAATTAACATTGGGTTGCCCTGTGTGTGTGCGTGTCTTCGACATATCGGTCTCCTAGACCCAAAAGGTGTTAGTTTTACATCAACATCTTCAGGCGTTACGTCATAGAAGAACCTAAGTGTTCAACACTGAAGGGAAATTTGCACCATAAAAAGCGTGGATGAATATTTCGCGTAGTGCTGTACTGGGTGCAGTTTTGCCATGACATCACTGCTGGGCTTGTCTCTAGACTGTACCTTAGTACCACGGCATAAAGTCATTCAAACTTTGTTGCCGTTCTCATCAGTCGCGAGAAACAAATTTCATCCTTCCGCAGGACCAACCTGCGTTTGAATTACGCTTTGATCGACAACTGTAACACACACACACAAGAGTAGAGCCTATGTGCTTCCGATTAAGGATGGTATGGACATGTTTTGGTAATCTGAAATTTCAGAACTCGTGTTGGTGGAAAATACTGTAGTTAGGCGTACTTAATAACACAAAAAATTAGTAATGAGGCTGGTTTTACGTGTGTGCGTGTGAAAGCCCGTGCAGGTTAGACTGGCGATGGTACAGACTATTGCCATGATTCTGCAGCTGAATATAGCACAAGACCCAGTTACAACGTAATATCAGTGTTCACTGAATGTAATAAATAAAAACCAGTGTTTATATATTTACTTATCTTTCCAATTAAGCAGTTTATAATATATAATGAGATTGTTTAGACCTTCACCTAGTGACTTTATCATCATTGTTACATTTTTAAAACCATTGAAGTTGATCTTCATGTTCGGCGTGGAACAGTTTAAACTCTGATCAGTCTTAGCTGAGCGCGACATTTCACTGGTTAATGTGTGGACAAATAATAACAATAAGCATATTATATTAAAATAAATCGTTTCCTAATTCTTTATGTTGTGGTCCCCGAGATGTCACGCTGTCAGCAGAAGACCTGTCACTCGATCAATAGGACGCCATCACTTAGTTCACAGTAACGGTGGGTGGATGAAGGGATGTAAGCAAAGCAGAGGAAGGGGTAGGACGAATGTAAACCCTACTTCAATTAACCGTCACCCTCGTTTTTATACATTAACTGAGAATGTTTCAAAATTTGAATCCATACAAACATTACTAAACGACAGAAATTATATTCCTGATTAACTTCGAAACATTAAATTCTCAGAATGCTTTTATAGCCCGTTTTACTGTACAAATCAAGATATACAAACCAGCAGCCTAAGTTTGCCGGTAGTTCTGTATGTGTGTGTAACGTATTCCTTCTTTGACGGACGAACGGAAATTACAAACGCTTGAAAATCAAGTGATGTGGATAACAGAAGAATGAAATACACAAGGGTCGAAGGGCTGGACATGTGGCTAGAATTGAGTATACAAGGAATACAAACATGGGTGGGGAAACCCCTTGGGGAGACATCCACTTGGAAGGCCAAGAAGGCGATTACAGAACAGCATAACCTGAATCCTCGGATGAGGATAGGTGGTGAGTGGAGTTTAGCTTGGAGTTCTACTAAGTAGCAGACCTCGACGCTGCTCAAATGAAAACTATGTGCAGTTCTTTTTAGTGGCTTCCGTGACGAACACCTAAGACGTCAGTTTTCATTTTGATATTTTACGGGACTGTATTAACCCGTAGGTTTGTATTGCTTTAACGAAAGTTACGAACTAGGCAATGGTAGACCACTGCGGATTTAAAAAAATCGGTGTCCTATGTTCGGATGTCCGGGTTACCCTAGGATTAATAGCCACCCAGTATTGCGTCGCCTGTTATCCAGAACACCAGTCAGTCTTAATGGAATACAGCATTTGAACAGGAACTTAAATTGCCCTTGATTTCCCAGCTGTGATTTTACGGTACGATATTGACATACCATTATTATCACTAATCGAGTGAGTCCTCAGACTGGCTGTCAATAAGTAGCTAAATTAATCATAACCTGCTCGACATGTCGCTCCATATCCAGTCGTTATTAACACCGTACATTTCATCTACCCACACACCCAGAAAGGAGACGATAAAATCCAGAGATCTGAGGATTACAACAGTGGGTTGCTGCAATATCCACGAACAAGTGATTTGCTGTACTAAAGACGTGTTTGTTTCTCCGTACTAGTTGCTAATGAAGGTAAAAGTAGTGAAGGAGAAAATATTTTTGAATTTTTTTGCGAGCCACGTCAGAATTAATTAATAACGAAACTATTTTCTTTATGGTTGTATAATATGCTCTAAATATATAACGTAATTTTATGTAGGCTTGATCTCTACCCGGGTCAGTAATCTAAATACAGCTCAAAAACCGGATCTGTGCGAGAACTCTGCACGTTGAAACAGATGAAACGGGGCGCATAAAAACTGACGTCAGCGCCTCTAAGTTTGGGTCTCTAATGCTTTATGTTCAAAACTGTGAAGAATAAAATTTTCCCTTTTTGTTATTTAGTAATCAATTTCTTTTTCAGGAAAAAGAATTATAGTTTATACGGTTACTGCATAAAAATGAGAAAAATGAGTTGATAATGTTAGACACGGGACGCTTCAAACATATTTGCATGAATATACCGTCTAACTAAAAAACCAAAGACAGGATAGAACCGACTAAATATGTCTATTCGTATCCTCACTGGCCATTAAAAATAAGAAGAGCGCTGAGTTAAAACTAGCCACACGGCAGGCCTACTTGAAGAACATTCACAACACAGCCATCTTAACAAAACATTGAATATATATATATTTATTTGTGGAATAAAACTGCATCTAATGCAAACGTCCAACAGGTCACAAAGTACAACGGTGCGGGGAAATTTTATTATCACTTGCTGGTGCGGTGTCAAGGTCAGAACAGAAGTTCCGAACCAGCATGTTTCAGGTATCGATCAAGGGACTCAAAGAGTCTTAATTAAACTCCAACATAAAACTCACTTCTCCTTTCAGAAGCCTGCACTGGTTCAGTGTGTTTAGTTTTGATAAAACTAAAATATTAAGTCAACAAGACGAAATCGAGAAAAATATGGTCTCCGAGTCGGACGTTGCTCATGTAGAAATTCAGTCGGCCCGCCTCGAAAGGTAACGGCAAATTTATCCCTGTGTTTAACCACAGCATATGAAGACACACTGGGGAATGGATATCACGCTCCATACAGCCTGAACCTTGGCATCAGATGGACGTGAGTCACTGCCATAGTAATACACACATTCTTGGACTAGTTGCTTTATAAGCAAAGAACTGTCCAACATTCTGCACAGGGTACGACGACCGCACAGTACGTTCCATTTTCCTGGATTACCGCAGTCTTGTCTCCGTCTTTAGTGAAAAAGAGGGATGCGTGGCTTCACTTTCTCGTTTATTACGTCCTAGAACGAATCGGAGCAACTTGGTATTATGCGATCAAATGCCTGGTATCGTGTTTTACGGAAGGCATGGGAGGACCAGCGCCCTTGATACTACTTCGTCGGAAACATGTGCAGAGATGGGTGACAGACATTGCATGCACTGTAGGGCTGGTTGGTGTACTCCTGCGCATGCATATTGACCGCCTGGTGTTATCAACATGTGTGACCTTGACCTACATCAGCCTCAACTTGCGCAGCTAATCTGTGCACTGCTCGCAGCGCAAACCAACACCAGATTCCGTTTGTCAGCCTTTCAATACGTACTGTGCAGTCACAACTCTGCCTTTACGTTCCCACAGTGCAGTAACTGGACGTGGGTTGGACGGCCGGTTACCATTCCCAGCATGATTTAGAATTTTTCTGCCTACCACCCTCTGCGATGGCTCTGGGACCTGTCCAGTCTCATACCCAGTTGGTAACGGAGATAAAGCGGCTGGAGCGTGGATCTGACAACTGGCCTCCATCGAGGGCCGAGGCCAATACTGCACAGGGTAATACATGTGACGCCACGCACATTTTCATGGTGCGGTATTTTAGTAGGCAAACTACAGGAACATCGTACTTACTGTAAAGGAAAACGCAGAAACTTTGGTAGTGGCTAGTAGGGAGAGTGGATTCGAAGTAAATCCTGATAAACTAAGTACATGGTCGTCTCGAAATCAGAATGCAGGACGAAGTCATAGTATGAAGATTGATAATAGTTCCTTTGAAAGAGTGGAAGAGTTCAGATATTTGGGAACAAATTTAACAAATCAAAATTCTATTCAGGAAGAAATTAAGAGCACATTGAACTCAGGGAATGCTTGCTATCATTCGGTGCAGAATCTGTTGTCTTCAAGTTGCTATCCAAAAAAAAATTAAAAAGTAGATATACAGAACTATAATTTTGCCCGTTGTTTTGTATTGGTGTGAAACCTGGTCGCTGACACTGAGGGAGGAACATAGGCTGAGGGTGTTTGAGAATAGCGTGTTGAGGAGAATATTTGGGCGTAAGAGGGATAAGGTAACAGGGGAATAGAGAAAAGTATATGATGAGGAACTTAATGTTCTATACTCCTCACCCACTATTATGCGTGGGTGATAAAATTTAGAAGAACGAGATAGGCGGGGCATGTAGCGCGTACGGGGGAGGGGAGAGGCGTGTACAGGGTTTTGGTGGGGAAACCTGGGGGAAAGAGACCACTGGGGAGACTCAGGCTTAGAGGGGAGGATAATATTAAGATGGATCTTTAGGAAGTGCAATGTGGGGGTTTGGACTTGTGAGTGCGGTAATGAAATTTCGGGTTCCATAAAATGCGGGGAATTTCTTGACTAGGTGCAAAAGATTAGCTTCTCAAGAAGAACTCTGCTCCATGGAGTAAGTAACTACAGGAACAAATGCACATCATATTTAGTACAACAGCTGTCTTGTCAAACGCCACATAATTCTGACAAAACAGGTCTAGGTTTTTGAATGAGATACAGCTCATGCGTAACACAGAAATAATTAATGACGGTTTGTCAGCTGCCTCGAAGAAGACCGATTCTTTGGTTATTTAATAATGTTGTTTCTAGCATCAATTTCCTGCGATTTCTGCGTTCGCCATGATGATAAGGTACAAGGATCTTCGTTTCATGAAGGAGTCGTTTATCTTCTGAAGATTGTCTTCGAACATGGCCAAGCGCGCGTTGGACCAACAAAGAGGACGGAATACTAGGGTTTCTGTTAGGCACATGCAAAGTCTTGACAGCTGAAAGAACATTAAAGAAACATATTCTAATAAAAGATTTAAGGAAAAACTGAAATACAGGTCAGTTTTCTGCAGTAAAAGTGACGAAGTTTAAGTACGTTTAAAATAGAACGATAACTTAAAAACCAGTAGTGTAAATCAGGAACCCAGAAAGAATGGAGGACGACGACAATGGGATAGCGCGGGGAATGTTATGCATGTTATGAAGGGCACGTGGCTAGGGGAATAATAGTCACAACCTGTGAATTTGCAACGGTTTGGATAGATTTGGATAGATTTTAAAATCTGGAGATATTTTCTAAAAAGAATTAGTACGCAGACCCTTTGGGCGCCGTTTTAAAAAGGCGCATTTTATCCACGCGTGCAGTCAGTCTGCTGTCAGTTACCGGAACACTGTAAATCAAGTACACAACGATTAGATGGTGCGATAACTTATCAAATCTGCTCGCTAAAAGTACCAGACTTGGAAATGCGTCTCACACGAACCTAGCGTTCACCAAAATAGTGCGAACGTTTTCATATATTACTCTGTTACCATGGTGACAGAAATACATTTTAGATAATGGCCAGTGATTATTTTGTACACGTAAAGTGGACGATTACATAGATGTACAAACAGTAATTTACTATGAATGAGTAATTAATCATGAAATATATGGCATCTTAAGTTGAGGCATCCCCGTTGTGTCTGTAACAATGAAGTAAAAGGGCAAAGTTAGTCAAAACACAACTAATTTATTGGCTGGGTGTTAAAGAAACGACATGTTCCGGCCTACTCAGAGGCCATCATCAAGTTTACAAAGTTATAAGAGACTAAACAAACAATATTTAGTCTCTTAGAACTTTGTAAACCTGATGATGGCCTCTGAGTAGACCGAAACATGTCGTTTCTTTAACACCCAACCAATAAATTAGTTGTGTTTTGACTTACTTTGGCCTTTTATTTCAAATATGTGGCATGTTTATCTGATTTCCTGTATTCCACTCGTCTGACATTACAAGTATTCTTTTCTGTTCACACATTTTCAGCGCCTTATAAAATCTCGTCGCTGAACAACGAAAATGAAAGTATGAATCCCCACCCCGTGCAACTTAGGGATTACAGTAATTAGTAGGAAGAACACGACTCCCACCCTTCTAGTCCAAACAGTTTGCTCCTCCATTCCCTTCATGAATCATTATGAATAAGCAGACACGTTAACCTTGACTATCACAGACGACATGTTTAGCCCACTGGCATACTTTAAAGGCTCCTTTCTGTAGCGGCTACGCCGGCTGCTTCAACGTTTGGGAAACGTTACGGCAAGGGAGCTGAACTAGTTTCAGTTATTAGAGACAGCAGATGACTGACTGCCTCTAATGTCCAGCAACTAAACTATTTCCACAGAATATTTAAATTATTTTGTAATTTTTTTTTCTGGAGTGTTGTACGGGCAGTTTGAGTTCACTGTACAAATTGTGTGCAATTGGTTGCGGGGAGGAAACGCCAGATACTTCTTATAGTAAAACCAACGAGAAGCACTAATTTCTCAAATTATTGTGGAATAGGACTCTACATGTTTCGGACAGTATCTCTGTCCATCATCAGGAGTCTAGCACTGTACACACAGCGATACATACAGGTGATGCTGACTGCTCGCTAGCAAGCAGTCAGCATAACCTGTAAAACGTATATCTATTGCTGTGTGTACAGTGCTAGACTCCTGATGATGGACAGAGATACTGTCCGAAACATGTAGAGTCCTATTCCAAAAATAATTTGAGAAATTAGTGCTTCTCGTTGTTTTTATTATAAGAAAATATCACGATGCACGGTCTTCAGAATGTCAAATTCGTCAGATACTTCATTAACCATGTAGGCAGCCGTAATATGTCTCCTATCGCTAAATGCTTTGCAGCATCCTTGTTACATAATTTTACAAAAGCGCCCCTTTCGGTGAAATGGTGCCAACTATAACGCGGAACTGGAAGCAGATCCACAAATTAGGTCGAAAGGGAGTTTGCACATGTGTAGAAAGTGAAACGACGCGCGATCGATGTGCAAGCTAAGGCCAAGGCCAGCCGTATCTATTCTTACAGTTTATTTACTTATTCTGCGGTCGCACTTTGCTTGCTGCATACAAGCGACTGCGATCTGTTCCCGCCCATACAGTAATCCGATGAGTATTTCCTGCGTGACTGACCCTCGACAGTGTACCATAGTAGTGACTAGACAATTCATTTTAGAGCGGGGGGGGGAATTAGCAAGGCCAACAGGCAACGAGAGGAGCTGTAATACATCAGTCGAATGCCAACAGGAAATCAGTACCGAGCAACGACGCCACGCCCGCCAA
>Ga0209755_10005409_pt1 | contig 14550 bp, 10 predicted proteins | sample TergutCo191P1_FD_187301 | JGI IMG/M metagenome (GOLD analysis project Ga0209755, IMG submission 187301) | Cornitermes sp. P1 segment gut microbial communities from Petit-Saut dam, French Guiana - Co191P1 (SPAdes) (version 2) | ecosystem: Host-associated > Arthropoda: Insects > Digestive system... | reverse complement strand
GACTTTGACGGCAGATTACCGGCTTATACGGCAGGTATGGATAACTGGATACGCCTTACAGTTCCGTTAGGCACTAACGGCCGTTTCGTTCTTATTAAAGGCCCGGCGCACTGGCCCAGAGTTCAGGAGTTTGAAGTATACTCAGCAGGCCCGTCATTCGCGGCGCGTATCACAACTAAAACGGCAACCATTACAGAGCTTCCGGTAGCAGGACATTTACCGCCTGCAGTTGGACACCAAATCGGAGAAGGCACAAACTTCAAAGTACATTTTGTCAAAGTTGTTAATGAAGGCGATCTTTCTAACGGCACGAAGTTAAACGCAGGCGAATTTGATTATTCAACCGCTTACGAATATGAAGTCAGACTTGTCGCGGACAGCGGCTATCGCTTCTCAACATCTCTGCCGACAATCAATGGCGCCGCGATCACCGCGTTAAATGTGATATCAATTACAAGTAAAGAGATGGTTGTACGCTATACATGCAGAGCGACAGAAGCTGATCCTGAAGCAAGCAAAAGGAATGTTACCTTCGCGGGAACTATCACTGCCAACGGATTGACAGTAGAAGGAGAACCATTCCAGGGAGTTCCCGGAACTCTGGTAGAAGCGACAATTTTTGTTAAAGGTACATCGACAAAGGCTACAGTCTACACAGCTAAAATTACGCCTAACACAACTATCGCAGACCTTGCGTTCAAAGCAACTCCGACTTCATCGCCGGTTGCAACAAGGAATATCGGCGGAGGCGGGCGTTCAACTGCCAGCGCGACAATGACTACAGGTACAGATGGTATCGTCACCGGTACCGGTGTTTCCGGTGAAACAATAGGCGGAAATTCCGGCGAAGGAAGTAACGGCGCTACAGGGCAGCAGCCGGAAGCGAATTGGACATTTGTCTTTGGCTTTACAATGCCGGACGCTGACATTGTATTTACAATAGATAATACGTTTAGAACCGACATTATGCCGGCAATTATTGCAAGTACAGCCGGTGCCGCGGTTACAGAAAGCTTAGCGGAACATTCAGCTGTTAAATACTCATTGTCAGCTAACGGGACTAATACCGGCGTAAAAATGTTCAACGGACAGTATTCATACCAAACACAATCAGGCGCGACAGGCGGACAAGCTACCCTTAACCGTTGGGAAACCAGCGGAGGCCAGGCCAATGGACAATGGGTTGCTGTCAATTTAGGCAAAGAATACAATATTACAGACGCGGTGTTCCGTATGCGCGGAGACAGCGCGATGACAGGATTGTTCCATGTATTTGTTTCAAATACGGCGACTCATTTTACAGATCTTAAAGGCGGTACGGGCGCTACTGCTAATGCTGAAGGAAATACTGCGTTTACTACTCTCGCCGGTGTTACAACTGCCGGCTGGACTTTAATGTGGACTATTAGCAACGGCGTTATTGGAACAACAGGTTCCGGCTCAAGCTATGTACCGGTATTCTATAACACCGCAGGCGCGAACGCTCTTAATTACATCAAAGCGCTTGGAACCAGATGGCAGAACGGCAATGGCCCCTATCCGAGGTCGGGAGGCGAACCGACAGGAGCGGAAACCGCGTTTAGCATTACAGGTAACGGCGGAACAGGTCAATATGTACTGTTGTGGATTGAGAGAAGACTTTCTACCGATACCGCTCAGGGTTGTTCAATCAATAACTTTGAAATCTACGGAACACCTGTATCACCGTAAGTAACAAGAAATCTACCCTACAAGATCTTGTAGGGTAGCCAAAATACGGGCAGACGTTATGGCGCTATCGCTCCGGCGTCTGCCTGTTTTTTGTAGAATAGTATCTAATAATGGAGGAAGTATGAAAAGAAATATTATCTCTCTGGCTGCAGTTCTTTTCGCGGCACTGATGATTTTTTCAGGCTGTACCGGAAAGAGCGGGAAAATCATTCTAAAAATGGGCGACTGCCATCCAGACCGCAACAGCGGTGTGGGTGCGGTGCTTGAACGTATCAATAAGGAATTTATTGAAGCCCATCCCAATGTCGAATTTGAAATTGAAAGTTTGCCGGATCAGCCGTGGCAGGAGAAGGCAAGGATTTACGCTGTCGCAAACCAGCTGCCGGATGTTTTTAAATGGTGGACATTCCCAAATATGATGCTGCCCTTTGTCAACGCCGGTTTTCTGGAAAAACTTGACAAGAACGACTTTGCCGGTTTCGGCTATTTACCGGGCGCTCTTGAAAGCTGCGAAATTGACGGAGCATTGTACGGCATCCCCGCCTCAGGCGATATGTGGGTGATCTATGTTAATAAGGCGCTCTTTGAAAGAGCGGGTGCCGCACTTCCTACGACATGGGAGGAAATAATCGCCTCTGTTCCGAGATTCAAAGCAGCCAATATTACGCCGCTTGTTACAAACGGACTTGAAGGCTGGCCGCTCTGCATCTTCTTTGACAATTTAGCTCAACGCATAAACGGTGACTTTACCCGTACTTACAACGTCATTGACCGCGCAGGCGGCGTCAAGTATACCGATCCGGATTTTGTTCAGGCAGCCGGTTACCTCCAGAGCCTGATAAGAGCCGGAGTTTTTAACGCCAATCTGACAACTTCGGATTACGGCGACGCTCAGAATCAATTCCTGCAGGAACGCGCCGCCATGTACATGATGGGCTCCTGGGAAATGGGCATGGCAGCCAATTCGGGTCTGTCACAGAGTTTCCTTGATAACCTTGACGTGATCAAATTCCCTGTTGTTCAGGGCGGGAAGGGCTCTCTTGATGACGCGATGGTGTGGTTCGGCGGCAACTTTGTTGTCTCCGCAAGATCAAAAAATAAAGAGACGGCTCTTGCCTACAACAAATTCCTCGCGGAAAGGTTTGGTTCTTATTGCTGGGAGATGGGAGCGGGTTTCCCCGCGCAGGTTGTTACCCCGCGGCCGGAAGATACCGATGTCAGCAAGAAGCTGCTCCAGTTCTCAGCACAAGCTGCTAATATCAGCGGAAAAGCTCCCGGTCTTGACTACGGAAAAACAAGCGTCTTTAAAGAGGAGTTCCAGGAGCTTATCCGCCAGCTCGCGGCCTTGCTGATTACGCCTGAAGCTTTTTCTCAAAGACTTGACGCCGCGGCGGAGCAGGACGCGGCGAATCAGGCGCTGTAGCCGCTTTAAAAGAAATTATTGTACGGAGAATAAGTGATCACGTTATTCAGCAACAAAAAAACTATTGCCGCGTTGGTTCTTCCCGGGCTTGTCATCATGCTTTTTGCCATCGCAGTTCCCCTTGTTATCAGTCTGTTTTTAAGCTTTGTCCGGTGGACAGGTTTCGGCCCGATGCGGTTTGCGGGTTTAAGCAATTATTCGCGCCTCATGCAGGACGGCCTCTTCTGGAGATCGCTCTTTAATGTGCTGCTCTTAATTGTAGTCACAGTTGTTTTTCAGAATGTATTCGCTTTTTTTATCGCGTCTCTTCTCGCGAAACTTTCCGAAGGAACTTCGAGACTCCTCCGTACAATTTTCTTTATCCCCGCCACTCTCAGCCTTGTTGTTGTAACCAGATTGTGGGTGAATATTTTTCATCCTTCTTACGGAATGTTAAATAAAATCATTCAACTGCTCGGCTTTAAAAATTTTGAGCTTGCCTGGCTTGGTAATACCGACACCGCGATTTGGGCTGTAATCTGGATCATCATCTGGCAGGGTTTCGGCTGGGCGATTTTATTTTTGTACGGCGGTCTTATGACTGTTCCGAAAGAACTTGAAGAGGCTGCGGTTGTTGACGGCGCGAATAAGTGGCAGCTCAATGTTCATGTGATACTTCCGTATATGATGCCTGTGATTCAATCCATTATGATCATCGTTGTAATTTCTTCGCTCAAACAAATGGAGATGATCTATCTTTCAACGGAGGGCGGGCCGGGAGGCACTACGCAGTTTCTCGCGGTCTATCTGTATCTTAGGGCGTTTAAATACGGCGAGTTTGGTTACGGAAACGCGATCTCCGTTCTTTTTGTCATGATAGCGGTGCTGCTTACTTTGCTCATTCAGCGGATTTTTAAAAGAGCGTCGGAGCATCTTTATTAGGAAAATGATGAATAATATATTGAGTGTTAAAATTGAGTCCGCTTCCCGTCTTCTGATAAAAAGTTTTGTTATCATCTTTCTTACCTTCATAGCGCTGGCGCAAATCTTTCCGCTAGTATGGCTGTTCAGCTATTCAATAAAAAAATCAAGTGATCTTTTCGGGCCGGAACTTTTATCCTTCCCGAAAGATCCCCAATGGATTAATTACCAAAGAGCGTTTGTTCAGGGGAGAATCCTTACATACCTTACCAATACATTGATAATTGTGATTCCCTCCGTAACTCTTGGAACCATCCTCCCGTTCTGTCTCGCGTATGCCTGTACCAGAATGGAATGGAAATTAAAAAAACTTGTCTGGGCAATTGTAATTATCGGAATGACGATTCCCATTCACACAACTCTGCTGCCGAACTTCCTCTGGTACAGAGTTTTCAAGCTGATAGATACCCATCTGGCGTTAATCATCTCTTATATGGCCTTTACAATGTCCTTTAACTCAATTGTTTTTTCAGGCCTCCTGATGAGCATTCCCCGTTCAATGGAGGAATCAGCCTTTATTGACGGTGCCGGATATTTTACCATCCTGGGGAAAATTATCGCCCCAATTTCGGTAAACGGTTTTATTACTGTAGGCATCATGACCTTTCTGAATCACTGGAACGATTTTATCATGGCGAATACGTACCTTGCCACGGAGGCAAAGCGCACGCTGCCGTTCTCGATAATTCGTTTTACAGGGCAGTACGCCTCCGATTACGCGATTCAATTCGCTGTTATGTTTTTTGTCGCTCTGCCGCCCCTCGTTTTCTATTTCGCGTTTAACAAATGGATGCTGGCAGGCGTTACCGCAGGCGCGGTAAAAGGATAATTTTTAAGGAGAAAAAAATGAAAAGAGAGTTTGTTATTTTAATCGCAGGGTTGTTAGCACTCAGCGTATTTTCAGGCTGCACGCGCGGTACGGGAGCTCCGGCGGGAGCTGTAACCATTACCTACTATACATGGGACGATACTTCGATAAAACCCATTATAGACGCGTTTAATGAATCGCAGAAAGAAATATTTGTTGACGCGCAGTATCTGCCGTCCCCTGACTATGAAGTGAAAATAACAACGCTTCTAACGGGACGAACGCCGATGGACGCTTATATGCAGAAGAGACAACCCGATATGTTTCCGCATTACCAGAACGGATTCATAGAGCCGCTTGACGACCTGCTCGCGAAAACAGGTGTTGACAGAACGGCGGTTGACGCCTACATTAATTCCGTCTCTGTGGACGGCAAGGTTGTAGCCTTCCCATGGCGGGGCGCTTCCTACTACACATACTTTAACAAAAAGCTTTTTAACGACAAAGGCATCCCCGCGCCGGATACCTATGTAAAGAGCGGTACATGGACATGGGATAAATTCGCGGAGGTCGCCGGTCAGGTTTCTTCAGGCGACGGGCAGATTTACGGCGCCAGTGTTTACCACTGGGGCTCAAGCCAGCTCATCATGCAGACACAAAGGATGAAAAGTGTTCTCTCAGCTTCCGGTGAAATGGATTATGACGATTCAATTCTTCGATGGCTTTCAATGCGTCGAAGGATGGAAGAAAACAAGTCGATGTGGCCGCTTGTCGATATGAAGGTCTCCGCTGTTCATTATTCGAAACAATTCTATGACGGACAGATAGCGATGCTCCTCATGGGTGAATGGTTCCCCGGTCAAATAAAGTCAGGCCGCGATCAGGACGTTCTTAAGGGCTGGAGCTGGTATACAGACTGGGGGCTGACCCGTATCCCTTCTGACTCAGAACCTTATGTAACAATGGGCACGCCTACATTCAGCCATGTAACTTCCTATTCAAAAAAGAAAGAAGCGGCTTTTAAATTTATCGCGTGGATGGGCGGGCCTGAAGGCGCGAAAATCGCCGCACGTTCCGGCGTGCTTCCCGCGATGGTCAACGAAGGTGTCATCGAAGTGCTTGCCGAATCAATTCCGGATCCTCAATCGCTGGAATGTTTTATAGAAGATAAAATAGTTTTCCCTGTAGGTTACAATCAGTTCGGCTCCCGTGTAGAAAACTTGATTAATACCATCCAGGAAGAATACCTGCTCAGGCAGTTTCCTGACGCGCAATTTGACAGCAGATTACGCGCCGGTTTAGAAGAAATTGTAAGAACTACAAATTAAGAACGGTTGGGATTGCCGGTGTTCGCCCGCAATCCCTGTTACCTGAGGAGGATCATATTATGGTAAGAAGCAGTTTGCAGCGGACTCCATGGCCTGTGGTTGCGGCTTTTTTGCTGCCTAGTTTTTTTGCTTTTTTTATTTTTTTAGTTATCCCTATTTTCGCGGCGGTTGGTATTTCCCTTACCAATTTTTCCGGAGGATCAAATTTCAAATTTATCGGGCTGACAAATTATATCAACGCTTTTAAAAGTTCCGATTTTTTAAAGTATCTGTTGAATACTTTTAACTTTACTTTCTGGACGGTTGTTTTTCAGCTTTTGCTGGGGTTTGTTCTGGCGCTTATTTTGAACGACAGGCTTTTTGGAAGAAACGCGTACCGCGGCATTATGTTCCTGCCGAATGTTCTATCTTCGATTGCCGTAGGTTTGATTTTCTCTCTTATTCTTGATTCGCAGAACGGGCCTGTAAATCAATTTCTTGTATCTGCAGGAATTCCGGCTCCTCTATGGCTTGCCGGCGTGAAAACGGCGCTGCCGACTATTATCATGGTTACGGTGTGGCAGAATTTCGGCTACTACATGGTGCTCTTCCTTGGAGGCTTACAAACTATCAATGTCGCCTTGTATGAAGCGGCTTCGATTGACGGAGCGGGGCCGGTACAGCGTTTCTTCGCTGTTACGCTTCCCGGTCTTTCGCCGATAATTTTCTTTTCTGTAACAATAGCGATCATACGCGCCTTTCAGGTCTTCGATCAAATATTCGTTATGACAGGCGGACAGCTTGGCGGCGGCCCTGCGGGGGCTACCACTGTGCTGGTTTTTGATATTTATAAGAACGGCTTCGCCCAGTTCCGCTTTGGTTATGCCGCCGCGGGATCGGTAGTGCTTCTTATCATCATTCTTGCTGTTACTATAATTCAACAGCAGGGACAAAAAAAGTGGGTAACATATGAAACAGTATAAAATAGATAATCAAAGTTTTCTTAACATTAAAATATTAAGAACAATTTTCCTGTTGATAATGTGTTTTATTGTTTTCGCGCCTCTTGTGGTGATGCTTTCCAGCTCATTCAAAACGGATTCTGAAATCTACGATTTTCCGATGACAATCATTCCTGAAAAGCCGACGATGGAAAACTTCGGCCAGTTGATGAATCGTTTTCCGCTGTATATCTGGAATTCGATCAAGCTCACAGTAATTATTGTAGTGGTGCAGCTTATCACATCTACCACCGGAGCTTACGCGTTTTCAAAATTGAACTGGAAAGGCCGCGACTTTTTATTTATGCTCTACGTTGTGTCAATTATGATTCCCATGCAGTCGATCATCATCCCTCAATTTTTAATTATCAGAAACATGGGATTGTACAACACCCATCTAGCGCTTATCCTTACAGGCGCGTTTACTGCCTTCGGAACATTCCTGATAAAACAATACTTTATGACTATACCTGACAGTTATGTCGAGGCGGCGCACATTGACGGCGCGAATGATTTTGTTATCTTCATGCGCGTTGTTGTGCCTCTGGCGAAACCGGTTTTCGCCACGCAGATCATCTTTGCCTTCCGGTTCTTCTGGAATGATTTTTTCGCGCCTCTTATTTACATCACAAGCCCGCATTTAAAAACTCTTCCGCTGGGCATGAGCGATTTCGCTTCAGAGTTTTATGTTTACAGGGGCCCCCAGATGGCGGCGTCTTTAATCTCCATCATCCCTGTCATGATCATCTTCCTTGCCGCGCAGAAATACTTTGTCGAAGGGGTTGCTGCAACAGGTATTAAAGGTTAATGCATATGGAAGAAATCGGAAATTATCAGGCGAATATTCACAACGCAGATTATGAGAGCGAATATTTAAAGGAGCGCCTTGACGCTTCGTCTCTTGTAAACATTGACGGGCGCGAAAGAGAATCCCTTAACGGTAAGTGGAATTTCGCGGCGGATCTTTACGACACCTGCCGCCGCGCTCATTGGTACAAGGAAGAACGCTTTAACGAGGCAGGCGCACAAATGCCTCTGGATCATGACTGGGAAGGCTGGGATCGTATCGCGGTTCCTTCGTCATGGAATATGGTTTTGAGGGAACTCCATTACTTTGAAGGTTTCGGCGTTTACACAAGAACTTTCCGTTATCTTAAGCGCGAGAAAGATGAACGTCTGCTCCTCTGCTTTGAAGGGGTGTCCTACAGAGCCACGGTTTTTCTGAACGGAAAGATCATCGGCACTCATGACGGCGCGTCAACTCCTTTTAGCGCGGATATCAGCGGCGCGGTTCAAACAGAGAACAGAATCATTGTTGTCGCCGATGCCCGCCGAAGCCCTTTGCGCGTTCCAATGGAGAACACAGACTGGTTTAACTACGGCGGCATTTACAGGGATGTTTATCTTGTCCGTCTGCCGCGGGTTTTTATAAAGGACTGGTTTGTGCGCCTTAAACCTGACGGAACTTTTTCTACTGTGCTTGCGGATTTGGAAGCCGTAAGCGCCGACGGAACGCCTGTTAATGGTAAAGCTTCTCTTGAGATTAAAGAACTTGGCGTGCGGCAGGAAATTGCTGTTCAGAACGGGAAGGGGAGCGTCTCTGTTTCCGTAAAGCCTGAACTGTGGAGCCCTGAAAATCCTAAACTGTACGATGTTTCCGTTTCCATCGATATAAACGGAAACACGGATACCGTTACGGAGCGTATTGGTTTCCGCGAGATAAAAACAGAAGGGCACGGGATTTTCTTAAACGGAAAAAAAATATTTCTTCCCGGCATCTGCGTCCATGAGGATCACTTTCTCCTTGGAAAAACTACAAACGAAGAAGTAATCCGGCAGACGATCCGCGACCTGAAAGAACTCAACGGAATTTATTTAAGGCTTGCCCACTATCCCCATGACAGGCGTTTTGCCCGTATCGCCGACGAAGAGGGTGTGCTGCTATGGGAAGAAATTCCTGTTTACTGGGCAATTGCTTTTGACAATCCTTCAACCTATGCCGACGCCGAAAATCAGCTGAGTGAACTTATCCTGCGGGATCGTAACCGCGCAAGCGTTATCATCTGGTCTGTCGGAAACGAAAACGCCGATTTGGATTCAAGACTTGCCTTCATGTCCAAACTTGCTCTCAAAGCGAGAGCGCTTGACGGCTCCAGGCTTGTGTCGGCGGCATGTCTTATCAACCATGAAAAACTCATTATACAGGATCGTCTCGCGGAATATCTGGACATAATAGGAATAAACGAATATTACGGCTGGTACGATCCGGATTTTGAGAAGCTTCCCAAAATACTAGGCAATTCCAATCCAGGAAAACCCGTTGTCATCTGCGAATTCGGAGGAGACGCCCGCCTTGGTCAGCGCGGCACTGCCGACGAACTCTGGACAGAGGACAAACAAAAACGTCTTTACGAAATGCAGATTGAAACCTTTAAAAAGTGCCCATTCATCGCCGGTACAACTCCCTGGATACTCTACGACTTCCGCTGTCCGCGCCGCCTTAACCGCTATCAGCAGGGTTTTAACCGAAAGGGTCTGATAGACGCGGATCGTAAAACCAGAAAACCCGCATTCTATGTGATGCGGGAATTCTACTCACAGGTAAAATTATGAAAAAATTATTAGTAAAAAACGCGGTTTTATTTTTTGCTCTTTGTTTGATTTTTAGTTTCTCGTGTAAACCGGAAGCTGTTGATAGCCCGGCTCCGGAAGTTCCTCCCATAGGAGATCTTCAGGATTTTGGAAAAGCGCCCGCATTGGTTCTTACCGCAAGCCCTGGAACGCTTGAATATTCCATTGTTAAATCAATACCCCCCGCGGCAAGTTACGATGTTTATTGGAAGGAGGGACCGATCTTGTCTTCGAGCAGTACAGCCGCTGTCGAGGAGATTAAAACAGGCGGAACCAAAATTGAAGACGCAAGTCTGACCGGCGCTATAAGCGGTTTAACAGACGGCGCAATCTACAACTTTTTAGTAACGGCAAAATTGATTGGTTTTAATGACGCGAATTCCGCTGTTACTTCGGGAAAACCTGGCGAGCCTGAAGAACCCGGAGAACCAGGAGAACCAGGAGAACCAGGAGAACCAGGAGAACCAGGAGAACCAGGAGAACCAGGGGAGCCGGGAGACCCTGATAAAAGTAATTTTATCTCCGCTCCGGTAATTACTATTACAGGCGCTAACGAAAGCATTACCTATACTATTACAGCCTCAAATCCTCAGGCGGATAGTTACGAAGTATATTGGATATCAGGTAATGTAAATCTGTCAACGCTAAAAACAAGCGGAAACAAAATTAGCACTTCAAGCCTTACAGGAACTATAACCGGTCTTATAAACGCTTCAATTAACAGCGCCGCTGTAACGGCAAAGAAGACCGATTATAATGACGGAGATTCCGGCGTCGCTCTGGGAAGACCGAAATGGCGCAGCTCTAAACGCGGCGTTGGCTACAATTTTAATTTCCCGCGTCCTAATAACAGCAACGAAGGCAACGGCCATAATAACGCGGCACTTATTGCGAGAGATATGGATCTCCTGGGACAGGGTATTACATGGTGGTATAACTGGGCAGTTCATCCCGGTAATTCTTCGAGTACTTCAAACATTGAACCTTTGGCAAAAGAAAAAAAATTACCGTTTGTGCCGATGATTTGGAGCAGCGGAGGTAATACTACAAACCATAACAATGCCTTGAATACTTTAAGGGATTATGCTAACGCTAACCCCGATGTCAAGTATGTGCTTGCCTATAATGAACCGAATTTTACACAGGAAGCGAACATGACTCCCGCGACAGCAGCCGCGTTCTGGCCTGCCCTGACGGCGAGAGCGCGTGAATTAAATTTAAAAGTTGTATCACCTGCGATGAACTTCGGAACAATGGCAGGTTACGGTGATCCCGCGTTATGGCTGGAAGAATTTTTCGGTGTCGGCAGACATGCCGGTCAGGGGTTTCCCAATGTTTCCCTCAGCGATATTGAAGCTGTCGCTGTCCATTTGTACAACGACTTTGGAAACAATGTCCGTACCTATATTGACCGCTTCAGGCAGTTCGGCAAACCTGTCTGGATGACGGAATGGTGCGCGTGGGATGATAAGAGCGGAAATTATTTTACAACAGCGGAGTTTCAAATTAATTTTATGAGCCAGTCTGTTATCTATATGGAACTTGATCCTGCGGTAGAGCGTTACGCGTGGTACATTCCCAAAGGCGGCACTTTCGGCAGTGAAAATAGCTTTCCATGGAACAAACTGTTAACAGCAGTGAACGCTTCGGCTCTGCCTGACCTAACGCCTCTGGGTGTTGTATATGTAAATATGAGTACGCTTGACAAATCAGTGTTTTATTTGCCCGGCGAAACGATACCGGCAAAAGATTTTTCTAACAGCAATATTTCCTCGCTTGTACCAAACGCCGCGACTCCTTATGTCGCCAATACCGCAAGCTGGCAGGACGGCGTTAGATTCCGTCCCACAACAGATACCGCGCAGGGAGCGTCTGTTCTTGACATCGTGTTTTTTACTCCCGGAAATAATTCTAACAACATGTGGGTGGAGTATCAGGTTACTGTGACTGAAACCAGACAATACGCGTTGACAATGCGTTATACCGCTCCTGAGGTCGCCATGAATTACGCGGTTACGGTTAACGGCGGAGCTTCGCTAACTGTCACGGTTCCTCAGTCGGTATCGTGGGCAGCTTATACGGCGAATGTAAATCTGACAGCCGGAGAAAATACTATCCGTCTGAGAAAAGCGACAACTACTGCGAACAGTACCGGCGCTCTTAACTGGCTTAAGATAGATTAGTTTGCGGGTTTCTTTGCTGTCTGAGCAATCTCAGGCGGCAAAGTTAAATTTATGATACAGATGTCTCGTACAGGAGGAATTATGAAGAAGCTGTTTTTTAGTTTTCTTACAATTTTGGTTTTTATTTCCTGCAATAATAATGATGATAAAACAAACACCCCTATCATTGATGAAGAAGAACCGGAGTATTTTTATATCATGCCCGAATTAAAAATTACCGCAGGCGGAGGAAACCTCTTGTATTCCATATCCGAAACATATCCTGACGCGGAAAGTTTTGATATATACTATAAACTTGGCATTGCCGATCCTGATGAGCTTAAGACAAGCGGTACAAAAATTAACGTAACAGGCTCTGAAGGAGCGATAAACGGTTTGAATGAACGCGAACTCTACAGCGTTGTTGCCGTAGCGAAATGCCGAGGTTTCCATAACGCGGATTCAAATGTTTCCATGGGAAGAACAAGATGGAAGAGTCCCAAACGCGGCGTAGGTTACGGTTTTAATTTTCCCCGTCCCAATAACAGCAACAGCGGAGCTGGGCATAACAACCCCGCGATTATAGCGAAAGATATAGACCTTCTTGGGATTGGCATTACATGGTGGTATAGCTGGGGTACGGATCCGGGAAATGTTGTCGGCCCTGTCGCGAGAGAAAAGAAGCTGCCCTTCGTCCCGATGGTATGGGGCGGCGGCAGCGGCAGAGTAGACGCGGTAAGGAAATACGTTACGGATTTTCCCGAACAAAATACGGAATACCTTCTAGCATGGAATGAGCCTAATTTTTTGGAAGAAGCGAATTTGACTCCGGCGCAAGCCTCGGCGCAATGGCCCTACCTGATGGAAATGGCGCGTGACACAGGTTTAAAAGTAATCTCCCCCGCTATGAACTACGGCACTATGGCGCCTTACAGTAATCCAACCTTGTGGCTTGAGGAATTCTTCGGCTTTGGTGAAAACGCGGGTTTTGAAAATGTTTCTCTTGACGATATAGACGGCGTAGCGATTCATCTTTACAATCTTTACGCGAGCGGAGTCCTTGGTTATGTTGATCGTTTCAGAAAATTCGGAAAGCCTATCTGGATGACAGAATGGTGCGCCTATTCAGGCAATCCAAACGCCGAGCATCAGATAAACTTTATGTGTCAATCGGTTATCCTTTTAGAAGCTGATCCGGCTGTTGAACGTTACGCGTGGTACATTCCCAAAGGAGGCACCTTTAATCATGAAACTGCCTATCCGTGGAATAAACTGCTGACGGGCCCTCCGCCGCCGGCTCTTCCCGAATTGACGACACAGGGAAAAATATTTGTCCACATGAGTATGCTTGACAAGGAGTTGTTCTATATTCCCGGTGAAATAATTCCCGCGAAGGATTTTTCCGGCTGTAATATATCGGAGCTTGTCCCGGATCCGGGAAATCCATTTGTTCCCCGTACGGGAAGATCATGGCAGGACGGCGTAAGATTCCGGCCCACAACAAATTTGGCTCTCGAAGCGTCTCCTCTTGATATAGTATTTTTCGGTCCGGATAATAATACCGGCAATATGTGGGTAGAGTATCAGATAAAAACCTCTGAATCCGGAGAATACGCGCTGACAATGTGTTATACTGCTCAGCAGGATATTCCTTTTGAAATCAGCATTAATGGTTCAAAAGCCGCGGATATTACTCTCTCCAGGTCAACCATCTGGAATTCAGCTGCATGTACTGTAAACTTGTCTGCCGGAAAAAGTGTAATTCGTCTGCGGAGAACTGCGACAACATCAGGCGTTAGCTGCGCCATAAATTGGCTGACAGTTACCGCCGCTACCTATAGCGGCGGTTGACGTAAACCTACGCTATAGGTAGCGTAGGTGACTATCATCATAAAAAATATTGACATAATTATAAAAAAGCTATATATTAAAATCAGTACAACAGTTCAATTAAAAAAGGGCTCAAGAGAGGCCCTTTTTTTTTGGCAAGGGAAGGATTATGCGTAATACCGGTTCGGAAAATCAGGATGTTTCTCTTCGCCGGTCTCTGGAAACGGTACTTGACGGGCTTAAATTCAGCCTGATTGAGCTTGTAGTGTCGAAGCATAGGGGCAGTGTGCAGGTTAAGGCGGTCATTTATAACGGAGAGTCCATCGGAACGGATGACTGCACCAAAGCGCACCGCGCCGTAATGCCCCGGCTGGAGTTGGCCTTTCCTGAGCAGGATGTCTATCTTGAGGTGTCTTCGCCCGGAATTGACAGGCTTATTAAGGACGGCGCGGAATTTGCGTTCTATAAGGGCAGGAAAGTAAAGTGTTTCAGGACGGATATCACAGAGTGGACGGCGGGAATTCTTGAAAGCGCCGATGAGAATGGGATTGTGATAAAAACTAAAGAAGGAACCGTAAGATTAGAATTCGATATTATAGCGAAAGCTAAACTTGATTCATCAAAGGAGGTATAAGTTGGCAACAGATATGTCGCAGGCGATTAGACAGTTTAATCAGGATCGCGGTATTCCTGAAGAACTGATTCTGCGGACAATTGA
>Ga0209755_10005408_pt1 | contig 14551 bp, 7 predicted proteins | sample TergutCo191P1_FD_187301 | JGI IMG/M metagenome (GOLD analysis project Ga0209755, IMG submission 187301) | Cornitermes sp. P1 segment gut microbial communities from Petit-Saut dam, French Guiana - Co191P1 (SPAdes) (version 2) | ecosystem: Host-associated > Arthropoda: Insects > Digestive system >... | reverse complement strand
TGATTAACAACTTACCAACAGGCAACTTTACCTTAAACGCTGGCAATAGAACAGCAGTATTTAACGCCACCCAAGCATGGTTTAACTTAACAGAAGAACAAAGACAATTATTGCCAAATATGGATCGTTTAGAAGCAGCCTGGACAAGATTAAATGCTGATACAACAAGAACGATCACCTTAGATACCCATGGTGGAGAAGCTCTTCCTAATATTAATACTACAAGAGATAGATTTGTTGCCCACTTATTACCAACCCCAGTTAGAGACGGTTTTGTCTTCTTAGGATGGTTTACGACTGCTACTGGTTCAACAGTGGCAGATAGAGTAGCAAATGTTAACGTTACATTCCATGCCCAGTGGGTAGCACAAGATGATTATGACACCCATAGAGCAACCCCAGTTATTAATATGATTAATGCTTTACCAGAAAATATTGTACCAGCTACTAGACCAGCAATTGAGGCAGCAAGAAATGCGTTTAACGCATTAAGTGCTGAACAACAAGCGTTAGTAACTAACATTGATGTTTTAGTGGATGCCGAAGAAATAATAATTTTACTTGATTATGAGGCAGTAGCACTAGCAGTAGTTTCATTGATTGATGCTTTACCTGCATTACACCTTATTAATTTTACTAATGCTAATGCTATCAATAGTGCAAGAAATGCATTTGATGCACTAAGTGTTGTACAGCAAGCATTAGTGCATAATTACGATATTTTATTAGCTGCTGAACAAAGATTAGCAAGTAGTGAATTTTTAAGATATTTCACAGTTACATTTATTACAAACTATGGTACGGCCAATCCAGCTATATCAAGACAAGACTTACCATTTACACCAGCTCGCCCAACAAATAATGCCAATACATTCTTAGGTTGGTATATTGCTGAATATCGTGATGGTGAGTGGATTCCAACGTTAGTTCGTTTTGTAGATGGCACACGATTAACGCAAGACATTACATTGTTTGCTGATTGGGAAAATAACCAAGACAGAGCAAATGTAGTAATTAATTTAATCAATCAATTACCAAGTAATGAAGATATGCTACGTACGGATGAAGAATTAATTAGAAGAACAAGAGCATATTTTAATGCCCTAAATGATGCTCAAAGAGCACTGATTAATGCTGCTTTACAAAATAGATTAACCGAAGCAGAAGCACGATTTGAAATCGTTTACGGATTACACTACTTTACTATTGAGTTTGATACATTCGGTTATGGCGATATTATTGCTGATATTACTTTAAGACAAGATCGTTTAATCGAAATGCCAGCAGCAACCGCCCCAGATTTAATTTTTATGGGATGGTTTGTAGACCAGGATTTCCAAGTACCATTTACAGCAGTAAGATTAAGTGGTGATATTAGGGTATTTGCAAGATGGGCTAATGCTGTAACGCTTGTTCATATGGACGTTGTGACTAACGGAGCACTTATTAGATGGACAGCACAAAGTCCAAATAACATTTACACTATTGAATATGTGTGGAATGGACAACTACTTAGTATAACAGTTTTCCAAAATAGTTACCTTGTCACAAGAGGAGTAGGAACGATCAGTAATATTGTTATTCGTTTTGATGGTGTTGATGGCGTGTTCCAAAGTTCAGATGTTGTTAATACAACTACCATTAATGAGTTATCAATCTTAAATGCAGCGTTTGCTAATATGGCTTTATATCGCGGTATTATGGTACATTCATTTGGATCGGTTGCTTCATCAACCCCAGGTCCAGGGCCGTTAACAGTAGGTGGATTGACTATCTTAAATAGAGATGAAAATCTTGTTAATCAAGAAATATTTATGTATAATTTTTCACGTGCTAACAATAATAATGCAATTACTGGCTCTAATGCTGCCACTGTAATAAGTAGACAATTTTATAACGGAGGCAATGTTCGCCATAATAGGCGTGCGGCAGGTGGTGCAGTAGGCTTTTCAGACACTAGAAATAGTACAATTAATGCACAATTAGTGCCACAGTGGCCATCTGATAATCCAGTTAACACAACAAGAGCTGATTTTGAAAATAGATTTGGTCGTGATGTATTTACAACTTTCTTATATACAATCAATGAAGAAACTATCACCAATATTAATCAGTCACTTCATTACGAAAATGGAATATTTACCTTTGAATTTGAATTAGATACTAGTTATGCCACTGTTAGAAACATACCAAATATTGAATTTATTTCTGAGCAATCTGTTGCTAGATATAATCATGTTAGAATATCTTTTAGAATTAATGCTAATATGAGATTAATTGATTTTAGATCAATGAGTCAGTATCAAGTTGTAACATTAAGCGCAACCACTACACCAAACTCATTATTTACAATTACTCATTCAAACACAACATTTGAACAATTTATCTTCCGCAATCCAGATACAGGAGCAAATATTGACCTAACTTGGCGTGGATAATTTACAATCATTTAACAGCCATCCCTAATTGGGATGGTTGTTTTAATTTTTTACTTAAAAACATTTTATTTTTATCGCAAAGATTAAAAAATTATGATAAGATATAGTTAGATAGTCAAGTTTTATACGAGGTTATTGAAATGAAGGAAAAAAAAATATAAAATATAAACAATATAAATGGACGACGAAGAATTAGTATTTTTTGTTGTCCGTTTTTGTTTTGAAAGGAAAGGGAATATGAAAAAATTAGCAGGATTATTTATTTTACTTTTAGCAGCCATCGTGATTACAGCATGTTATAACCAAAATATTGATGTTGATTACGAATTTAGTCGTTTATTTGGTTATAAGGATGTTCCTAGCACCATTGAAGCTGAACCTACAACATTAAACTTTTTTAGTTTAGAAGACAAGTCACACATTAGTGGATTAACTAATATTACTTGGAGTACTAATAACACCCAAGTTATTAGCCAAACAGGATTAGTAACTACACCATTAGTTGATACAGCGGTAGTTATTACTTTATCCGCCACAATTAATGACACTACCAGAAGTATTCAAACACCAACCCAAGTTTTAGGTAATGGACAATTAGTAGTTGATGAACTACTAGATTCAATTACTTTACGAAATACGGCCGTCAATGACATTGATTTACCATTATCTATTGAGGGTAGTGATATCTTTTTGGAATGGACTTCATCACACCCAGAAGTAATTTCTATTACAGGAGTGGTTAATCGTCAAACAACTGATACAGCCGTTGAATTAACGGTAGTTGGTAATTTATTGCATTTTGAAGCTACACGTACTTTTAGGGTCACGGTTTTAGCATTAGATGAAAATCATGATGATGCCAATGCATTATTAGATGCTATTTTAGATCATGAAAAAGATTTAATTATTAAACTTATCTTAGAAAGAGTCACTACATGTAGTGATACTATCAAGATGCAAGAAATCCTAAAAAGTGCTTCTAATGATTTAATTAGTTTATTTGTTGATTTATTACATGACGACTTTTTAATAGAGTTTAGTGAAGTATTAGCAGATACTGATGCAGTAGTGCGTTTTTATGAAGAAATACTTTATGTGTTTAACTTTGCTCACCTGCTTTATGAAGTAGAGGCAATGCTACAAATAAATACTGATGATCTTGACATGCAAGAATTTAGAATAATGCGTGATACTTTTAATAAAGTAGTTACAGATTCATCAAGATTAATCCAATTAAGACAAGTAATGATTGATGATTTTATTAAACAATTAGATTTAATTTATGAAAACCATTATCAAAACCAAGGATGGTGGATCTTAAACAATATTGCTGACCAGTTAATGAGAACACAAGATGCAGATCAATTTACCCAAATTATTATGGATAATCAAGATATATTAGATTTAGCCAACTTTAACCAGTTTTCACAACTAGAAGTGATGGGACGAGTTTATTCAATGCGTGGCTTTAATTTCTTATTTAATGAACAATCTCATAAATTTGTTGATATTTTACATTTTCAAGCATCAGAAAGTTTAGTACGTGAATTATTAGATTTACTTGATCAAGCTATATTAATTGAATACACTATCTTAAATATTAGATTGGATGCTAATACATTACACCAAAATGGAATAATTTTAGCGACTACCACTTTTGCCGATATTGATCCTTTACTGACTAGAATACAAGCATTAAGAAAAATAGCATTATTTGATCACCGTTTTAATTTAGTAAATAATATTGTAGAAAATCTCCTTTTACAATTAAATAACCAAGAAGCGGGCATTCAAATTAATTTTGCTGATCTTTCAAGTGTAGGTCAAGGCTATTTGAACACCAACTTTAATGCTCGTGATATGATTAGTGGTCAAATGTTAAGTTTTAATCGTTTGCATGCTCAACAAGTGTCACAAGGTCCTAATCAGGATGTTGCGGGAATGCAAATCGGTATTAGATCACAAAATAACTTTAACAACACTTATGTTGGCACTAATTTTGTTGTGCATCAATTATCACGCATCCAGTTTAATTTAGGAGCATGGGCTAATGATTTAACAAACTTAAACTGGTTATCAGGTATTTATGTGCAAAGATCAGTTGATGGCATTAATTGGGATCAAGGAATTAACGTTATTGATCAAATGATCAATACAGGTACTAATGGCGTTAATCGAATTATTGTTAATTTTAATGACGTGGGTAATTACTATGTAAGAATTTATTTTGTTTCGATTGATGGTTTATCAGGAACCCAACAATTAAGATTAAGTATTGGTCAATTGTTAATGGTGGCTAGTTTAGAAGATCCACAGCAACAACAACAATTAGCAAATGCCGTTAGTCAAATAGTGACAGCAGTGATTAATGATAACGTAGCCACAGTAATTGATCTATTAAAAACCCATCAAGCATTAATGATTGATGATGAAACAATCTTTATTGCATTAAATCAAGCAAGCTTAGACATCTTAGTTGAAAGTATTTATAATGTATTAAAAAACCATCATATGACCTTAGCAGACCAATTAATTGATCAAACTGCTAGCAGTGTTATGGTGGATGTATTTGTTTCATTTGTTAACCAGTTAATCGCTTTATTAAACGATTATCAAACAATACATTTTGAAATTTTAGATATTTATCAAGACTTAACATTAATTAATAACCAAATAGAATTAAATAATCTTAATCAACGTTTCCAAAACATTGAAGAAGCGAATTTTGATAATATCTTATTTAATGATTTCAGACATTATTATTTAACTGCTATTTTAATAACCAGCCAAGATAGATTAGATCATATTAACGAAACAGTTAACTTCACAGGTCTAGTTCAAGTACATTATTTTGACTTTACGCAAGGCATGACATCAACCAGTCCCACTACTTATGTCACGACTCCAACTAACGTTACAGTTAATGATTTAGTGACTAATACACAAATGATTTTAATTAGATTAGCAGTTAATCTTTCAGGACGTCCTGAACTACCAAGCGGTCTAACAATGTCACTAACAGGAGCAAGAAGAGAAGCCCATATTAGTAGTGCATTTAGAGTTGAACATATTGAACAAATGGATTTATCATTTTACATTTGGGGTGGTCCTAGTGGTGGTGATATGCAGAGATTAGATAATTTAGATAGTATTCATATTCAAGTACGTAGTAATAGTAATGATGATTGGCAATCAATCGCTAATATTACTGAACAATTTAAGGCGTTAGCCACTGCGGATACACTAACTACTTTACAAGTTCAATTTACCAGACAAACTGATGTATATATTAGAGTTATTCAATATATTAATCCAAATGTTGCCGCAAATACCACCACTCAACTTAGAACAGTCTTTACTAATATCGTAGTTTGGGCTTAAACTTTAATAGTTAGTTTTGCCAGCAAGGTAATAAGAAAATGAAAAAATTATATTTAACTTTAATGGTGCTCATTGGAGCATTAAGCATTTATGCTTGTGCTCCTGATAACACCGAGGAAAGAACTTTAAGTCGCTTACAAGTAACACTTAACCGTGTACAAATACCAAATATAGTTAACAGTGACTTTAATTTGCCAAACACTTGTGATATTAACCAAACAGTAATCTTTGATTGGTTATCACACAACAGCTTAGTTATCACTAATACTGGTACAGTGACACAGTTAAATGAAGATACTGATGTAGATCTTACATTAAGCGTTACGCTTAATGGCTTATCAGCTAGTAAAGACTTTACGATCACAGTAGAAAAACTATTGATACCACCACCGCCTATGCCACCAGCTCCACCAGTTCAAAGCTATTTGCGAGTAAGCTTTTCAGTAGGTAGTGAGGTTACTATTAATAGTGATTATCAATTAGTTACCAAAGGATCATTAGTTAGTCGCCCACAAGTAGTAATGAAAAACTATTTTGTGGCTGGTTGGTATGAAGATATTAGTTTTAATAAACGCTGGAACTTTAATGTAGATAGGGTTAATAATGATATAACACTTTATCCAAGATGGGTGAGGTTTGCTAACGCAAATATTTCCCAAAGGTTAGATGGTTTCTTTTATTATAGTAATTATATGATGGCTGATAATCAATATTATGCATCAATTATAGGTCTAACGGGACAGGAATTGAAATTAGAATTAAGAAGCATTATTAGCGATATGACACCAGTCACTTATGGTAATGCTCGTTGGATTTTAGAAAAAGCTGATCGTGATTATCGTCATGATTATCAATATGCCAGAGGTATTTATAATGGAGTATTGTTAGATCCATTTTGGAATCCGAACAATAATCGTGCTGGCTATTGGCAAAGAGAACATGTGTGGCCACAATCTAAGTTAGGAGCAACATCTAACAATAATAGTGCTAATATTGCTTCCGATTTACACAATTTAAGAGCAATTGATAGTATTAACCAAGTACGTGGTAACCGCTATTTTACTAATTCTAACAATAATAGTTTAACTGCTCATAATGTGGGTGCACAAGCTTTTTATCCAGGAGATGAGTTTAAGGGTGATGTGGCAAGAATCTTACTTTATATGATAGTACGTTGGCCACAGTTATCATTATCTAATCTTGAAAGTGAAATATTAGATAATAGTTTATTAACAATGGGTCATTTAGATACTTTATTATTATGGCATCGTCAAGATCCCCCTGATCGTTTTGAAGGAGAAAGAAATGAATTTATTTATTCTCATACAGGTCCACAAACAGAGTTTAGTCATCCCCAAGAAACATCGATCACTAATATTAGACCACAAGGTAATCGTAATCCATTTATTGATCGTCCAGAGTTAGTTCATTTAATTTGGGAAGATAAAACAATTGAGGAGTTAATGCCTGTGGAGGTTCTTGTAGAAGGGGCAGTAGTTATTAAGTATTACTATTTACCTAATCGCAAATATAGTGAAGTATTATAGTAAATTATTAAGATGAAATAATAATGGGCGGAAACCGAGATCGGTAAGGTCAGCAGGAGGAGCATGACGAGAGCCATTCGTACCGACACCCGCGACGGGGCGAAACAAGGCGTCAAAGTGTCCAGCGGGCACGCCAGCAGAGCGTAACCAATAATGACCTGGATCATTAGTATCATCATCTCTAAATGCTTGTCGGTCATTATCATCATAGTGATTATGATTAATTGAATTGATGGTAAAGCGGTTTAGTATAATAATGGGCGGATGCCAAGGTTGGTACCATCAGCAAACGTAGCACCACGAGCGCTAGCAGCGACAATAGCGACAGGACGAAAAGCAGTTGTCATACCATTACCAGCAGAACGTAACCAATAGTGTCTATCATAGGTCTCTTCATCATCTCTATATGCTTGTCGGCCAGCATTAGTATGGTGATTAGGGATAATTGAATTGATGGTAAAGCGGTTTAGTTCTGATAATGATAAAATAGGTAAACAATAAATACATAAGGAAAAAGGGCCGTTACTAACGACCCTTTTTCGTACATAAGATTTGGACGGACATCCATTTTGGAGTTTTTAATTGCGTTAATCGTAATTTTAATTCTAATATACATGCTATTAAAAGATCCTAATACTGTAATGAGACATGTAAAAAGTGGGTATTTTTATATTCATACTTCGGACAATTCATATACTCATTTCCAGTAATACATAAATTATACTCTTTTATTTCAAAAAATACACCATAAAAATGAATAAAATGTTTTCAATGAAATAGCACCACAAGGCTATTTTTCAAAAAACATAAGAATACACATCTAATACGAAATTATTAGTACTTTTTACTATAATGCTGGGCGGAAACCACGATTGGTAACGAGAGCATAGCCAGCATCACGATAGCCAATAGTAGTGACATGCGCGATAGTACGGAAATGAGTATCCCATTCATGGCCGACACCAGCAGAACGTAACCAATAAGGTGCTATGATGTTATTGTCATCATCTCTTTCGGTTAATCGGCTATTATCATTATAGTGATTATGATTAATTGAATTAATGGTAAAGCGGTTTAGTTTAACACTAAATAATACAAATAAATTAAAGTTAATATGTGAAACTCATAAATATGGTAAAATATTAAGTATGAAATTTTAGGAGTATATAGACAATTTATGAATGATCAATTAATTAATGACGTTAAACAATCAACTGGTGTATCAGTTAAACAAATTACAGCAGTACTACAATTATTAGATGAAGGAAGCACCATTCCTTTTATTGCCCGTTACCGTAAGGAAGCAACCGGTGGTTTAGATGAAGAGATTATTAATCAAATCCACAAAGAATGGGAATATGCTAATAACCTTTTTGAGCGAAAAGAAGATGTTATCCGTTTAATTGAAGAAAAGGGTTTATTAACAGAAGAATTAAAAAAAGAAATCTTGAATGCTAAAAAGTTAGTAGAGGTAGAAGATTTATATCGTCCATTCAAGGAAAAGAAAAAAACAAAAGCAACCGATGCTATCGCTAAGGGACTACAACCATTAGCTGACTTTATTTTATCATTACCACTAACTAGTGTAGAAAATGAGGCTCAAAAGTATTTAACTGATGAAGTCCCAACAATTGCGGATGCGATTACTGGCGCGTTGTTTATTGTGGCAGAAATTATATCAGATAATCCAGAATACCGTAAAGATTTAAGAGATTACTTATATAAGTATGGTATGATTTTAACTGCTAAAAAGAAAACAGCAGAAGATGAAAAAGAAATTTATAAAAACTATTATGATTATTCAGAACCAATTAATAAAATTAAACCACATCGTTATTTAGCGATTAATCGTGCAGAAGATGAAAAAGTCATCACCGTTAAATTAGAAGCACCTAAGGATGGATTTGTTAATTATTTATCTAAAAAAGTAATTTATAAACCAAGTGAGGCTACTAATTATCTACAAGAAGCCATTGAAGATAGTCTTAAAAGGTTAATTGCTCCTTCAATTGAACGTGAAATTAGAGCAGAACTTAAAGAGATTGCTGAAAACTCAGCCATTGAAATTTTTTCATTAAATCTTTCTAAGTTATTACTACAACCACCATTAAAGGGTAAAACTATTTTAGGAATTGATCCAGCATTTAGAACAGGTTGTAAGTTATGCGTAATTAACGCGAATGGTGATGTGTTAGGCAAAGGGGTCATTTATCCACATGAAAAATCAATTGGTGCTAAAATTGATCCAAAAGATTTACAAAAGGCAATTGATGAATTAACTTTTGTTGTCAGAAAACATAAAGTCCAATTAATCGCCATTGGTAACGGAACAGCATCAAGAGAAACTGAAAGTTTCGTGGCAAAAGTGATTAACTTAAACTCTTTGCCAGTATCATATGTGATTGTTAATGAAGCAGGTGCCTCAGTTTATTCAGCATCAGAGATTGCGCGTGAAGAGTTTCCTGATTATTCAGTAGAAGAAAGATCAGCAGCATCAATTGCTAGAAGATTATTAGATCCATTAGCAGAATTAGTAAAAATTGATCCTAAATCAATTGGAGTTGGTCAATATCAGCATGATGTTGCTGCTAAGAAGTTAAATGATCAATTAAACTTTGTAGTTATGAATGCGGTAAATGCGGTAGGTGTTAATATTAATACGGCTTCTAAGTCGTTATTAACTTATGTGTCAGGCTTAAATAAATCTACTGCGCAAGCAATTGTTGATTATAGAGCGAAAAATGGTCAGTTTGATAATCGACAGCAAATTGCCAAAGTTCCTAAGTTAGGGGCAAAATCCCTAGAACAAGCCATCGGCTTTTTAAGAATCCCGGAAGGTTCTAACCCACTTGATCAAACATCAATTCACCCTGAAAGTTATGATGTTGCCTTAAAATTAATGGCTGAACTGAAAATAGATGCTAAAATGTTAGGAAAACCTGAAACAGCCCTTTTAATTAAAGATATTAATAAACCGCAACTACAAACTAAATTAGGCATTGATAAATATACATTAGATGATATATTGGACGCATTCATAGCCCCATTAAGAGATCCACGTGATCAATTTGATGCTCCATTATTGAAATCTGATATTTTATCAATTGAAAACTTAAAAGTAGGAATGGAGTTAGACGGTACTGTCAGAAACGTTACTGATTTTGGTGCGTTTGTTGATATTGGCTTAAAAAATGATGGACTAGTCCATATTTCTAAAATTAAAAAAGGCTTTGTTAAACATCCAAAAGATATTGTAGCAGTCGGAGATATTGTTAAAGTATATGTAATTGGGATTGATGAGCAAAAGGGGAAGGTTGCTTTAAGTATGATTAAAGAATAAATACAAACAAAAGGATCACCAAAATGATCCTTTTTTCATATTTATTAAGCTTCTATCTTGACAAAATAAAGATTTTCCTATATCATATATGAGCATAGTAAATGGAGATGTACTCAAGAGGCTCAAGAGGGCGCACTGCTAACGCGTTAGACCGAGAGATCGGTGCGCGGGTTCGAATCCCGCCATCTCCGCCACCATACTTTTTAGACACAAGCAATTGTGTCTTTTTATTTTCAAAAATATGCTATAATTAAAATAGTTAACACTTACGTTACAAGATTATTAAAGCACACCAGAAAGGTAAATAAACTATGGCAACAAACTTTTCAACAATAGAATATCTTTTAGATAATTTAAGCGAAGTAGGAGACTTGACCTACAAAAAAATGTTTGGTGAATATATGATTTACTTAAACGGTAAACCAATCTTTTTGATTTGTAATGACACGCTTTATGTCAAAATGCTACCAGAGGTAGAATACTTACTTGCAGGTAAAGCCACCGATGCACCATACAACGGAGCCAAACCACACTACATTGTAGATGACATTGATGATAAAGGCTTACTAAAAGATCTAGCAATAGAGCTAGAAAAAGTAATCCCTTTACCAAAACCCAAAAAGAAAAAAACACTTTGAAATGGTGGATAAAACAATGAACATATATAAAGCAGCAGACAAATTACATAAGAAAGTTAAGAACTTCATTTTAACTTGCGTAGGTGAAGATGGATACCCACTAAACAAAGCGGTAGTACCAGGCAAGCACAGAAATTCATTAAATGAATTATATTTTACAACCAACACGTCATCTAAGTTTGCACAAGCGATAATGAAAAACCCTAAGGGTAGTGTTTATTTTTACCATAAAATACTGATGTCGTGGAAAGGCTGCACATTAAAGGGTCACTTTGAAATTGTTGATGATATAAATCTTAAACAAAAATATTGGCGAAACTTATTTAAGGCAGCATACCCTGAAAAAAACTACAAATGTCCTGATTTTTGTTTAGTGAAGTTTACCCCAACAGCAGGCAGGCTTTACGCAAACTATACTATTAACGACTTTGAGATTAAGCAAACATAAAAAATAAGTTGAAGGAGAACTAATGAACTTACAAGAAATTAAAACAGTATTTGAACAAAATGCTGATTCCGAGAGAGGCAAACGTGATGAAAAATATATGCGTGGTTTGTTTCCTCACTATGGTGTGAGGTCACAAGATCGTGATAAATTGTTTGCCCCACTATTTAAGAATAAGAATGAACCGATTGATTGGCAATTAGTTAAAGATCTATGGGCTGAACCTATGCGTGAATGTCAATATATTGCTGTTTGGTATTTACATTGTAAAAAACACCACTTAACCAAAGCAGATATTCCAACTATCCGTCAACTAATTGAAGTTAGACCTTGGTGGGATACAATTGATGGGACGTGTGGGTTATTTGGCGATATTGTCCTGCGTGATCCAAGTGTTAAACAAGTAATGCTAAAATGGAGCACTGATGATAATTTTTGGATTCGCAGGGTAGCGATACTTCATCAACTATATTTTAAAAATCAAACTGACACAGAATTATTAGCCACTATTATTAAAAATAACTTTGGGGAAAAAGAGCGTAGTACCCCATCTGTTGATGGCTTAAACCAGCAACAAAACCAAGCATTTTTCATCAATAAAGCAATCGGTTGGGTTTTACGTGAATACGCTAAAACAGATCCTGATTGGGTCTATAAATTTGTTGATAGTAATAAAGCTAATATGGCAAAACTTTCAATTAATGAAGCAACCAAACATATTAATAAAATAAAAAAGTGAAGAAGATGCCCGCTTAAAGTGGGTTTTCTTATAAAAAAATCTCCATTAAGGAGATTTTATTTAGTCGGTTTAACTCTGGCGTGAGGAAATAAAATCACATCACGAATGTTAGGCGTATCAGTTAATAACATAATTAAACGATCAATTCCGATCCCAATGCCCCCAGCAGGTGGCATTCCGTATTCTAAACTTTCAATAAAGTCAATATCCATTTCACTGGCTTCATCATTACCAGCCTCTTTTTGGCGTAATTGTTCTAAAAAGCGATTTTTTTGATCAATTGGATCATTTAGTTCAGAAAATGCATTGGCATATTCTTTGGTAGCGATAAATAATTCAAAGCGTTCAGTAAAACGTGGATCTTTTGGATTTTGTTTAGCCAAAGGTGATATTTCAATCGGATGTCCATAAACAATAGTTGGTTGAATAATAGTACTTTCAACAAACTTTTCAAAAAAACTTTCCACAATATGACCATAAGTAAAATGTTTTTCTAATTTTACTTGATGTTTTTTTGCCAAAGCAATCGCCTCTTTTAAGGTTAGTTTTTCAAAGAAATTAATGCCTGTTTGTTCTTTGATTGCGTCCACCATATGAATACGCTTAAAGTTTTTTAAGACAATTTCTTGACCTTGGTAATTGATAGTGTGAGTGCCTAAGACACTTTGGGCTACATAGCTAATACATTCTTCCACTAAGTCCATCATATCATAAACATCAGCATACGCTAAATAGGCTTCAACCGTAGTGAACTCAGGATTGTGCGTAGCATCAATTCCTTCGTTTCTAAAAAGTCTGCCAATTTCATATACTGCTTCTAAACCGCCTACTAATAACCTTTTTAACGGTAACTCAGTAGCAATCCTTAAATAAAAATCCATATCTAACGCATTATGATGAGTAGTAAATGGACGAGCAGCAGCACCCCCTAATATTGGATGTAAAACAGGAGTTTCCACTTCAATGAAGCCCTTGTTGTCAAAATAATTTTGAATCGCTCTAATAATTTTAGGACGAGTTTTAGCTACCCATCTTGATTGCTCATTAACGATTAAATCAACATAACGACGACGACGAGATTCTTCCTTATCTTGTAGGCCATGATGTTTATCAGGTAATGGTCTTAAAGCCTTAGTTAAATGAACAAAAGAAGTGGCTCTAACAGTTAATTCACCCATATTAGTTCTAAATAAAACACCAGTAACACCAACAATGTCTCCTAAGTCTGATTTTTTGAAAATATCAAACTCCAACGGAGTTAACAGATCAGATTTTAGATAAACTTGAATACTGTTATCACGATCTTGTAGTTCAATGAAGGCACTTTTGCCTTGTAGTCGTGATAAAACAATTCGGCCAGCGATTGTGACTGAATGATTAAGTGTAACTAACTCCTCCTTGGTTTTATCATTAAATTGAGTAATGATATCGTTAGTAGTAGTAGTACGAATAAACTTTGAACCAAAAGGATCAATTCCTTTTTCTTTTAGTTCCTGTGCTTTTTTCGTTCTAATAAGTTGTTGTTCTGATAAGTTTAATTTTTCCATTGCCTGTTACCTCATATAATATAAATATTATATCATAATTATTTAAGAGGAAGTTAAATATCTAACATGAAGATAATGAAATAATATAAAAATATTATTAATTTGAAATATATAACGAAAATAATTAAATGTATTTTGGCTTAAAGGAGCTATTTCATAATGATGGGCGGAAACCGAGAGTGGTAGTGTTAGCAGTACCAGCAGAACGAATGCCACCCGTACCGACAGCTGCTACGAGAGCACCAGTAGTATTACCAGCTGAGCGGAGCCAATAATTTCCTGTGATATTATGGTTATCATCTCTTCTTGCTTGCCTACCAAAATTATTATGGGGATGATTAACTGAATTAATGGTAAAGCGGTTTAGTTCTGATAACGATAAGACGAATAAATCTTGTGGAGTGGCTTGGTTAGCCCCAGGGATTGAGAAGCCCAGGGGGTCAAGAGTCTCTGGATCCCAGCCAGTGAAATTACCA
>Ga0209755_10005407_pt1 | contig 14552 bp, 17 predicted proteins | sample TergutCo191P1_FD_187301 | JGI IMG/M metagenome (GOLD analysis project Ga0209755, IMG submission 187301) | Cornitermes sp. P1 segment gut microbial communities from Petit-Saut dam, French Guiana - Co191P1 (SPAdes) (version 2) | ecosystem: Host-associated > Arthropoda: Insects > Digestive system... | reverse complement strand
GCTCGGCGGAGAAGCTCGGCGGAGAAGCTCGGCGGAGAAGCTCGGCGCCCGAAAATCTTTCCTGTCCTCGTCGTCATTCCACTTCTCCTCGCGCCGAATTCAACATGGGTTCCGCGGCGCCCTGATCAGGCTAAAGCCCTCGCGCTTTTCCAAATGGCCGCGCATTCCCCGCACAAATCGCCAGTGCCGCTTTCGATTCCAGGGGCTTTGTCATGACGCGAAACAACGAATAATGCCCATTGATTCCCGCCTGCCCTCACTGTGCAGTTTTTTCCGCGCGCTGTAAAGGCTTTCGGGGTCAACTTGCAGTAACTGGCAGCTTTTCGCAGTAATTAGCAGGTCTCCCCGGCATTACCTAACAATCGCAGTAGTTAGTATCGCCGCAAGCGCGGCGATTGCTGCAAAAAACCTTGTCTTTTTCGTCATGCCATTCCTCCTGAATGCTCGCGCGAATTTCGCCCGCGCGATTCGCGGGCGCTTTGATCAGGCGGTAAATGCTGTCGCCCTGCGCCGCTGGCTCTCCCCCTTGCCATTTTCCCGCCTTTGCGCTAGCATGTGGAACGGGGAACGGTGTTCCCCGCCTCTTTTCCGGCGCTGCGGGGCCGGACGGGAAAAGCCCAGTCCGTAAGGAGGACATATGCGCAAGTATGAGCTGATGGTCATCTTTCCATTGGAGGAAGACCAACATGCGGCGGGGCGCGAGCGCTTGCTCGGCGACCTTGCCGCCAACGGTGCGGAAATCGAGAAAACCGACGAGCTTGGGGATCGCGATTTCGCATATGAAATCAAGAAAAGAAAACGGGGAAAGTACGTCCTGTTCACGCTCAAGGCGGATCCCGCCAAGATCGTCGCTTTTGACAGGACCTTCAAGCTTAACCACGACCTCGTCAAATACCTTTTCGTGAAAATCGAGGAGTAGGCTATGGCCGATTTGAACCGCGTTACGCTGGTCGGGCGGCTGACCAGGGACGCCGAACTTAAGTCGCTGTCCAGCGGTCAGGCGGTTTGCAAGTTTGGCATCGCCGTGAATCGCCGCCGCAAGAACGGCGACCAGTGGGAAGACGAGGCGAACTTCTTCGACGCCGTGCTTTGGGGCAGGCAAGGCGAGGTTTTGCACCAGTACCTTCTCAAGGGAAAGATGATCGGCATTGACGGCGAGCTTAAGCAGGATCGCTGGCAGCAGGACGGGCAGAACCGTTCCAGGGTGGAGATTGTCGTGAGCAACATCCAGCTTCTGGGCGGCAATCCCAGCGCTTCTGGCGGCGGGGGAGGCTCCAGTTACGACGATGCCCCCGCGCGGAGCCAGGGGCAGAGTTGGCAGCCCGAGAACGCCGCGCCGGCGAACGACAGTTTCGCCGACGACATCCCGTTTTAAGGGGTTTTCGCGCCGGCGCGTAAGCCGAATGCGTTCGCCCCTTGGCGCGTGGGCTTTGCTGAAAGGCCCGGATTTTATTTCTGATAAGGAGAGCAGTTATGTCTGATGAGAAATATGCGGAAGGCGAGCAGCCTATAGCCCAGGAGCAGGAAGCGGTAATCGAGCAGCCTGCCAGCAGCGAGCAACCTGCCGCTAGCGAGCAGCCTGCGCGTCGCGAGCCAGGGGCGGAAAGCGAACGACCTTTCCGCCGCGAGCCAGGAGCGGAGGGCGAGCGGCCTTTCCGCAGGGATCACGGATCGGATGGGCGCGACAGCCGCGACGGCGACGATAGGATGGGCGGTCGGGGCAGAGGCGGCAAGCCTTTCTTCAAGAAGAAGGTTTGCAGGTTCTGCACGCAAAAGCTCAGGGCGAACTACAAGGACGCGGACACGCTTCGCCGCTTTATCACCGAGCAGGGGAAGATTCTTCCCAGGCGCATTACCGGCACCTGCGCGAAGCACCAGCGGGCTTTGGCGGTCGCCATAAAGCAGGCTAGGATAATGGCCCTGCTTCCGTTCGTGTCCAGCTAGGCGCGGAATCCCGATGCTCCAGGAGGACCACGCTGCGCTCGCGCTTTCGCGCGGCAAGGCGCGGCTTGTTGCGGCGATCGCCTGCGCGGGCGTTTGCGTCTTGCTGGCGCGCTTCGGGTTGCTGTCGCTGTTTTTTCTTGTGCCGCTGGGGTTTGCCGCGGTGGCTTTCGGCTCCGCAACGGCTTGGTTTGCCTTTGTGCTGGCGACGCTTGCGCACTTCGTTCTGACGCTTGCGGTTTCGCTTGCCAGCGGGTTTGGCTTTGGCGGCGTCGGCATGAGTTTCCTGCACTTTGCCGCTTTTGCCTTGGGATTTACCTGGCTAATGGCGGGCAACCCTCCGTTCGTGAGCAGGGCGGAAGGGCGGCTTCGGCAGTTGATTTTGTCATTGCCAGAGATGCAGGGCGAAAAGCTGGCGGTTTCGATTCTTCATGTCCGCGGGCCTTTCCGTTTCATCGCCGCCTCGGTGATAGCGGGATTCATGCTCATAGGCATGTTGCAATGGATTGCGCAGGACGGCCTCCACGTGCTTGCTCTCGTGGTGGAGCCGTTCGTTTCGGCGTATATCGATGCGATGGCGGGCGGGGACGCGGTGAGGCGCTCGATTCTGGAGCAGACCGTCACCCCGATGTCGGTCGTGGAAATGGTCGTGCTGATAACCCTAAGGGGCGGGGCGTTGTTCTCCGCGGCTTTCCTGCTGTTCATTAGCCGACAGGCGGCGCTTGTCCTTGCGAGGATGTTCCGCAAGAGGGCGGCGGGCGCGGGCGATCTTGTGAGTTTTTTCGCCCCGCCGGGGGCGATTTGGCTCCTTTCCGCGAGCCTTCTGGGGATCGTGGTTGGGAGGGCGCTTTCCCTGCTTGTTGTCGAGGTTACGGCTTGGAACGTGCTGGTCATGTGCGCGCTTGTTTTCCTGGCGCAGGGCACCGGAATCGTCCTGTTCAGGATTGCGCGCAGAAAGCTATCGACGCTGGCGCGTTTTCTTATTGCGGCGCTGGTTGTCGTCGCGGTTCTCAGCCCGGGCTTTAACCTTTTTGTCCTGGGCGCGCTGGTTGTGCTTGGCGTTGCCGAAAACTGGCTGCCCTTGCGGGTTGGGAAAAAGGATTCGCCCCCTGACGGGGGTTAGATTTAGAAAACGGGACGGCCTCCACTCCGGGGCCGGAAGCCGCGCCTGGCGCGGCGCCTATAAAACGGCTGCCTTCCGGCGGCCTAAAAATTACAGGGAGGGACGCGCCTGCGCGACTTCCCGAAGGAGCTTGGCATGAAGGTGATTTTGAACAAGGATCTGGCGACTCTCGGCGAGGAGGGGGACGTGAAGGACGTGGCGAAAGGCTACGCCAGAAACTACCTTTTTCCGAGGGGGATTGCGCTTCCGTACACGCCTCAGACGGTAAAGCTGTTCGAGGCGCGAAAGGGCGAGATAGACGCCCGGAAGGAAGTTAAACGCCAGAGCGCGATGGGTCTCAAGGAACGGCTGGAAAACATGGAGATTTCGCTAACCATGCCGGCTGGCGCCAACGGGAAGCTGTACGGCGCCGTCACGCCCCAGACAGTGGCGGACGAGCTTGCAAAACAGGGCTTCGACATCGACCGCAAGAAGATCGATCTCGCCGCGACGAGCATCAAGATCGTGGGCAAGTACAAGGCTGTGGTAAGGCTATACGAGAGTTCCAAGGCTGAAATTCAGATCGCCGTCATAGGCCAGGAGATCAAGACCGAGTCCCCGCGCGCGCCTGCGCGTCCGGCGCGTCGCCGGAGGGACGAGGAAGAGGCCGCGCCCGCAGACGAGGCTCTTTCTGGCGAGGCCGAGGCTGCCGAAGCGGCGGCGCCGCCGGAAGACGCGCCTGCGGAGCCGGATCAGGAGCAGGAGACTGCGGGGGAAAACGCCGGCTAAACCTGCGGGGGTTTGACTGGCGCGGTTCCCTGCGGCGCGGGCGCTGTGTGCCCTGGTTTAGGAAATATGGCGCAGATGCTTGAGAAAACACCTCCCCACGACGACGAGGCCGAGCGCGCGGCCCTTGGCAGCATGCTTTTTGACGAGGCTGCGGTCGAGGCCGCCAGGGACAGCCGGCTCAAGGTGGAGGATTTTTACTCCAGGGCGCACCGCAGGATTTACGAGGCGATTGTCGGGCTTGACGGCGCCTCCGAGCGCGTTCGCCCCGACATACAGACCGTGATCCAGGAGCTGAAAAGGACGGCGCGGCTTGACGAGGCTGGCGGCGCGGCTTACGTCGCCTCGCTCACGTCGGTGATTCCCTCCGGCGCGAACATCGAGTATTACGTCAAGTCCGTGCGCGACCATTCTCTGCGGCGCTCGCTTCTGCGGGTCGCGTCGGAGATAGGGCTGAAGGCTTACGACACGTCGCAGGACTCGCAGATCATACTGGACGGCGTGGAGGGAAGCGTCTTCGAGCTGCGAGACAACAGCCAGGGGTTTCGGTACAGCAAGATCAACGAGGCGCTGCTGCGCGCCTTCGACAAAATCGAGGAAGTGTACAGGACGAAGAAGCCCATGACGGGGCTCGCGACCGGCTTCGAGAGGCTCGACGACATGACGACCGGCTTTCAGCCGTCGGACTTCATCGTGATCGGCGCGCGTCCTTCCGTCGGGAAAACCGCGCTCGCCCTGAACATGATCGCGCACGTCGCTTTCAAGGAGCAGCGCCCCGCGGCGTTCTTTTCGCTCGAAATGTCCGACGAGCTTCTCTTGAGCCGCATGATTTCCAGCGAGGCGATGGTGGAAGGCAAGCTTCTGAAGACGGGGCACATGACCTCGACCGATTTCAGGCGAATCATCGACAAGATCGGGCGGATAAACGACGCGCCGCTTTTCATAGTGGACGCGCCGAACATGGATTTTTTGGAGCTTCGCTCGCAGGCGCGCAAGCTTCGCGCCAAGGAAAACGTCGAGATTATCTTCGTCGATTACCTTGGGCTGATCGGTCACCAGAACAAGGCACTGCCGCGCCACGAGCAAATGTCGGAAATCTCGCGCAACCTAAAAAGCCTGGCGCGCGAGCTTAAGATCCCGGTGGTCGTCATGTGCCAGGTCAACAGGGAGACGGAGCGCTCCGGGCAGAGCGCTGCGCCGACGCTCGCGAACATAAGGGATTCCGGCTCGATCGAGCAGGACGCGGACGTGGTGATGTTCCTCCACAGGAAGCCGCCGTCCAAGGACAAGAAGGACGGGGAGGAGCGGGATGCTCCCGAGCAGGAGGGCTTCCTGACGGAGCTTATCATCGCCAAGCAGAGGAACGGCCCGACCGGGGTGATCGAGCTGGTGCTTCAGGGGAAGTACGCGCGGTTCGTTCCGCTGGAGAAATCTTACTGAGGGCAGGCGAAAAAGCGCGCGGAAAAGTTGAAACAAAGCTCCATTTCGCGCATAATTATAGTGCGAGGTTTTCGCAGAGCCTGCGCCGCGCCTTGGGGCGGCGGCTTGGCGCTTGCGGCTGGTTCGATACATTTGCAGGAGGTTTGCATGGCGTTTACGGACGATTACGACTTTCACGAGCTTAAGAACGAGGCGGAGCAGCTTGTGCTGCAGGAATTGGAAAGGCAGCTTGAGGAGTGCAAGGACGAGGAATTTTGCCGCTGTTCCGACTGCATCCTTGACATGGCCGCCATGGCGTTCAACTCGGTAAAGCCTATTTATAGGTACTCCCTTTTGGGAACGCTGTACGCCGCTCAGGCTATGGACGACAAGGCCTATGCGGAGACCGTCAAGCAGGCGGTCGCCGGCGCTATTTCCAAGGTGAAGTCCAACCCGTCCCACGATTAGGCTGGGACTCGCCCACGGCAAACGCGCGAGCATGGTTGTTCCGAAAGAAAGCACGTGGAGCTTGCCATGCCGCGGCTTTGCCGCAGGGTGACAGCGCGTAGAGCGCGGCATAGTTTGGAGGGAATGCGCATGCGGCGCGTTTGTCGTGGGGACCGCTAGGGAACCGCTGAGGGAGTATTGACATTTCCCGCCTCTGCGGGTTAACGTAAGGAAGCGCCAACTGGCTTGACGTCCCAGGCTTTGCCCGCTCGGCGCTTTCAAAAACAACGTCGCCGGAATTCCGGCAAGGAGAAGACATATGGCCCAGGCCAGTAAAAACAGCCGAACTGCGAGCGCGTCCCAGAAATTTTTCTGTTCCTGCGGGGGCGAGGTGAAGATGAAGGCCCTGTTCGAGAGCGGCAAGGTCAGGAACGTTGCGGAATGCGAGAAATGCAAGCGGCTTGAGCGTCGCCCCTCGGATTTCAGGTAATAGGCGCGCCGCTCGCCTGGCGCGCGCTGGGTTTTGCGGCGCACTTGTCGCGGGCGAATCGGCGTTCGCTTGGGTCGCGCGCGGCGGCTTGTTTCTAGCAAAATGCTTGCGGCGAAGGTCGGCGAGCGGTTAATTTATTTTGGGGGTTCCCTTTGGCAAAGAAGAAGAGTTCGGCGGAAAAACGCCACCGGCAGAGCGAGATCCGGAGGATGCGAAACAAGGCGGCGAAAAGTGCGGTCAGGACCAGCGTCAAGAAATTCATGGCGCTGGCGAAGAGGAAGGACATGCCGGAATCCGGCGTCGCCGAATCGGAGGCCGCGCTTAAGGACATGATCAGAAAGATCGACACGGCTGCGCGGAAAGGCATTCTCAAGAAAAACGCGGCTGCGCGAAAAAAGTCAAGGATGCAGAGAGCTTTCAATTCCCTGAAGGCGGCGCAGTAGGCTCATAGCTGCGTCCGTCGCGCGCGACGGTAGTCGCCAGTTGGCTGGCAACTCGTCAAGTGGGGGATTATGACGGCGAATAAATTCACCAAGGCCGACCTTGTGGATGCCGTGTACGGCAAGACGGGGATGGAGCGCAAGGATATTCGCTTCATGCTGGATGTTTTCGTCCATGAGATAAAATCCGCGCTTTCGCGCGGGAGCGTCATAGAGCTTAGGGGTTTCGGCACTTTTGAGGTGAAGGTGCGTAAGCCGCGTCCGAACGCGCGCAACCCGAGAACCGGCGAGGCGGTTGTCGCGCGCCAGCGCGGCGCCGTGTCCTTCCGCCCGGGCCGCGAGCTTAGGCTGGGGGTTTGGGGCATCGGGGAGGTCGCCGACGCGGAGGGCGAAAACACTGGGGGGCCTGAGGCCGATGGTTAAGCCGATTCTATGGAACCTTGGGCTTGCGGCTCTTGCGGCGCTGCTTTTTGCGGGAGCTTTTCCGAATCCCTTGATCGAGAATGGTGTTCCGGCTCTGGCGTGGGTGGCTTACGTCCCGGTTTTCCTGCTGGCCTACAGGGTTAGCGTCGGCGCGTCGATTTTCTGGGGCGCGCTGTACGCCCTTCTGGCATACTCGCTTTTCAATTACTGGCTCGCCGCGTTCCATCCGCTTGCCGGAACTATTGTTTACAGCGTCTACATGGTTTATCTGGCGCTGGTTTTTGTCCTGCTCAGGCTATCCGTCATCTTTTTTCCGCGAAGGGCGTATATCGCGCACTGGCTGATTTGGCTCGGCTACGAATATCTTCGCACGTTGGGCTTCCTTGGATACGCGTTCGGCGTGACTGGGTACTCGCAATGGCGAGTGCTTCCGATCATACAGATTGCCGACGTTTTTGGCGTATGGGGGGTTTCCGCGCTGGTGGTGTTTCCCTCGGCCTGGCTAGCGGCGGCGCTCGCGCGGCGGGGGAGGGAGGCGGCGCCGCTTGACGCGGGCGGCGCGGCGGCGATTTTGCCCGCGCTTCGCGATGCTTGGCGGCGCGTCCGGGAATTTTGGGCGCGGGAAAGAATCGCGGCTGCCGGCTGGCTCTGCGCGCTTGTTGCCGCGCTGGTCTATGGCTTCGCGGTTCCGCGGGATTTCTCGGACGCGCCGCGCGCGAACATCGCGCTTATCCAGCACAACACCGACCCTTGGATTGGCGGCACTCCTGCGTTTCGCAGGAATTTCGAGATCCTCTCCCGCCTTTCCGACGAGGCGCTGGCGGCTTACCCGCGACCGGACATGGTGGTCTGGTCGGAGACGGCGTTCACATCGAGGATCGTCTACCATTTGGCCTTCCGCTATGAAGAAGAAGCGCTGGAGCTGGTGGAGGATCTGCTTAGGTACATGGCGAGGCAGGATGTTCCCTTCGTGATCGGCAACCACGACGCGCGCGTGGATCCCGTCAGAAACCCCAACCCGCTGGAGGGGCACATCGTTAATTTCAACGCGGCGCTTCTTTTCGAAGAGGGGCGGATAACGGAAGTCTATCGGAAAAAGCACCTTGTGCCTTTCACGGAGCATTTCCCTTTCCGAAGGCAATTCCCGCGCATTCATCGGTGGCTGAGGGAGGCCGACACGCATTTCTGGGACTACGGAACCGAGCCGACGGTGTTCCGCGGCCCCGGATTTTACTTTTCCACCCCGATCTGCTTCGAGGAATCCTACGGCTACCTTGGTCGGCTCTTCGTGCGCGAGGGGGCGGAAGTGCTGGTTAACCTTTCCAACATGGCCTGGGCCAGCAGTCTCTCGTCGCAAAACCAGCAGCTTAAAATGGCGGTGTTCCGCGCGGTCGAGAACAGGAGAGCCGTGGCGCGCTCCACCGCGTCCGGACAGACCGCCGCGATATACCCCGATGGGAGGATCTCCGCTATGGCGCCTCCTTTCGAGGAGACGTGGATTACCGTATCGGTTCCTGTCGTAAGGGATCGCGTGACGCTGTACACGCGTTTCGGCGATTTTCTGGGGGTCGCTTTCGCGCTGGCCGCAGGCGTGTCCTTGATTATTGGCAGCGTATCGTGTATAATAAAGAAGACCTCGCGGGGGCCAGCCCCAGCGGGACGAGGTTCCGCGCAGCCCTCCAGGGGCGCCGGGAGGAACGCCCCCAATGCCGTCGGGAAACCGCGAAGAAGGAAAAGATGAACGCCCGTAACAAAATTCTTATTGTAGATGACGATCCCGTTAATTTGGATTTTTTCCGCCTCATGCTGGGCAAGCTCGGCTTTACGGTGGAAGAGGCGGTTGACGGGCTGCACGCGCTGGAGAAGATGGAAGGCTTTGTTCCCGACATCATTCTTCTTGACAATGTCATGCCGAACATGTCCGGCTGGGATCTGACCAAGGCGCTGAAAGCGGACGAGAGGCACCGCGACATTCCGATCATCATGTTCTCGGCGCTTGACGACGTGAAAGACAAGCTCGCCGGCTTCGAGCTTGGGGTTGACGATTACATCACCAAGCCTTTCAATTTTTCCGAGGTGCTGGCGCGGATAAACGCGATCCTGCGCACGCGCGATCTGTTCGCGCAGATCGCTATGCGCGAGTCCCGCCTTGCGCTTGCGGAGGAGCTGAACCGCGACGTTCGCCATATCCTGTCGGAGCTGCTGGAAGCGGTCGGCGAGGTTGAGGCGGTTGTGGGCGCGGTGGGTAAAACGCGCAGGCTGCGCGAAATCGCGGACGAGCTTAACTCGCGCGTTGGCAAGACTTTCTCTGAGTGGGAAGACCTCAAGAAGAACGAGATCGGGCTTTCCTCGCTGAAAAGCGAGGCAAGGAAAGTCTTGCAGGGGCAGCGCTAGCGATGCCCAGAACCGACAGGAAGAACAGGGAAAACCCGGTGGTTACGCTGGGGAAACGCACGGTTTTGAAGGGGCGCATCAGGTTCAGCAAGACGCTGCGCGTGCTTGGAAGGCTTGAGGGGACGATCGATGCCACCGGGGCGCTGATCGTCGAGAGGGGCGCGGTGGTGGAGGCGGATCGCATCGACGTCGCTTCGCTTGTCGTGCACGGGACGGTCGTGGGGAACGTTTACGCGCAGGACAACGTGGACATGATGAGCGGCTCGTCCGTGCACGGCGACGTCCGCGCGGCTAAGCTGCGGATTGCGGACGGCGTTTTGTTCAAGGGGCAGTGCAGCATGACCGGAACGGACTCGGAGCCTGAGATTTTCGCGCGCCCCGTCGGGGAAATCAAGGCGGAGCTGGCGCGCATGGTCGCGCAGGACGGGGACGACGGGGAACAGTGATCGCGCGGAATTCCCGCTTTTGCGGCCCGGGGAAATCGCGGGAAAAGTCGGGTTTGCCGCTTGACAAATCGGCGGTCTTTGGCTATCATGAAGTCGTAACAAGCGATTGTGGCTTTGGCTTAGCGTCGGCAGCCTTGTCTTAAGCTGTTTGTTTATTCGTGCTGGGGCTGCGCCAGCATTTAGAGCGGTTAAAGCTGCGCTAAGCCCTGGATGAAAATACCTTTAAGAATAACGAGCCTTGCTGTTTGGGCGGGTTTGTTTGCAAGCGTGCTTGGGATCGATTCCCGTCTTTTGGCGCGGCATGTTGTGGGAGCGGGGCCTGCTCCTCCGCATGCGCAAGGATTTCAAGGGGAAATCTTCGATAGCCCTGCCTTTGCGACGGGGCGATATGTTGTCGCGCGCAGGCGTTCTGGGAGGCATCTGCGCTGAGCGGCGAGTCCCGATGTCTTGGGACGGTGGATATTAACGTTAAAACTAGGTGGTTACAGCTATGGGAATGGTCAAAAGGGGCAGGAAGCCCAAATCCGCAGAAAACGAGGAAAGCATGAGTCAGGACGAGTCGAATTCGCAGGGCAACGGGGACGCGCAGGGTAGCTTCCAGTTTCCCCAGGAGGAGGCACTGGTTCCGGTCGAGTCGAGCGAAAAGCCTGCGTCGCGCGTCGTGGTGCGCGCGAAACCAAGGAGGCACGCGTCCCCGCAGGAAGGGCGGCGCCCTTACCGGCCGTCTTATTCCGCGGACGACGGCGGAGTTCGCGGCGGCAGGCATGAATATGGCGCGGCGGCTGCGCCTGGGGCTGGCGCGGAAGGCTCCGCCGGCGAGGACGCTTCGGCGCTGCCGTTGCCGCCTTTTCCCAAGCTGCCCTCCATGCCGAACCTTTACGGCAAGCCGGAGCCGCGGCTGGATCACGACAAGCCGCGCCTTACGATCAACGAGCTTATCCGGCTCAACATGAAGGACCTGCGCGAGCTTGCCGGCTGCTACAATATTTCCAACGACGACATGCACGTCATGAAAAAGCAGGAAGTGGTTTTCGCGATACTGCGAGCGCACACCGAGCGCGGCGGCATAATCTACGCGTATGGGTCGCTGGAGATCCTGCCGGACAGCTATGGCTTTTTGCGCAGCCCGCAGAACTCGTACCTTCCGGGGCCGGACGACATCTACATCAGCCCGAGCCAGATCCGGCTCTTCGCGCTGAAGACCGGCGACACCGTCTACGGGCAGATTCGCACGCCCAAGGAGGGCGAGCGCTTCTTCGCGATGCTGCGCGTGGAGACCGTCAACTACGACGACCCCACGGTCGGGCAGACGCGCATCCCGTTCGACAACCTCACGCCGCTGTATCCGGACCGCAAGCTCGACCTTGAGACCGCGACGGAAGCCGTCAGCGAAAGGATCATCAACCTGTTCTGTCCGGTCGGGAAGGGGCAGCGCGCGCTGATCGTGTCGCCGCCGCGCACCGGCAAGACGATCATGATGCAGAAGATCGCCAACGCGATCACGAAGAACCACCCAGAGGTTTACCTCATCGTGCTGCTCATCGACGAGCGCCCGGAGGAGGTTACCGACATGGAGCGCACGGTTCGGGCGGAGGTGATTTCATCGACGTTCGACGAGCAGTCCACGCGGCACGTGCAGGTCACGGAGATGGTGCTGGAGAAGGCGAAGCGCCTGGTCGAGCACAGGCGCGACGTGGTGATCCTGCTGGACTCGATCACGCGCTTGGCGCGCGCGTACAACCAGACCGTGCCGACTTCCGGGAAGATTCTCTCCGGCGGTGTGGACTCCAACGCGCTTCACAAGCCCAAGCGCTTCTTCGGGGCGGCGCGCAACATCGAGGAGGGCGGCAGCCTGACGATAATCTCGACGGCGCTGGTGGAGACTGGAAGCCGCATGGACGAGGTGATTTTCGAGGAGTTCAAGGGCACGGGCAACATGGAGATCAACCTGGACAGGCGCATCTCCGACAGGCGTCTGTTCCCGGCGATCAACATCAAGAAGTCCGGCACGCGCAAGGAGGAGCTCCTGCTCGGCGACGAGGTGCTGCAGAAGCTGTGGGTCCTGCGCAAGGCGATCAACCCGATGGACGACGTGGAAATCATCGAGCTGCTGGTTGACAGGATGAAGAAAAGCAAGAATAATGAAGCGTTCCTGCGCTCGATGAACGCCGGCTCCGCCGGCGACTGAGCGCGGGGCGCATATTTAGGGTAAGGAAAGACCGATGAAAGACAAGATACATCCTAGGTACGAGCTCACGAGCGTTTCCTGTGCCTGCGGGAACGTTATCGAGACGCGTGCCACCACCAAGGACATCAAGGTGGAGATCTGCTCCTCCTGCCACCCGTTTTTCACGGGCAAGCAGAAGCTCGTTGACACCGCTGGGCGCATCGAGCGCTTCCGCAAGAAGTACGGCATCAAAGAATAGGCGCGGGCGTTGCGCTGTAAAGTTGCTCGCGTCATAGCCCCTGCGGTCAAACCTTAAACTTGACCCACGGGATTCGCATGGGCATTCGAGTGCTGGCTTTAACGTCATGCTGCGGCTTGACCGCAGTATCCACGGCGAAAACGGTTTGATTTCGCCGTGGATGCTGAGATCGAATCGCAGCATGACGCATTTGGCATGGCTTCAGTGCCGCGGCGCCTCTATGACGAAGGCTTTGGGCGTTTTCCTGCCCTTGAAGTCTTCGTCTGCGGTCTTGGCGCTTATGTCCAAGACGGCGACGCCAGGCAGGCTTCGCGTCAGGGCGGTTTTCAGCTCGCTGGCGGAGCCTTTGAATGAGCGAGCGCTGGCGCTGAACCATATTTTCCCGCCAGGTGCCAGCAGTGTGGCACAGGACGCAAGCAGGTTCTCGTAGTCGCGGCGTAGGTCGAAATCGCCTTGTGCCATCGTGGAATTCGAAAACGCTGGCGGGTCTACGACAATCAGATCCCAATGTGCTTTCGCCCTTGCCGCGTCGTGGAGGAACGCCGTTACATCGGCGCGGATCAGCGCGTGGGCGCAGTCTGGTGCGCCGTCGCGCTCTTCCCGCCTAAGGAAGCACTCCTCTCGCTTGAGGAGGCGCGCGTCGAAGCCGTTGAGCGCGAAATTGTCCCGCGCCCAGGCTAGATAGGTGTTGGAAAGATCGACGGAGTCGGTCGAGGCGGCGCCGCCGAAGGCTGCGTGCGCCGAGAACGACGCGGTGTAGCAGAACAGGTTCAGCGCGCGTTTGCCCTGCGAGTCCGCCGCGACCATCGCGCGCATTGCCCTGCGGTCCAGGAACAGTCCGGTGTCGAGGTAGTCCGAAAGGTTCACGAGAAATTTCAGCGAGCCTTCCCTTATTTGCGTCCGCGCGCCGTGCCCAGAGATTTTTTCGTATTGCGCGCTTCCCCGTTGCCGCCGTCTTAGCTTTACGAAAACGCTTTCCCTGTCGATTCCAAGAGCTTGCGCCGCAGAGGCCAGCATCGCGTCGAGCCATGCGGCTTCCTCGTCTTCGTCCTTTTCGTATGGGCGTTCGTACAGCGCGCCGCAGAGAGCGGGCACGTCAGTAGCGGCGTCGTGATAAAGGTCGAGCACCAACGGGACTTCCGGTATGTCGCGGTCGTACAGCCTGTATGCGCCGATGCTGGCGCGTTTTGCCCATTTGCCAAGATGCCGGGCCCGCTTCCTGAGCCGGTTGGCGAGCATCTGCGCCTGTTGCGCAGTTTTCGTGCCAGTGTCGGTTTTTTCCATCGAGAGTAAGAATACACTGGTTCGCGGAATTATGGAATGTGGCTAGGATCAAGTTGCGAGTTTAACGTGAGTTCGACGGCACAACTAACCGAGAATCAAAGCAAGCTCCTTTCCGCCCTTCATCCGAATGGAAGGCTTGCGCGGCAGAAAACTGTACGCGACCAGCGCCGCCAACAGGTTGACCATGAAGTTCACAAGACTCCGATGACGGGTATGCTCCACCTGGCATATGTTTTTCAGGAAGTCGTTCACCGACTCTATCACCGCGCGCTTGCGCAGAAGCAGCTTGTCCCCAATATCCATCAGCGCGTTTTTCATGTTCTTTTTCAGCCGCGTTATGAGCTGGATGCCCTGCAGGTACAGCAGCTCGAACAGCTCCTTCGATATATACCCATATACCCGCGGTCGCCGAACAGCTTCCCCCAAAGATCGCGGCAAAGGCGGTCGATCACCGCGCGGTCGCGGTCGTCAACGTTGCCAGGGCTGAGGCAGAAAGACAATATCTCCCCCATTTCGTTGATCACAAGGCGCAGCTTGAACCCGTAGAACCATCCGGCGGAGTTTTTCCCGCGTTTCGCCGCGCCCTCGAACACCTTGTGGCTGTGCATGCGCCTGCAATGGCACGCTTTTATCGGCGTGGAGTCGATGTGGCTTATGCTGGTCACCGTCCCCGCACGGAATCTTTGGGTGTACAGGGCCAGCGGCATCAGGCTTGCGCCCATAAGCTCCACGAACCGGCTGTAGCTGACAAGGTTGGGAAAATATCCCCTCAGGTGTTTTGCCACGTAATCGTTGTAATACCGCTTGAAGCAGCGATATCCGCTTGCGTGGAACAGGATGGCGATGACCATGATCTCGCTCAGCGCCATGAGGCTGTTTTCGGCATAGACCCGCAGGTGACGTTGTTTCATGCCACAAGGCGGGAGAAAGCGCATGCAGCATGTTTGCGCGTTT
>Ga0209755_10005406_pt1 | contig 14553 bp, 14 predicted proteins | sample TergutCo191P1_FD_187301 | JGI IMG/M metagenome (GOLD analysis project Ga0209755, IMG submission 187301) | Cornitermes sp. P1 segment gut microbial communities from Petit-Saut dam, French Guiana - Co191P1 (SPAdes) (version 2) | ecosystem: Host-associated > Arthropoda: Insects > Digestive system... | reverse complement strand
ATAACCGGAGGGCCAGGAACCGGCAAAACCACCATATTAAAAGGCATTCTGCACATTCTGGATTTGCACAAAAAAAAGGTAATGCTCGCAGCGCCCACAGGGCGTGCTGCTCGCCGCATGGCAGAGGTTTGCAGGTTCAAAGCCAGCACAATTCACCGCTTGCTGGAAATTGACCCAACTTCTGGCCTTTTTTCAAAAAACGAAAATAATCCATTGGCCGCAGACAGCGTGATAATAGACGAATGCTCAATGATAGACGATGAACTAGCCGCAGATTTAATGCGAGCATTGAAACCCGGCACCCAGCTTATTTTAATTGGCGATGCGGACCAATTGCCCAGCGTTGGCCCCGGCAGCGTGCTGAGGGAGATTTTATCTTGCCCGGAGGTTGCTTCCATAAAGCTTTCAAAAATATACAGGCATCATGACACGAGCGACATAGCGGAAAATGCGCATAGAATTTTGGCAGGTCATTTGCCCAATACAAAAAACGGTTCGCATTTCCATTATTTTCCTTATCAGAGTTCAGAAGAGGCACTTTCGCTTTTGAGCGAGCTTTCAAAAAACACAGAGCTTCAAGTTTTAACGCCAATGCACAAGGGAGCTTTGGGCACAATAGCCTTGAATACTTTTTTGCAAAAAATAATGAACTTCAACGCTTATGGTTTTGAATACAGAGGCTCACGCTGGCAAACCGGCGATCCTGTTATGCAGTTGAAAAACGATTACGACAAAGATATTTTCAACGGAGATTTGGGCCGTATAACAAAGGTTATGCCCACGGCAAAAAAGATAGAGGCAAATTTTGACGGAAAAACAATCACTGTTGAAGGCGATGAATTTGAGCACTTGGCACTTGCCTACGCTTGCACTGTGCATAAGAGCCAAGGAAGTGAGTACAAAAATGTAGCGGTTATGCTTGACTTTTCGCATTCAATTATGCTGCAAAGAAATTTGCTATACACCGCTGTCACAAGAGCAAAGGAAAATATATGGATTTTGGCGAGCCGAGGTTCTTTGGAAAACGCAGTTCGCAACAACAGAGAAAGACTCAGATGGACAGCACTTAGGGAGTTTATATGAGCAATCTCTGGTTTCCTTATGCGCAGATGAAAACAATGCCACCGCCGTTGAAGGTAGTTGCGGCAAAAGGCGTTAAGCTTTGTTTGCAAGACGGGCGTGAGCTGATAGATGCTATTTCAAGCTGGTGGTGTGTTATTCACGGCTATAATCATCCGAAAATAAACGCTGCGCTCAAAGAACAGATGGAGAAATTCTCCCACGTTATGCTCGGAGGATTGACACACAACCCTGCGGAAAAGCTGGCTGAGGAACTTGTTAGAATCACGGGTTTAAGCCATGTTTTTTTTGCGGATTCCGGCTCGGTTGGAATTGAAGTTGCTATGAAAATGGCGGTGCAATTTTGGAAAAACCAGGGTGTTGAAGGCAAGCACAAGTTTGCCTGTTTGCTTAGAGGTTACCACGGAGATACAAGCGGAGCAATGTCGCTGGGAGATCCGGAAGAGGGCATGCACCATTTGTTCAAAGGCTATTTGCCAAAGCAGTTTTTTATAGAGCCTAATTTGCAGGAAATGGAAACCTTGTTTAAAGAGCATGCAGGGGAAATTGCCGCTTTTGCTTGCGAACCGCTTTTGCAGGGGGCAGGAGGTTTTTATTTTTATCCGCCGGAATTTTTGAAAGGAGCAAAAGATCTTTGCGATAGATACAATATTTTGCTGATTGCAGATGAGGTTGCAACGGGGTTTGGTCGTACGGGAACCATGTTTGCTTGCGAGCAGGCCGACATTGTTCCTGACATTATGGTTTTGGGCAAGGGTTTGACTGCGGGCTATTTGGGGCTCAGCGCAACGCTTGCCACGGATAAGATTTACAATTCATTTTTCAAAGAAGCGTTTATGCACGGCCCTACTTTTATGGGCAATGCTTTGGCCTGTTCTGTGGCACTAGCTTCGCTGGAAATTTTTGAGCAAGAGAATTATTTGCAAAAAATCGTTCGCATTAATGAGATTTTGAAAGAGGAGCTTTTGGGGTTTGAGGCTAAGGGCGTTAGAGAAACACGAGTGCTTGGAGCATGTGGGGTTATTGAGACCGAGACTGAGGATGCTCATAAGGGAATTCAAGATTTTGCGGCGGCTCGGGGCGTGTGGCTGCGCCCGTTTTTGCGTGTTGTTTACACAATGCCGCCTTATGTGATTTCCGAAGACGAGCTTAGGAAAGTTTGTGGGGTTATGAAGGAGTTTTTTAAGCGTTGATTTTCCAATGAATATGCAGTTCAATGCCGCCTTATGTGATTTCCGAAGACGATAAAATGAACAATGCTAAAATTGTAAAACTTCTCATATAACCTTTTAGAAAGTGTAATTTGCGCCAAATTGAACTTGCATTAAGGTTGGAGTTTCACCTCCTAAAAACAAAACGAAAAACAAAGCGATTGCTCTCATAAAAATCTCCTTAATAAAATTTTAAATAATTTACAATAAAAACTTAAAAAAAGGGTAAATTCAGAATTGACTTTATTGTAAAACTACAAGATTTTTCCCTTTTTTCTTTCTATTATACATCCTTGTCATCTGCTTAATACAATCATTTGGCTTGGCTCTGCTGTCTTTTAAAAAAGGCCTTTCGCTTTCGTGCTTCAGCAACTCATTTACCTCTAAAAGTTCCATCATTTTATTCATAAAACAGAATTTTAGAATCAGATCCCTTTTAACACAATCCCCAAAAGAATAACCTGCAAACTTGAGCAAAGACTCTGCTTCTTCCACCGAAGATTCAAGAGCAAAAGCAAATTGAAGCACAGTATCTTTTGAAGGAATGCAACCATGAAACACACTGTGAAACACCTGCTTTGAAACATAAGCCTTTTTATAAATATAAGAAAATTTATGGCTTATACCCTTTTTCGTGTCAAAAATATGCAAGGCTTCCATCAATATTTTGGAAAATATCTCCTTATTCTTTAGAAAAGCCTCAAGAGCAATTCTCTCCGAATCATTGCTTTTTGAGTCACAATAGCCACCTAATGTAGGTACATCATCTTCCTCATCAATTGGCTCTGTTAACCAAGGACCCTCATATTTTGTCAAATACTCGTCTAACTTCTTTAAAACAGTTTTTGAAATCATTGCAAAACTACCCCTCACCCTTAAGCCAGGCGTTAGCATTACTGAGCATTTCCTTTTCCCAACGCTTTATGGCCGCCATGAACATGGGATTTTTCACCAACTCCTCTGCATTTAACGGAGGCGTTGTTAAACTCTTCATATCGAGCATTATTTCCATAAACAAAGACTCACAATCCAGTTCCTGAGAGTCACCGGGAAATCCAAACTGCGACATATCATAATCGGCAGGCAAGTCAACTGCAGATTTGCCCTTTTCTTTTACCCGCCATCCGGCCAATTTACCATCTTTTAGAATTTTATGGATATATGTACTGGCGTAAAGTCCATCATCGTCCGTAATAGCTATATAATACGCTTTGGGATCTTTCTTGATTTTCTCCCACTCTTTAGCTATTCTTTTTAGACTGCCTGCTTCTTCAAGATATGAAGGCATACCATACTTTGTCATATCATAATTGGCCGGCAAATTGGCGAAAACCCGGTCTTCTTTATGCACCCGCCAACCTATTAACTTGCCTTTTTCCAAAACTTTGCTGACATAAGGAAAATCATCTCCTTTATCATTAAAAACGCTAACACAACATGTATCAGCATCATTTTTCACAGCTTCCCACGCCTTTTTAAGCTCTTTCGAGCTGCATACCTCATACTCTTCGGGCCAACCGAACTGAGTCCAGTCAATTTCGTCAAGCTCCAATTCGTAGCTTGCTTTGCCGTTCCGTGTTATGCTCCAACCTACATGTTTTTCTTGCGGGGTACCGGCATCCTCAAAAAGTTTCTCTATGCTGTAAACATCATTGAGCAATGCATAGATAGAGTCATCTTTTTTAAAGAGCGCGGTCCAAGCTGCTAGTTGCTGCTCTTTAGTTGGTAGTGTTTTTTTAGGCATATTACCTCCTTTGGTTAATTTAAAGTAAATATACTTAAAATATACAAAAAAAAGTCATGTTCAAATTGACCTACCTGTAACTGCAGTTTTTTTGCCTGCAAAATGGAAGGATGCAAAAAAAATATGCATTTTTTTCATTTTTTTTCCTCTGAGTTCCGTCTAAGTAGTATGAAGATAAAAGATACTCTCTCGTTTTTCTTTTTTGGGAATGTTTGCACCGGTTGCGGGCGCAGTTCCCAAAAACTTGACCCCTGGCTTTGCTCCGACTGCAAGGAAGAACTCATTGCCTGTGGTGAACACCCCATTTGGCCCGGAAAAGAGGATGCAATATGCCTCTTTCCCATGAATTCCCTCACAAGGAGGCTCATCTTGGCCATGAAATATAAGGGCATGCAAAAAATAGCCTCCTATCTTGTGGCTCATTCCTCTGTTGGCCGCAAAGGAGAAGCCCTGCAAATCCTGGAAAGCTGGGGGAAAAACATGCCATTCCTCCCGGTACCCGTGCACAACGCGCGAATGCGTGAGCGAGGCTATAACCAGTGCGAACAGGCCGCTCTTGAGCTTGCGCTGCATTGCAGCGGAAAATTGCAAACAAATGTCCTAAAAAGGCAAGTTTACAAGCCTTCACAAACCCAGCTCGGCAGCAACGCTCGTTCTTTGAACGTAGCCGGAGCCTTCAAAGCTAAAAACGCAGAAAAACTGAGCCACCAAACCCAAAACGGAATTGTTGTTGTTGACGATGTTTACACAACGGGCGCAACCACCGCTTCCTGTTCCAGAGCGCTAAAAAGAGCTGGTTTTGAGAATATCAAAGTCTGTACCCTGCTCTACGAATTTCCGGCAAGCGCAGCAGTGGATATAGCCGCAGATAAAACCCTGGGATGGCGAACCGAAAAGGATGGCTAACCCTCTTTAACAACCCAAATTTTGCCGGCTTCCACAAAGTCAACCTTTACGGAAGAACCGGCATCTATAAAATCGCTTCTGGACTGGGCATCCAGCATTTTATCTCCGAACCTTGCGTGCCCGCTGGGCCGCAAATCGGTTAAGGCTATGCCAATATCACCTTTTTTCACCTGTTCAACAAATGCTTCAACCGGAGAATAGGCTTGGGATAAATCTGTTTTTAAAATCGGCGTATATTTTGCCGGAAGCACAGGCAGCAAATACTTTGAAACCAAAATAGGCAAAGAGGTGGCTAGCACTGCGCACAGCATTATGTACATCAGGCCGTATTGCCAATTTGAAAGAGAACCGACTTCCGGCGCAAAAGTAGGCAAACTTGAAATATCAAAAGACAAAGCGAGAGCTGCTATAAAACATATTATGCCAAGCACTCCGCAAATAAAGAGCCCTGGTAAAACAAAAATTTCAAGGAGCATAAACACAACACCCAAAACGAGCAAAATCACCGGCAACTTATCGTGCAGGCTGCTCGCATATTGCCCCAAAAACACTATTGCTATCAGCGTAACTCCAATAATGCCGAATGCGCCAAAGCCCGGAGTCTTGAACTCCATGTAAAGCAGACCAAAGCCAACAATCATGAGCACACCGGAAATTGCACCTATAAATCTGGTAAGTTTTTCTGCCCAGGATATTTGGATTTTTATTGTTTTAGTTATGTTAAGTTCCTTTTTGAATTCTTCTATATTTGCCGGAGTTCCCTGCGAAAATTTTAAGCGTTGCGCTTCTTCGTTTGTCATGGTCAAGAGTTCGCCTACCCTGACAAGAGTTTTTCTTGTCCATTTTTTCTGTTCTTCATCGGACATATCATTGAATTCAGTCGCATTCATATAGATCACGGTATCTTTGCTTGAAAGCTCTATAACGCCTAAATCTGGGCTAACAAAAGCCTCCGAGAGCAAGCGTGGGTGGCCATTGCGTTCTGCCAGGTTGCGAAACTTTGCCCTTAACGGCGACTGTATTTTTTCGCCCACAATTTGCGGTTGGCCGTCTGAGCTTTGCACTATGGGTGCGCAATCTCCGATTGTTGTGCTTGGCAGCATATAAAGCTTATCACTGGAAAGGGCTATGAGGGCTCCTGCACTTATGGCTTTTTTTTGCACCAGAGCAACTGTAGGGGTTTTCAGTGCGGTTATGGTGTCCACAATGTTAAAAGCAGCATCCAGCCGCCCGCCAAAACTGTTCACTTCAAAAACTATCAAGTCCGGTTTTTTAGAAACAGCATCTGCAATTGCACGGCTTATATAATCGTTCATGCCGGGGTCAACATCGCCATCAAGGGTTATCCAAGCGGCAGTTTTGCCATCTTCGGTAGCAAGGGCAAAGGAAAATAATGCTAAAAGGATAAAACGAAGCATTTTAAGACCCCTATTTTTTATTGTCTTTGAGCATTATGCTGATAACGTTTGCGATTTTTTTCGCAGCTTCATCGCTTAGTTGCTTGGTTGGAACAGCAGGTTTAGTTGGTCGCAAAATAAATTTATTGCTGTCCATATGCCCTCTCAATAGACCACTCCATTCCGTCGGGAGCCTCCGATGCAAACTGAGATAAAACGCCGCCTGCAAACAATGCCATAAATGCAAAAGCAACAACTGCCTTCCTTGTGTAAGTTGCATAAGCGAAATTAAGAATTATAGCCGTTACAATGCCTTCCATAGCACCAATCGCTAAATGAATAGGCTGCATTGAAGCTGCAAAAGCTACGAATGGAAGCCCTGCAACACCGGAAATGTATGTTTGAAGCACCACACCGAATGCTCCGAGCTGCAATCCGGCAATGACCGCCAACATAGATGCCAGGGTCATATTCTTTTTAGCAAGCGGCTCAAAAATCAGCGGATAGACAATCAAACATGGGATAACGCCTAAGTTGAAAATATTGCAACCCAAGGCAAGCAAACCACCATCGGCAAAGGCCAGGCACTGAATTATCAGCACCACAGACATGGAGAGGAAGGCCGGAAAGGCACCAATCATGGCGGCGAGCAATATGCCTCCGGTTATATGTCCACTGGAACCGGTTTCGGGAATTGCAAAGTTGACCATTTGAGCGGCAAAGATAAATGCGCTCATAACAGCCATCATAGGAAGCTTTTCCTTGCTGAATTTGGCTTTTTTCACAGAATAAGCTATGGCCGTAGCACTTACGACACACATTGCTATTCCAACTGCTGGCGAAATTAAATCATCTGACATGTGCATGGGATGTAATTTAGAAAATTTCAAAGACTATTCCATCTTCGCAGCCACCTTTCTCCGGTGCTCATCTAACTCACTCTTTCTCACCCGCAAAACATTCGGCGTAACCTCAACGCATTCGTCTTCGTTTATAAAAGTGACGCATTCCTCCAAACTCATTCTGCGATAAGGCGTAAGCAAAATATTCTCGTCGCTGCCCGAAGCTCGCATATTTGTCAAATGCTTGGACTTAATCACATTCACAATAATATCCACATCACGATTATGCTCGCCTATAATCATGCCGGCGTAAACGTCTGAACCCGGAGGAATAATCATATAGCCGCGATCCTCAAGTTTCCACAAAGCGTAAGAGCTTGCAATGCCCGGGTCTTTTGCGATTAACACTCCGTTTATGCGGCTCGGAATTTCCCCTTTGTGGGGCTGATATTCCAAAAACAGAGACTGCGAAATTGCATAACCTTTGGAAAGAGAAAGCAAAATGCTTCTGATGCCTATCAAGCCACGGCTCGGAACATTGTATTCCAAAAATACACGGTTGTTATCGTCTTGGATCATGTTCACCATATCACCTTTGCGGCGGCCAAGTTCCTCAATAATTGCGCCGCTGAACTCCGCAGGAACTTCAACTTTGAACTGCTCAATAGGCTCCAAAACTTTTCCGTCATCTTCTTTTTGAAAAATAACCTGTGGGCTTCCTATCGTAAATTCATAGCCCTCGCGCCGCATGTTTTCAATGAGGATTGTGAGGTGCATAACGCCACGTCCACTGACTTTGAATGCGCTTGCGCCATCTGTTTTTTCAACTATAAGCGCAGGGTCTGCCATGCGAGCACGTTCCAAACGCTCCAAAAGATGATTGCCCGTTAAAAATTTGCCACCACCTTTGCCGGCAAGCGGCGAAGTGTTTACGGTGAACAGCATTGAGATTGTAGGTGGGTCAAGATGAATGCGAGGCAGGGATTCCGGCGCATTTGCATCCGAAAGGGTGTCGCCTATATCAAATGATTCCAAGCCTGAAAGCAAAACTATATCGCCGGGGCCTGCATTTTCTGTGGGTTGCGGAGTTATGCCTTCGTAGCGCAAAACTTTTTGAATGCGAATATTTTTGAATTTGCCATCTGGCCTGGATTGAGCTACGGTTAAGCCTGCCTTCCAAGTTCCCCTTTGTATTCTGCCCACAGCGAGCCTGCCTAAAAAGGACGAGTATTCAAGAGATGCAATTTGCAAAAGCGGCGTACCCGCAGGGTCGCCTTTTGGAGCTGGTATTCGCTCTAAAATCATATCCATCAATGGGCGGAAATCCGTATCCGGTTCATTCATGTTTAAGCGGCAAGTCCCTTTGCGCCCGCTGGCGAAAACAGAACCGAAATCCAATTGTTCCTCATTTGCATCCAAGTCGCAGAACAAATCGAAAACTTTATTTAAAGCAGCACCGGGGTTGCATCCGTCTCTGTCTATTTTGTTGATAACCACTATTGGAATAAGCCCGAGCTCAAGAGCTTTTTGCGTTACAAACCGAGTTTGCGCCATTGGCCCTTCAAAGGCATCCACAACAAGCAGCACGCCATCCACAGTGCCTAAAACTCTTTCCACCTGTCCGCCAAAATCGGCGTGGCCCGGCGTATCCACAATGTTTATGCGATGGTCCTTGTAAAAAACGCTTGCATTTTTGGATAAAATTGTAATTCCGCGCTCACGCTCCAAGTCGCCCGAATCCATAACTCTTTCGTTAACTTCTTCGGTTTCTCGGAACGCACCGCATTGCTTTAAAATCTGGTCAACCAATGTTGTTTTGCCATGGTCAACGTGTGCTATTATAGCTATATTGCGTATTTCTAACATAGAGGTAAGGTAGAAAATACTTCCCATTACTTCACCAGTATTTTCCTCGCACTTTTCCCTACCTTTTCGATATAGACTCCGGGGATGGCTGGTTTTACGGCACCTAACGGTTGGCCCAAGCTAGTGATGCAAGATAATTTCTATATTACTCCCATAATGGTTTTTACCGTAAAAAATAAAATTGGCAAGCTTGCACCGCAGGCTCTAGGCACGCATATTTGCGTTTCTAGCCACTTTATTTTCGGGGGATCAAAAATGGGTACCGACCTTGCGTTCGTGGCTCCTAGCTATGCTAAAATGCGAATAAAGGCCATTTCTACCCCCCCCCCCCCCCCCCATTTTTAATCTATTTTCAGAATACAGCCTTTCACCACAAATCAAGGATACAGAATATGGGAAAAATTCCTCTCCTCTTTCTTTTGCTTTTCGCTTCCCTAACCCACGCCGTGAGCACTGTTGCCGTTTTGGAAATAGTTCCGAGCGGAGAAATGGATTTGAAGCTCTCGGAATACCGCCATTTGACGGATGAGCTTCGCACAAGAGCTAGGGAAACATTGCCGCAAGGTAGCTATACCATTCTAACCAGAGACAACATCATGTCTTTGTTGCCCCCGGATTCGGAAGAAGCGGAGTGCCTTGCCGAGAGCTGTGCTGTTGATATTGGCAGGGCTATTGGCGCAGAATATGTCACGCAGGGTTTTGTGGGAGAATTCGGTGGAATGATGACTTTGACCGTTGAACTTTACGAATCTATTAGCGGCAATCTTCTTGGCAGTTTTGTCACGGAGAGCAAAGATGTGATGGGTTTGCTCAATACAATCCGTGAGAAAGCCTCTGGTTTGTTCGCCAGAATACCAAAAAGTGGCTCTGGCGAAAAGCTTGTAGTTGAGTCTAAGCCCGACGAGCTGCCTAAAAAGATTGATCCGCAGGTGGAGGCAGTTGAAAAGAAGGGCAATGCCAGCTTTTGGGTTGCTATTGCCCTTGACGTGGTTGGTGCGGGGCTTCTTGCTTACGGCTATACTCAGGATATGGCTGTTGGTGACAGGCATGATGAATATAGGGCTTCGCAGTCGGATTTTAGTTCTTCCTGGAAAAAAGTGGATGATGCCAAAACTGCGAGGAATGTGTCTTATATTGCCGGAGGCGTTCTCTTGGCAACTGGAATAGGAGTGCATATATGGTTTTAGTCTTGTTTTTTGCGTTGTTTTTCCTTCTCGGCTGCACTCAAGCGGAGCGAGACAATCCTTTGGACTCGGATGGGGTCAATTATGTTGGGGCTGTTGGGGAAAGCAGCAGTTCATCTGAGATACCAAGCTCGTCTAGCATTGATGGTAGTAGCAGTTCGTCTGAGATGCCAAGCTCATCTAGCGTTGAGGATAACAGTAGTTCGTCTGAAGGCTCCAGCTCTTCGATTGTTCCCCTTCCCAAGTATACGCTTGAAATCAGTGTTGACCCTGCGGAAGGCGGCTCTGTTTCCCTCGATCCGGAATTGGAACTCTATGAGCAGGGCACGGTAGTTACCGTGAAGGCAACAGCGGAGGAAGGCTACGCTTTTGTCGGTTGGTCGGGAGCGTTGGAGAGCGAATCCAAAGAGTGGTATATTATCATGAATGACAACAAGACACTAACCGCCAATTTTAAGCTTATCCCTCCCAATTCTTATTCGCTTGAAATCCACGTAAACGATGTTCACGGCGGCACAGTGCATCACTCACCCAGTGGTGCGATCCATGTGAGCGGCACGGTAGTCACCGTGACAGCGGAGCCGGAGTTTGGCTATGAGTTCACAGGCTGGTCTGGGAATGCAACTAGCACGGAAAATCCCATTGAAATCACCATGGATGAGCATAAGGCTCTGACCGCAAACTTTGCAGCGTTGCTAAGCGGAACTTTTACAGATTCAAGGGATGGTCAAGAATATGGCTGGGTGAGAATTGGCACGCAGGTCTGGATGGCTGAGAATTTGAATTATGCTGTAAACGGCAGCCTCTGCTATGGTGACAATACAGGAAACGACAACCAAAATCGTTGCGGCACTTATGGTCGCTTGTACAATTGGGCAACGGCTATGAACCTTAATTCAAGCTGCAACACAAGCACTTGCGCAAGCCAAGTCCAAACCAAGCACCGTGGCATTTGCCCCAGTGGCTGGCACTTGCCAAGCGATGCGGAGTGGACTGCGCTGACTACAGCGGTTGGCTCAAATCCAGGAGCTAAACTGAAGGCGACAAGCGGCTGGAACATCAACGGCAACGGCACAGATGACTTCGGCTTTTCGGCTCTGCCGGGCGGCTACGGCCGTTCTGGTGGCAGTTTCCACGATGTCGTCGTCGGCGGCTACTGGTGGAGTAGCAGTGAGTACAGTAGCGACAACGCCTACCGCCGGTACATATTCTACGGCTACAGCAGCGTGGACAGGAACTACAGCCTTAAGACGTTCTTGTTCTCTGTTAGGTGTCTCCAGGACTGAAGAGCGAAGCTCCGCCCATAGCGGAGTGAAACGGAGCAATGGGCGTTGCTGTGAGTTGTGAACAAAAGAATTTGCGCCATAGTGGTGCGAACCTTCCAAGCTCTGTATCCCCGAGTTTGGCTAGGTAAAACAAACGGGGAAAATGGAGTTGAAAAATGAGTAAAAAGAAAGACCTTTTTCTAAAGAAATTTGAACAGAAAATCAAGTCTTATCAAAAAAGACGTGAATCTGAATTCATTAGAGGAATGAAAACAATAGGCGAAATCATAGGAAATTCTATTGCCAACAGAGATTATGGGCTATCCAACAAAACAGAAACAAAATTTTTAGATGCCTTGGAAATTTGTAAAGAATATGAATTGGATTGCGATGCAATACATAACTTGGAAAAGTATGTTTTTAATGGCAATAATAGTTCAATTAATACTACGGATTGCCCAAAACGGGAAAATTTTAAAATGGAAATTGGTAACTTCTTGAGCAGCTTGCCCAAGAGAAGAGGATACATTTATATCGCTTGGCGAGCAACGCCTTTAAATGTTTATTATATTGGCATGACTGAGAAATTTGGTGTTTATAGGCTTGATTTGCGGCAGCATGGAAATTTAAGTTGTGCTATCGAAAGAGGCGCAACGCAATTCACTATAATTTTTCCTGATAACAGTAACAATATTAAAAGTGTTGAAGGTAGTTTTATACGGATAGTAAATGAATTGCAAGACAAAAAGATAGTAAATAAATTGAGACCCGAACTGCTAAACGAAAAAAATGAAAGCTTTAATAATTTTAATGGCGAAATTGATGAATTGGAAAAATCACTAAAAAGATTCATTGGCAAAGTAAAAGCTGGTCTTAGAAGTTAAGCATACTAAGTATGATTTAGCATAAACCTTGCCAAAACCAATATTCCCAAGTTTTGGCAAGGTGAGTTAACAAGGGAAAATAGGAGTTAGAAAATGGAAGATAGTATTCCGGTTGCAGTGGTTGTTATAGATACTGTTCATAGGGTTATCCTTGATAGCGTTACACTTGACGCATTAAAAAATTCGCAAGAATTTTATGATTCAGCATTTAAGGATTTACAAGGTTCTTTTATGTGTTTTGCTACTTTAATTAGCATACTTATTGCTCTTTTGGTTGCGATTACGGTAGCTATTGTTTATATAAATTTTAGTGTTGTAATCGCTAAATACAAAGAAGAATTAAAACAAGAAAAAGAGCAAGAAAAGGAAAGTTTTAAATCTATAATGGCGACAGAATTTAGTACAGAAATAGAAAAAATTAAAACAAATTCTTATTTTATTGACACTCGTGATATGCAAACATATCGTACTGTAAAAATAGGTTCCCAAGTTTGGATGGCAGAAAATTTAAATTACTGCGGAGAGAACGACAGTATTGGTACATATTATAATGATAGCCATGTCAATGGAAAAAAATACGGTAGGCTATACACTTGGGAACAAGTAAAAAAGGCTTGCCCTAATGGTTGGCATTTGCCTACTAATGAAGAGTGGCAAAATCTTATAAGTTTTGTTGGGGGTAATAATATTGCAGGTGAAAAACTTAAATCAAAATTCGATTGGAAAAATAGCGGTACAGATGAATTTTTCTTCTCCGCTCTACCCGGTGGGCTTTATTTTTCTCCAAAAAGCAAATTCATTTGTATTGGCGAGAAGGGAGTATGGTGGAGTACCACAGAGATCAATGATACTAAAATATTCAGCAGAGGCATAGATTGCAACGGTAATTATGTATTTGAAGGCGATGAACCTAAAAATAATTTGCTCTCTATACGTTGCATAAAGGATTAAAGAAAAATGCACTATTATGGTACGAACCTTACCAGAACTGTATTCCCAAGTTTTGGCAAGACAAACAAAACTAGAAAACTGCTTCCAAAGTGCAAGGAGAGATATTATGAAATCCCCTTTTTCTAAGTTTTCAAATGCTCAAGAGCCATAAACTTTAAAAAATGAGAATTATTGTTTGTATCCTGTGATTCTCTCAAAGAAGATATATATTCCGCTCTATCTTCCAAAAAAGTTTTTAGTAATATTCGCAACTCGTTTATAAAATTCTTTGAATATTTGCCTTTTTTCCGCAAAATGGGCTAGATGGTTGGCAACCTAGGTATGGACGAAAAAGATTTTCTATATTTCTTATATGTCTTTATCTGCTGATGTGATATCTAGAATTATTCAATCTCTTGTGGGCTTGAATGTTTATAAGATTATTCTATTCGGTTCTTATGCTAAAGGCACGGCTACGGAAGATAGCGATATTGATTTGGTTGTGATTTTGGATACGGAAGAGTTTGCAAAGACCTTTGACGAGAGGATGGATAGAAGGCGTCCTGTGTCAAGAGCGTTATTGGAAATAAATAGACTATTTTCTATGGATATTATAGTTTATTCCAAGGGCGAGTTTGAGTATTTGGATAAAAAAGAGAGCGATTTTGTTAGGGAAGTAAAAGATACGGGAAGAGAAATTTATGCAAAATAGTGTAGAGAATCCCGATGCGTGGAATCTCGTTATCCTACTGATGTTATCCTTTTAGAAGATGGATTATTGCCTAGCGTTGAGAATGCTAAAAGTTATCTGGACTTCGCCAAAAAAGTTGCTGGTATTGTTAAGGCAGAGCTATAACTCACAGCCCATTTGCACAAAGTGGGTTAGATGATCAGGGCAAACGCATCTAAAATAGCGTTATTGAATGTGACGAATATCACACAAAAACGACATTTTTGACGAAAATTAATTTTTTTATGCACTTTTTCAGATTTTTTCCTTCTGAGTTGCGTCTAAGTATTAGAAACAAAACTGGAGGTCCATTTTATGGATGAAGAAAACGAAGAAGTCATTGCCGATCTGACGGCGGATATGGGATTCAAGAAAACTTTCGCAAATGAGGAAGAAAAAGAGCCGCTCATTACAATGCTAAACGTCTTTTTGGCGTGGAAGCTAACCCATCCAATTGTGGATGTGCACATCAAAAACCCTTATGTAGCAGGCCAAACATCGGAAAACAGGGATA
>Ga0209755_10005405_pt1 | contig 14553 bp, 8 predicted proteins | sample TergutCo191P1_FD_187301 | JGI IMG/M metagenome (GOLD analysis project Ga0209755, IMG submission 187301) | Cornitermes sp. P1 segment gut microbial communities from Petit-Saut dam, French Guiana - Co191P1 (SPAdes) (version 2) | ecosystem: Host-associated > Arthropoda: Insects > Digestive system >... | reverse complement strand
AAGAAGAAGGGTGTTGGCATGGCGATTTTGAATCATCTGCACTCGCTGCCCGAATACAATGACTATGTGCTGGAAGTAAAGGACACGAATGTTGCGGCGGTGGAACTGTACAAGAAGATGGGGTACAAGGAAGTCCACAGGGAAAAATTCCGCTGGGCCAAACATGCCGATTTCGAGTACTTTGTGTACATGAAGCATTCGAAGGCGTGATAGGCCCTTTCACATTTCACGAAATTAACACAAAGCAGGTAGTGGCGGTCTCCAACCCTAGCCTGCCCACTTTGTGCTTTATCCACGGAACATTTTAATTTGCCGCTCCAGCAATAACAATACTGAATCCACGGTTAACGGACCCAAGTGGGCTAGTAGCCGTAACGGTAAAGTTAAAGGTGCCGCTTTGAGTCGGTGTGCCATACACCGCACCCGTGGGTGAAATCCGCAAGCCTGGAGGCAAAGCGCCGCCTGTAACAGCCAAGGCAGGCGCAGGGCGACCGCCGGCAATAACCGCAGACCTATACGGTATACCCACCTCGCCGGCACGGAAAGTGGTTGCCTCGATAAAAGGCGCGGCGGAGTGGTTGGTCGCCGCATCCATCACCGCGAAGAACGCCGGCTTGGGGTTAAGGTGTCTGTCAAAAAGCGTCGGGGCGGCATCGGATCGCCAACTGCTTATGTCGTCCCTGCCCCAAAAGGTAACACGGTCGATGTAGTTGGAGAATTCCAGGTACCACCTGAAAAGCTGGCCGTACCTGTTCGCCTGCTCCTGCAACTGCTCCCGCGTCATCCAGCCACCTTGTGCCGCCGTCACCGCAGTCCTAAAGTCGATATCAAGCTCCGTCACATGCACACGGGCACCGGTCTGGGCATAGCGAACGATTGCGGTGCGCACGTCGGGGATTACGGTGTTGTGGTTGTAGTGGGCCTGCATACCGATTCCCTCGATAAGCAGACGGCCATAATCGGGATGATTGGGGTTGCGGAATGCCGGGTTGTTCACCGAATCCCTATGCCAACGCTCGTTGAAGTATTCGACCATTCCAGCGATGGCATCACGCTTGCCAGGGGCCTCATCCGCAAAGTCATTGTAGATAAGGTGCACGGTGGGCGCATACCTGCGAGCGAAGACGTATGCGTAGTAGATATAATCCCAGCCACGCTCGCCTGCGGCAAAGTTAGCACCGTGGGAAAAAGCGTTAAACCACGGAACGTTGTTGCGAATCCTGCGCATCCACGAACCAGCATCGGGAACGGGGTGTGGGGGATTACCTTCGCCGGTAAACACGTTGGCGTAACTGGCAGCGCTTAGATCCGCCGAGCCGGAAACAACCTCGTTGGTAACATCCCAAACATCTATACGATCCCCAAAGTAGCCAGCGTATTGCTGAATAAACCAGCGCATGTTTTCCATGGCCTGCGCACGGGGAAGGTACTGGAGCGTACTTGGATCCAAGTACTGCCACACGGAGGACTGCTCGTGCCATATAAGGGTATGGCCAACCATGTGTAGGTTATGGGTTTCCGCAAACTCCACCATGGCCCTTGCGTGACCCAAAACCAGCGCATTGGGGCGAGTGGTCAGCAACATGCCGCCAGATATAGGCCCCGGCTTCATGGCGTTTTCCGCCGTTAGGGAGTTGAAGTGACGAAGGAACATTCCGGTAATCGCCGGATTGTTAAGAAGGGGCGGTTCCAGGATATTGCCCAGAACGAAGTAATTCGCAAACGCATCCCTCATGGGTGGAAGCGCCATGGCGGAATCCCATGTCGGCACGTAAGGCTCGTCGGCTATGACAACCGTGATAGTGATATCATCGATATAAAATATGGCAGGCTGCTCATGGGCATCGTTCACCCTAAAGCGGAAGTGCATCGTCGAGACATCGCCAACGTGGGAGGTTATGTCGGTATAGGTTTCGGTCAGGAACCACTCGTTGAACGGGGTTCTTCTGGTAAGGTCGGCCATCGTGCCGGTGCCGGGCCTAAAGTTGGTGGGCTGGTGTTCAGGGCTACCGAAGGCACCGTTAAGCACCAAGGCAGGGCCGCGAATGTTCGACCCCAAGGGGCCGGTTCCCTGCCCCCTCCTGGGATCCGCCGTAAGGTTTGCCGCCCCAGGCACATACACCCACCAGGAAACATGCAAGCGAGCACCCATCGGTACTGGTTCCGGCAGGCGAAGCACAAGAAAGTTGCCGTCGCCGCTTGTCCAAAGACCCGTGTTGTTTTCCAGGCGGAAGCTGTTCCTATCCGTCCGCCCGAAATTGTTGACTCGTGTGCCTGTCATCTGTGCGCCGGTGGTAATCAGGCCCTGGTAAGCCGACCAGTTGGCACCAAAACCTATAGAGTGCCAAACCGAGGAGCCGTCCGCAACGGTTGACAGCCCTGCGCCGCCGACCGACACGAACGGTTCCATGTCGTCAAAGTCGAAGCTTGCCACGACCTCGGGGATGCCGCCCAGCCTTGTAACGACAAAGTTATCGACACGGAAGATGACGGATTCGCCGGAGTTGGGGCCAGCGGTTACGATTTGGATCTTGCCAAAGTCAAGCGCATCCCCCACATCCAAAACGCCCGAGTACCTGCGCCATTCGGCACCAGGAAAGTCCGGATCGTGATAGCCAGGATGCGTCCTGAAAACATCACTTATAAGAATAACCTCGTTTCGAGGGCCATCCGTCCGAACCTCCAACTGGATATCCACCGAGGTGGCGGACGGTACGAGCAAGTCTACCGTAATTTCATAGCTGTTTTCGGCTTGTATGCCAAGCTCGGACACGGACACCCCCGTGCCCTCGAAATCGGCCGTGCCTGTAGTCTGGACCCTTAGAACACCGCCTTCCGCATCGGGCTGCAACCTAGGCCGTGACGCACAGGCCATGAAAACGAAAATGGCGAGGAAGGACACGGCAAGGATGGGAAACAGTACAAGGATTTTTTTCATCTGCACACTCCTTTCCATAGTATCCTACCGGACTAGGTTCGGTCTGTCTACCGTGCCACCATATCGACATCGTGGAATCCAGGCATTGACAAAATCACGGCGTTTGTCTAGGCTAACTTATCACAAACTTGCAGGAGGTTTTTATGGTCGCTACTGGTTTAATCAGCGATGTTACCTACGGACAATTATCACTCAGGAAGTCAAAGACAGCCGTGCTGGGGCAGGTTCTGTTTTTCGCCCTTGCCCTAATCATTCCAATGGTATTCCACGCCAGGGGGATTGTTTTTCCTGCCATACTGGCCTTTCAGCCGATGCACTGGATGATTCTGTTCGCGGCTCTGGCCTACGGGCCCTTGTCGGGGGCGCTTATGGGAATCGCGGTTCCGATCACCTCGTTTCTGTTGACGGGGCACCCGATGCCAGGGACCTTGCCGCTTATGTTGCCCGAACTTGCGGTTTACGGTCTTGTTGCCGGTCTGCTAAAACAGAAAGTAACGGCGTTTGGCTCGGTAGCCATCGCTCTGGTCGCGGGAAGGGCCGTTTTCCTAGCACTTTCCATGATGTTGGGGCCCCTGATGTTCATGAGGGAGGAAGTTTCGGCTCTTGGATTCATTCAGGGGGTTTGGGGCCCGGGCGTTCCGGCAATGATCCTTCAAATTGCCCTATTGCCCATCCTGGCTGGCCTTTATGTGAACTGGGCCAAGGACAAGGCTTAAGTTCCTATCAAGCAAGGCTCCCATCACGGCATGTTGCGGAATGATATTCCTCAGTTTGCCGTGGGGGTCTTAACCCACGATGTGGTTAATGAAAAAAATTATTTTCCTGGACATTGACGGTACGCTGGTCGGAGGAAACGGATACATCCCAGCTTCGGCTATCCGTGCCTGTCGGGATGCTCGCAAACGGGGGCATCTTTTGTATGTCTGTTCTGGTCGCAACATGGCGGAAATAGGCGAGGAAATCTTGGCGATTGGCTTTGACGGAATCGCAAGTTCGGGAGGGGCGCATATTGAGACAGGCGGCAAGGTAATCTTTGATACGGTAATGCCAGTCGAAACGTCAAAACAAATTGCCGCTTATCTGAATGACTGCCAATGTGGTTTTGCGTTGGAAAAGAACGATGAGATATTGTCCAACCGGCATTATTTTTCCTTTTGGGAATCCGTCATGGACAAGTTGCGGATCGATGGAAAGACCGATGCATTTGTCACCCAGATTTTCAATCTTATAAAAGGCCCTTTGCCTGAAAATTGCGAGGACTCCTATTACGAGGGGGTCAACAAGATCGTGTTTGTCGGCAATGGTTCCGCATCATTTGCCTCCGTCAAGCAAATCTTTGGCAATGAATGTGAAATCTTCCAGGCCTCTATGCCATATTCCGACGGCGGTGGCGGCGAAATAGGCCCCTCGGGGGTACACAAAGGTTCGGCGTTAGTAAAAGTAGCTGAATACCACGGAGTGCCCCTTGTCGATACCATAGCGTTTGGCGACAGCGACAATGACCGTCCCATGTTTGAATGTGCAGGCACCAAGGTTGCAATGGGAAACGCCAGGGACTCCCTTAAGTCCATGGCGGATTATGTGACAAGTTCCCTTGACGACGACGGTATCTTTAACGGTTTTAAGAAGCTGGGTCTGGTTTAGGTTTATCGGCTTCCAGAGCTGGCGTGGGCTGTTCCGCAAGGCAGTTTTTCTTTGCCCATTCCAGTAACAAGATTTCCGGGCCAGCGGCAAAAGCCCGTTCCAGCAGCTCCGCCCCGGCATTTAAAACCGAGGCAAGATCACGGGTTTCGGCTGCGGAAAAATCGGACAGTACCCAGTCGGCTATGCCAGCTTCCTTGCTGCTTTCGATACTGCCGCCGGCACCAGGTGCCCTGCCATCGGGCCTGCCCACGCCTATCCGCAATCGCCAGAAATCGGCGGTGCCGAAACAGGCTTTCATCGAACGCAGGCCGTTGTGCCCACCAAGGCCACCGGAGAATTTCAGCGAGAGAATTCCGGGGTTAAGTTCAATTTCGTCATGGACGACTATAATTTGCTCGGGCTTGATCTTAAAGAACGATGCGACGGCCAGCGCCGATTCGCCGGAAAGGTTCATGAAGGTCTGCGGCTTAAGGAAATGAAGCCCGTCCTTGCAGGCATACAGCCCCCTGTACTTTTTCTGCCAGGAAAGCAGGGGGGAAAAAGGCATGGCATCGGCAAGCATCCATCCGGCGTTGTGCCGATTGCGCTCGTACTTTGGGCCAGGGTTTCCAAGGAAAACAGCAAGTTGCAGCATTCTTCGTCCTTTACGACATTAAAATATCTATCAATCTTTCGATATCGTCAATAGCCCCCAGCGAACGCAGCCTTGAAAGGCCTTGCAGGAACCCGTAACTTGCCCGAATATGATTGTTGCGGCTGTTTATCAGCAGGGTGGAAGCCTCGCTAAGTTCGGAGATTGAACTCTGGAAAAGCCTGTACCGTTCCTCGATAAACTCGAAATGCCTTTCCGCATAGCTTAGACTTAGACGGGAATGCAGGACCGATCCAGCAAAAGCAAAAACGTTCAAAAGCGCACTTTGCAGTTCAAGCTCTAGGTTAATGCCAGCACTTATGTAATCCAGCATCGACGCTTCACGGGCAAGCCTGCTTCTTTCAACATTGTTTGCAATAACCCAGAAATCAAGGGGAATGCTTGCGCTTAGCGAGAGGCCCCCTCCCCTAACCCCAAACTCAGGGTAAAAGTTAAGGCCCGTGGAAAACGACGCACCTACGGTGGGCGAGTATGCACGTCTTGCCATGCTAAGGTTTTGTTCTGCACGCCTGGTGGAAAGTGCCGCCTGCGCCAGAGCAGGGTTCGAAACTACAAGCAGTTGCCAAAATTCCAAGTACAGGGCATCCGCTTCATCGTCGGTGATGTTGCCAAGACGAAGGATCAATTCCTCGTACCTGGAAAAGTCGATCTGTTCAAGTGGGGGAAGGTGACCCACGCCGATTAGCGAGCGAAGTCTTGCTGTGGCTAGGGCGAGGTTTCGCCTTGCCTGGTTGCGGGAATTTTCCCGTGCAACCTTGTCCGCCATTGCTCGCAGAAACTCGCCCTGGTTGATCATCCCGGTGGCAAGCCTAATTTCGGCAATGGCGAGACTAGCAAGCGCAACCTGCAACGAGGCTTCCTCGGCTTCCAGGGTTGCCTCGGCCTCCAGCACGGCGTAGAATGCGTTATCCGCCGAGTCAAGCACGTTGAAGAATTCGGCCAGCGCATCCTGCCTTGCGCTTTCCGATGCAATTTCGTTGATGGCCCTTTGGATGCTGGTTCTTCCTCCCTCGAAAATCCTCTGGGAAACACTGAAGCTCGCCCCTGCGCTAAAAGTGTCAAGGGGATTTGCAATAGGTTCGGCCCGTGCAGGGTTCCATAGGCTAACCGAGGCACCAGCCCCAAGGGACAGGGACGGCAGGTTTGAAAACACCCTTGCCCGTTCATCAAGCACGGTGCCACGGATCGCAAGGCTGTGCCTGGCGAGACTGCGAGAATTCGCCAGAGCCAAGGTCCGAACCTGTTCAAGGCTAATGGTTTCCGTTTCGGTGGCTTCGCCAGTTTCGATAGCAACTACGGCCTGGGCATACAGGCCAAAACACACAGACGCAATCAGACAAAACGTTAATGCCGTCTTTTTGGGTATCATCGCATCATTCCCCTTGTTGATTATTGGCCCAAACCACAAGCGGTGTCAACATTAACGGCTAGCCCACAAAAGCAGGAATAATTTTCGAATGGCGATAAAACATTGACACTTGGTGTATATTTATGATACGATATCGCCGATGGATCCAAAAACGCACGCTAGCAGCGGACACAATGCCATCGCCGTGCAGTCGGGCTTCGGGCTTCGGGCTTCGGGCTTCGGGCTTCGGGCTTCGGGCTTCGGGCTTCGGGCTTCGGGCTTCGGGCTTCGGGCTTCGGGCTTCGGGCTTCATTATACTCTAGTCCCAGGCAGTCAGGTCAACTAGCCCACGGCATATATTTTACATCGCACAGCACGATATTCTCGCTTTTAAGGGCAAATGAAAAAACGGGAGGCCTATGAAAAAGGCACTCTTGGCATCTGTCCTTATGGTCTGCGCCCTGTACGCATTTGCCCAAAACGGGGTTATCCGGGAATTAAGCGGCGAAGTTGCGCTAAGGCACGTTGGGACTGCCGAGTTCGTCCTGGCCACCATCGGAAGCGTGGTTGCGCAGGATACCATCGTTTCCACGGGCTTTAGGAGCGGTGCCGTAATCGAGATAGGTAGCATCACGCTTACCGTGCGCCCTTTAACCCGCCTTTCACTGACGGAAATAAGGGCCGTCGCAGGTGCGGAAAGCACCAGCCTGAACCTGCAAGCTGGGCGCGTCAGGGTAGACGTAAGGCCCCCCGCCGGAGCCAGGGCGGATTTTTCCGTGCAAAGCCCCAATACGTCCGCTTCCGTACGCGGAACCAGCTTTGAGTTTGACATGCGCAATATCACCGTGCTTGAGGGTGCGGTCAGTTTTAGGGGTAACAGGGGTGTTCCGGTAATAGTACGGGCCGGCGGCGAAAGTTCCGTAGGTGCCTGGGGCAAAGCCGTGGATCCCGTGCGAAACCTTTTCCAAGCCCTTTCCCCACCCACGCCCGTGGGAACAGGCGCATCGGGCGAAACCATGGTAGCGACAATGCCGACTACCACCGGCACGGGCGTTTACTTCACCATAATTTACGAGTAATGACGGAGGGAACATGAAAAAGACATGCGCCCTCTTTGCGGCGCTTTGCATGATGACGCTGAGCGCCTGCTTCAGTCCCTGGAGCGGCGGTGGCAAGGGAACCATAACCATATCCCTTGGCACGACCGGCAGGGTTGCGGTAACCCCCGACGAAATCGACGGCATGACTCACGTAATAACCTTGACCGGTTCCGGCGGCGAGCGCATCGTCTCTACCCTTCCGCCGGGTCATCGTACGGCAACCATTGCGGTATCGCCCGGCGTCTGGAACGTCGGCGTTCGCGCCATAGGCCCAATACCAGAGATATACAGAGATTCCACCGTGTTCACATCCGCGACAATGGTGCGGGCGTTTGGATCCACGGGAGGCCCCATCGAAGTCATTGCCGGCAGGAGCGGACCCGCGATAATCAGAATGACCAGTGCGGTCGGTGTTTACAATCGCTATCAGCTTAACGAAGCCATCTACAGGGGCGGTACGTATGCCGGCAATGTAAAAACGATCCTGATAAAAGAGGATATGGAAGTCTCCGCCATTTACGGCATCCGGCGGAACATCGTTTTTGCTTCCGATAGGGACGTAAGGATCACCAGGGCATCGGCGAGCGGTTCCGCATATGCCGGGCTTATGTTCGACGTATCGGGCGGCACCCTTACCCTTGGCAGACCTGGCATGACTGGCAGCATCACCATTGACGGTGGCGGTGGCAATGTCAGCGCCGCAATAATCAGGGTAAGCGGCGGAGCGGAACTGGTAATGAACCAGGGCATTACCCTGACCGGGAACATGGGGAATAACGATATCCGGGGTGGGGCCGTGCATGTAGGCGGTTCCGGCAGCTTTGCGATGAACGGCGGCGTAATCTCGAACAACTCCGCCGGGTTCGGCGGCGGCGTGTATGTCGCTTCCAACGGCATGTTTACCATGAACGGCGGCGTGATCCATGGAACGGATCATCCGCCGGGCCTTAGAAATTCGGCGGCACTGGGTGCGTCTCTCTTTGTGGCTCCCGGCGGAACGGCCAGGTATGGCGGGGACCATGCGGCGACATTCGGCGGCGGCGGTATTCGTACTACCGACAACACCCTGCCGTTCGAGATTGTTGCGGTTTCCCGTGCCATGGTATCCGCAGGTGCATGGCACACGGTGGCTATTAGGGAAGACGGTTCGTTGTGGGCCTGGGGATTAAACTCGAGCGGCCAGCTTGGCGACGGTACGGCAAGCAACCGCCACAGCCCCGTGCGAATAGGGACGAGCACGGACTGGCTTGTCGTGTCCGTAGGCAGCTCTCACACCGTGGGCATAAGGGAAGACGGTTCGCTTTGGGCCTGGGGATTAAACTCGAGCGGACAGCTTGGCGACGGCACGACAAGCAACCGCTACAGCCCTGTGCGTATCGGGACGAGCACGGACTGGCTTGCAGTGTCCGCAAGCAGCTCTCACACCGTGGGCATAAGGGAAGGCGGTTCGCTTTGGGCCTGGGGAGATAACGAGGGCGGGCAGCTTGGCGACGGTACGACAATGCGGCGTCTAAGCCCTGTGCGGATAGGGGCGGCGACGGGTTGGCTTGCCGTATCCACAGGCGGCATTCACACAATGGGGATAAGGGAAGACGGCTCGCTTTGGGCTTGGGGATGGAATGGTAGCGGTCAACTCGGCGACGGTACGGGAGACGGTTGTTGTTGCGACGGTATTATCCCTATTTCCAGCCCTGTACGAGTCGGGACGAACACGGACTGGCTTGCAGTGTCCGCAGGCGGCGGACACACGGTGGCGATCCGTAAGGATGGCTCGCTTTGGGCCTGGGGGAACAACGAATTTGGCCAGCTTGGCGACGGTACTACAACCAACCGCAACAGTCCCGTGCGAATCGGGCCGGGTACGGACTGGCGCATTGTGTCCGCAGGCGGCTGCGCATGGCTGGATACGGCGTACACAATGGCGATAAGGGGGGACGGCTCGCTTTGGGCTTGGGGAGGTAACAGTTTTAACCAGCTCGGCGACGGCACGGGAACCGACCGCGCCAGCCCTGTGCGAATCGGGACGGATACAGACTGGTATGCAGTGTCCGCAAGCGAACAGCATACCGTGGCCATCATGGAAAACGGCTCGCTTTGGGCCTGGGGGAGTAACTGGGTAGGCCAGCTTGGCGACGGCACGACAAACCACCACAACAGCCCCGTCCAAATTTGGCAGGGGGGCGACTCCGCAATACCGCTTCCCACGGTAACCAGTGTTTTCATAATCCCTGGCAGCATCGTTGTCGAAAGAGGCGGAACGGCGCAGTTTTTCGCCGCGGTTTTGGGAACCAGCGAGCCTCCGCAGGGTGTTACGTGGACGGTCGAGGGCGGGGTTTCTGGAACCAGTGTTTCCGCCGCTGGCCTTCTTACCGTGGCAAGCAACGAGACGGCCCTGTCGCTTACGGTGCGGGCAACCTCGACATTTGACCCTGCGGTAAGCGGAACGGCAATCGTTTTTTTGAGTTTCTTTTAGATAGTTAGATAGACAGAGGCATGTGCGAAGGGGGAAAAATGAAAGCGATGTTAAAAGCAAGACGTTTCACGATGGCGATTATCTGCCTTGCGGTGGCGGCTCTGTTTGCCGGTTGCCCGATGAATTACCAGGGCGACGATACCGGTCAAACAGGCGGCATTCCAGAGGCACTTGTCGGCAGTTGGGGGGCCGGCAATGTGGAATTCATAAAGATTAATGCCGACGGCACCGGGGCACTCCAGGGCAATCCTGCTGAATGGTCGGTGGACGGAAACAGGCTAATCATGACCATGGACTTGGGGCCTGGGCATGGCGGGGCAATGACCAGTTCGGCAAGATGGGAAATCGTCGGCGGCAGGTTAAGGCTTACCGACGGGCAAGGCCACATGGGCCATCTATTGACGCTGTCCCCATACCTTGACAGGTTGGGCGGCGGCAACGGGGACGACAACGGCCCTGGAGATGGTAATGGTAACGGAGAAGACAATGGCAATGGTAATGACAACGGCGATGGCCAAGAACGTATTCCGGCGACACTTGTCGGCAGTTGGGGAGCCGGCAATGTTGACTTCATAACGATCAATGCCGATGGCACCGGGTCACTTGATGGCAATGCCGCTACATGGTCGGTAGACGAAAACAGGCTGATTCTGGCCCTGGATTTGGGTGCCGCACATGGCGGAACCGTGTCAGGCTCGGCAATCTGGCAAATCGTTGACGGCAGATTAAGGCTAACCAGCGGACAGGGCATTACAGGTCCGCTTTTGGAGGCCTTGCCAGACCTTGATAGATTGGGCGATGGCGACGGAAATGGGAATGGCGATGACCAGGGACCTATTCTGGCGGCACTTGTCGGTGAATGGGGGGTTGGAGATACCGCATTTTTAACGATCAATGCCGACGGTACAGGGGCACTTCAAGGCACCTCTGTTGAATGGTCGGTAGACGGAAACAGGCTAACCATGACCATGGACTTGGGTGCCGGGCATGGCGGGGCAATGTCCAGCTCGGCGGCATGGGAGATCGTTGGCGGCAGATTAAGGCTTACCGACGGGCAGGGTCATATGGGCCATCTATTGACCTTGTCTCCATACCTTGACAGGCTTGGCGACGACAACGGGGACGACGACGACCCAGGGAATGGCAATGGAGAAGACGACGGCCCAGGACATATTCCGCCAGAACTTGTCGGTATCTGGGGGAATCATATTACCGGTGACGAAACTTTACGGATCAACGCCGACGGCACCGGGACAATTCATGGCAATGCCGCCACATGGTCGATGGATGGAAACAGGCTTACCCTGACCTTTGGGGGAGCATCTGGCTCGGCGACTTGGCAAATCGTTGGCGGCAGGTTAAGACTTTCCAATGGGCAGGGAGTTCACGGCACGCTTTTGCAGCTTTTGCCAGACTTTGACAGGCTTGGTGTTATACCGTCGGAAATCGTCGGTGTCTGGGGGAATCGTATTACTGGTGCTGAAACTTTACGGATCAACGCCGACGGCACCGGGACAATCCACGGCAATGCCGCCACATGGTCGATGGACGGAGGCAGGGTTACCGTAACCTTTGGGGGAGCGTCCGGCTCGGCAAACTGGCAGATAGTAGACGACAGGTTAAGGCTTACCAACGGGCAGGGTGCCCACGGCACGCTTTTGCAGCTTTTGCCGGATCTTGACAGGCTTGACGGCGGAGACATAGGGGAACCCCAACCAGAGGTGGACAGAACCGCTCTTGGCAATAACATTGTAACGGCCCGGGCCCTGCTGGCGGAAACATTGATATCTGCGAACGGGAACGATGTGGGCACTACAATCCACTGGGTCACTGCGGCGAACCATGCAACTTTTAACAACGAGATTGCTGTGGCACAGGCTGTCCACGACAATCACACCAATACACAGACCCAGGTGGATGCAGCGAATGCACAACTGGCGGCTACCGTGGCAACATTCCAAGCCGCAAGGCGGTTTGGTGCAATCGGATTTACTTGGCGTGTTAACGGATACGCTGTTTCTGGCTTTACGGGCACTGCAACTGAGCTACGTATACCTATCGCCCATAACGGGCGTCCGGTGGTGGCCATCGAGGCTTGGGCTTTTCAAAACATGCAACTTACAAGTGTTGACATTCCCAACAGTGTTATGACCATCGGGATGGGGGCCTTTGTGGGGAACCAGCTTACCAGTGTCACCATTCCACACAGTGTTACGACAATCGAGGATTTTACGTTTTCGAACAACCGATTGACCAGCGTTACCATTGGTGATGACGTTACCCACATCGGGGCTCATGCATTTTTGACCAACCAACTGACCAACGTTACCATTGGCAACAGCGTTACGTACATCGAGAGTGGTGCCTTTGTGGGGAACCAGCTTACCAGTGTCACCATTCCACACAGTGTTACGACAATCGGGGGTGCGGCATTTTCGAATAACCAACTGACCAACGTTGCCATTCCAGACAGTGTTACGTACATCGGGTATTCGGCGTTTTCGAATAATCAACTGACCAACGTTGCCATTGGCAACAGCGTTACGTACATCGGGGTTGGGGCATTTGGATCGAATCAACTGACTGGTGGCGTTATTATTCCAGACAGCGTTAGGAATATCGGAGATGTTGCCTTCTGGAACAACCATCTGACCAGCGTAAAAATAGGTAACAACGTTACGACCATCGGGGAGAGAGCATTTGGATCGAATCAACTGACAAGCGTCATCATTCCGGACAGCGTTACCAGCATAGGGACGGATGTGTTTGAGTTAAACCCACTCACCAGCGTAACCCTTGGGAGCGGTATTACAAGCATCGGGGATGCATTTAGATTTAACCATCAGCTCACCTGCGTGACCTTCGGAATGGCGCATATCGACAACTGGTTTGAGGGTCCGTGGCATATGCCAGGTCAACTGACAAGTGTAACCTTTCTAGACACCGTAACGAGTATCGCGGAAGGGGCTTTTGCGAGGAATCAACTAACCAGCGTGACAATTGGTAACAACGTTACGACCATCGGGGATGGGACATTCGCGAACAACCAACTAACCAGCGTGACAATTGGTAACAACGTTACGACCATCGGGGATAGGGCATTTGTGTTAAACCAGCTGACAAGCGTCATCATTCCAGGCAGCGTTAGCAGCATAGGGGAGAGAGCATTTGGATCGAATCAACTGGCAAGCGTTACCATTCCCAACAGTGTTACGACCATCGGGGATGAGGCATTTATGTTGAACCAGCTGACAAGCGTCATCATTCCGGACAGTGTTACGACCATCGGGGATGGGGCATTTAGGTACAACCAGCTGACCAACCACCTTACCATTCCGAACAGCGTAACAAGCATCGGAAATGAGGCATTTATGTTGAACCAGCTGACAAGCGTCAACATTCCGAACAGCGTAACAAGCATCGGAAATGGGGCATTTATGTTGAACCAGCTGACAAGCGTCATCATTCCGGACAGCGTAACCAGCATCGGGTTTGGGGCATTTTATTCCAACCAGCTGACAAGCATCATCATTGGTAACAGCGTTACGACCATCGGGGATTGGGCGTTTAGGTCCAACCATCTGACAAGCGTCAGCATTCCGGACAGCGTTACGGTCATCGGGAATAGGGCGTTTAGGTCCAACCAGCTGACAAGCGTCAGCATTCCGGACAGCGTAACCAGCATCGGGGATGAGGCATTTAGGTCCAACCAGCTGACAAGCGTCAGCATTGGTAACAGCGTTACGACCATCGGGGATGAGGCATTTGCGTGGAACCGGCTGACAAACGTCATCATTCCGGACAGCGTAACCAGCATCGGGGATGAGGCATTTAGGTCCAACCAGCTGACAAACGTCATCATTCCAGACAGCGTAACCAGCATCGGGGATGAGGCATTTAGGACCAACCAGCTGACAAGCGTCAACATTCCGGACAGCGTTACGACCATCGGGGATTCGGCATTTTCGGAGAACCTGCTGACAAGCATCACCATTGGTAACAGCGTTACGTCCATCGGGCGGGATGCATTTAGGGACAACCGACTGACAAGCGTCACTATTCCCGACAGCGTTACATCCATTGGGGACTGGGCCTTTATGTGGAACCAATTGGAAAGCGTAACTATTCCGTTTGCTACTTTAGAGGCGGCCGATGCTGCTTGGCAGCTTAATTGGAGGGATGGTATACCAGCAGGTGTTATAAGAAACCCTGTAGGCACTGTCCTAAACTAGACATCCCTCTGGGATGCTGGAAAACTCGCTCTCCAGGCTGCGGAGACTTGCTTCCAGGGGTGGCTTGCGGCGTGATTGGTAGCGTTATATAATTGGGCAAGGAGTTAAAATGCCCGAGATAGCCAGATTTTACGGAATGGTCATAAAAATGTTTTTCCGAGGCACG
>Ga0209755_10005404_pt1 | contig 14554 bp, 10 predicted proteins | sample TergutCo191P1_FD_187301 | JGI IMG/M metagenome (GOLD analysis project Ga0209755, IMG submission 187301) | Cornitermes sp. P1 segment gut microbial communities from Petit-Saut dam, French Guiana - Co191P1 (SPAdes) (version 2) | ecosystem: Host-associated > Arthropoda: Insects > Digestive system... | reverse complement strand
GCCGAAACCGATTTGGACTTGGGACATTACGAACGTTTTACCAACGAACCGACGTCGCAAGCCAACAGTGTAACGACCGGACGAATTTATTGGTCGGTTATCGAAAAAGAACGTCGTGGCGAATATCTGGGCGGAACGGTGCAGGTGATTCCGCACATTACCGATGAAATTAAAAATCGTATTTTGCTTTTGGGCAAAACCAAAAAATACGATTTCGTGATTACCGAAATCGGCGGAACTGTGGGCGATATCGAAGGTTTGCCGTTTATTGAGGCCATTCGTCAGTTGCGTTTGGAACTCGGAAAAAATGCGCTTTGCATCCATTTGGCTTATATTCCGTACATTTCTGCAGCCAGCGAATTGAAAACAAAACCAGCACAACATTCCGTGAAACTCCTGTTGGAACAAGGTGTTCAGCCCGATATTATTGTTTGTAGAACGGAGCATAAATTGAGCGATAACAATCGCAGTAAACTCGCACTGTTTTGCAATGTTGAAAAATCGTGCGTGATTGAAAGCATTGATGCCAAGTCGATTTACGAAGTTCCATTGTTGATGGAGGCCGAAGGGTTGGACGTTCAAGTGTTGAAAAAATTTGGCATCAAATCTACAACTGCGGACTTGAAAGATTGGACAACATTTTTGAAAAAATTGTACAACCCCAAACACGAAATAAACATTGGTTTGATTGGAAAATACGTTGAGTTACAAGACGCATACAAATCTATCTCTGAGGCGTTTATCCACGCCGGAACTTCGCTGAATTGTCGTGTGAATGTGAAGTGGATTCACAGCGAAGAGTTGAACGATAAAAATGTAAAATCGAAACTCAGCGGATTGTCGGGCGTGTTTGTTGCGCCAGGTTTTGGACAACGCGGTATCGAAGGAAAAATCGCCGCAATCAAATATGTTCGCGAACACAATATTCCGTTTTTGGGTGTTTGTTTGGGTATGCAGTGCGCGGTTGTGGAATTTGCGCGAAACGTCCTGAAATTGCGGGATGCAGACTCTACGGAAATGAATCCAAAAACCAAAAATCCAGTGATTGATTTGATGGAAAATCAAAAAAACAACAAAGGATTATTAGGCGGAACGATGCGTTTGGGTGCTTACGATTGTTTTTTGAAAGACCATTCGTTGGCGAGAAAAATCTACAAAACGGCCAAAATTTCTGAGCGTCATCGTCACCGTTACGAGTTCAATAATTCATTTGCAAAAACTTTTGAAAAGGCTGGAATGGTGCAGTCGGGAAAGAATTCCGATGGCTTGGTGGAAATCGTAGAAATCCCCAAACATAAATTTTTCATCGGCGTACAATTTCATCCGGAATATAAAAGTACGGTTGAAAATCCGCACCCGTTATTTGTCGCTTTTGTTAAGGCTGCAATGTCAAACTAACCGTATGAACGGCAACAATAGCCGCGGTTTCCGTGCGCAAGCGTGTTTCGCCCAAGGTAACGGGAATGAAACCGTGTTCGACCGCGAGTGCAACTTCTTTTGTTGAAAAATCTCCTTCTGGTCCGATTAAAATCAATATTTTTGATTTTTGATTTTTGATTTTTGATTTTAATGTTTGTTTTTCAAATTCCGAACCACAATAACAAATAAATCTCGCTGGCGCGGACGTCTCGTCCGTGCCAAAAGTTCTCAGAAATTCTGAAAACTTCTTGGTCTCATGAATCATCGGTAAATTCGGCACTTGACACTGTTTCATCGCCGCCATAATCACACGTTCCGAGCGGTCTTTTTTCACCACCGTTCGTTCGGAATGTTCGGTAATGATTGGTGTAATTTCATCGATACCAATCTCTGTTGCTTTTTCCAAAAACCATTCAAAACGGTCGATATTTTTTGTTGGTGCGCAAGCCACATGCAAATGATACGGACGCTTGAAAACACCGATTTCCCTAAGGATTTCCGCCTCGCACGTTTTGTGATTCACCACCGTCAATATCGCTTCGCAAAGCCTCCCCTGCCCGTCCGAAATTAAAATGTTGTCGCCAACAGACAGGCGCAAAACCTTTGTACAATGCAAGCTTTCCGCCTCATTGAGCGTAGCCAAATTGTTTTCGATATGGGCTAAAAATAAATGCATCGTTTTAATTTCACTGTTGCAAAGATAATCATTTTTTCGTAGATTAACAAAAAAACATTAGCGTGCCGTTTGGTTCAGCAATTCCAAGATTTCCTCGCCAAACGCCTTCAACTTGACCTTTCCAAATCCCTTGATTTGCGCCAATTCCTCAAGCGTTTTTGGCTTGATATTGACAATTGAAACGAGCGTTTTCGTGTGTAAAATCTGATAAGCGGGAACATCTTTTTCTTCGGCGCGAACTCTTCGCCACAAGCGCAATTCTTCAAACAATTCGGGATCTTCAACCTCATCTGCAGTCGTTATTTTCTCGACTTTTGAAACCTTTGGCGGTTTGATTTCTATCAACGTGGCTTTGGCGCGCTCATCAACGAACGTGGACAGAAAAAAGCCCTCTTTACAAGCGCTGAAGCAAGCTAATTTGTAGAAAAACTCGGTGTTGATTTGTTGCAACAAACCTTTGATTTGCGATTTAACTTCTTTGTTGTCAGAAGTGTAATTTATGGTTTCAAAATACTCCGTTTTGAGATAGTTCAGAATATCCGAAAAATAGGTTTGCGACGATTTTATTTTCGTTTGAAACTCCTGATTCTCCTCTAAAACCTGCGGTTGCGAGAGATAATAATTCAGGTGGCTATGAAATTTCTGTATCACAGGATTCAATTCTATTTCTATACCATTTGTAATTTCCAAACACATGTTTTTCAGATTTCCAACAATGCTGTTGGCGTTTTCACTATGAAGTTTCAGCACGCGTTTTGACAACCGAAGCAAATGCGACAAATCATAAAGTTCAAACAATAATTCACGTTGATAGTCTAATTTTGCGTGTTGCAAACGCTCTTCGTTCGGTTGATTTTGCTCAACATCGTCGGTGTACTGACGAATGTGTTGATCGTTGTGCAAACAATTCGCATCAAGTTTTGATGTCAACACCAAACCTTCCAGCGTTTTGCAACGGCTCAGCGCCACATAAACCTGCCCGTGAGCAAACGCCGCACGCGCGTCAATCGCGACTTTATCAAACGTCAAACCTTGACTTTTGTGAATGGTCATCGCCCACGCCAACCGCAGTGGATACTGAACAAACGTGCCAACAACCTGCTCGCGAATGGCTTTGGTTTCCTCGTCAATATCGTAGCGAATGGTTTTCCATTCCGCACGCGGAACGGTGATTTCAAAATCATCGTTCGGACATTTTACCACAATTTCATGGTCAGAAATTTTGACGATTTCGCCAATCTTTCCGTTGTAAAATTGCTTGGATGTTTCGGTGTCGCTCTTCGCAAACATGACTTGTGCGCCAAGTTTCAGCTTCAAGTCTTTTTCAACAGGAAAATTCCATTCTGGAAAATCATCGTAAACTTGCGCTTCAAAAACATACTCTTTTTCAGAAATAGCATCCAACTTTTTTTGATTAATATCTTGCGCTTGATAGCGATGTGTAGTTAATTGAATAACTTGCTCGTTGGATTCTTTTTGAAAGTTTGGAACGTAGCGTGAATTAAGCGTTTCCAACGTTTCAATATCCAGTGTATTGTTTCTAACCTTGTTCAAAATTCCGATAAAATGGTCGTCGTTTTGTCGAAAAATCTGTTTAAGTTCGATGGCAACATAATCCGTTTTATTCAGTGCGTGGCTACTGAAAAAATACGGCGTTTGATAAGCCGTTTTCAGAATATTCCACTCCTCATCTTTTACAACCGGCGGCAGTTGTTGCAAATCGCCAACCATCAGCAATTGCACGCCTCCGAAAGGTTTTGAATTTCGTCGAAAGCGTCGCAAAACGGCATCTACAGCATCCAGCACATCCGCACGCACCATACTGATTTCGTCAATCACAACCAAGTCCAAACTTTTGATGATATTGATCTTTTCTTTCCGAAACATTTTGCTAAAATTTTCGGACGGATTTGTCGGCAAAAACGGCGTGAACGGCAATTGAAAAAACGAATGAATCGTAACGCCACCAGCATTGATTGCAGCCACGCCCGTAGGCGCAACAACGATCATACGTTTGGGCGAACGCGCTTTGAGTTGATGCAAAAACGTCGTTTTTCCTGTTCCGGCGCGTCCGGTCAGAAACATATTTTTTGACGAAAACGACACAAAGTCGTTCGCCAATTGCAGTTCGGGAGTTGTTTCCACGTTCATTAAATTTGGTTTTGCAAAGTTACAACAAAAAAATCAAAAAAAAAGTTAAAAAGTGTTAAAAACTGTTAAAATTTCATTTTTTGTTAAAAAAATCAAAAAAAAATCGTATCTTTGTAGCACAAGACCAAAACAAAAAACACTGTGAATTCGTCAGCACTTTTCAAACGTTACTTGGCGCAAACGTCTACATTCAAGCCGTTTATTATTGATGTGGATCGTGCGGAAGGCGTGTATATTTGGGACAAATCTGGAAAACAATACATCGATTTCACGTCCGGAATGTGTGCCAATAATTTGGGGAATCGCCATCCCAAAGTGATTGCCGCCATCGAAAAACAGTTGCAAAAATTTTCGTACACGATGGTTTATGGCGAATTTATTCAGCAACCGCAAGTGGATTTTGCACAACAAATTTGTGCATTTTTGCCATCAGAATTGCAACAACTTTTTTATGTCAACTCCGGTTCGGAAGCCATCGAAGGGGCAATAAAATTAGCACGTTTGAACAACCATCGTTCGGAAATTATCAGTTTCAAAAATTCGTACCACGGCAGTACGATGGGCGCCATGAGCGTGCTGGGTAACGAGAGCTATCGCAGCCTGTTTCAACCGATGTTGCCCGACACCAAACTTTTGGATTTTAACAACCTCGAACAACTTTCACAAATCACCGAAAAAACGTGTTGCGTGGTGACCGAAGTGATGCGTTCGGGCGCAGGCATGGAACTTCCAAACCCCGAGTTTTTACAGGCCTTACGCGAGCGTTGCACCGAAACGGGCGCACTCTTAATTTTTGACGAAATTCAAACCGGCTTCGGACGCACAGGAAAATTATTTGCATTCGAACATTACAATGTTGTTCCCGATATTTTGTGCATCGCAAAAAGCATGGGCGGCGGCATGCCGATTGGTGCTTTTGTTTCGTCGGTGGAGCGTATGGACAGGCTCAACAACGGACATCCGTTGCTTGGTCACGCCACTACGTTTGGCGGACATCCCGTGTCGTGCGCAGCAGGATTGGCGTCGCTCGAAATTATTTCTGACCCGAACTTTTTAGCACAGGTGAATCGCAACGAACAACTCATTCGAAAGTATTTTCAACATCCGAAAATCAAGGAAATTCGCGGGAAAGGACAGTTTTTGGCGGTTGAATTGGACGAACATGTGGACATCGAAACGGTTGTTACACATTGTGTCGAAAACGGTTTACTTTTGTTGTGGTTGTTGTTCAACTACAAGTCGCTCGCGCTTACGCCACCGCTGATTATCACGGAAGACGACATCAAAAAAGCATCGGAAATTTTCAAACATGCGCTGGACTTATGAGAGAAAACAGACTATTTAATGTTTTGCGAAAAATCAAGTTTTTCATCAAAACAATCATCCATTTTTTCACCGTAACCATCTGGGTGGCCTCGGCGGAAATGGGTTGGTCGGCCTTCAAGAAAACGTGGTACAGAGTGAGCCGGATTTTGACGATTACCATTGAACAATTTCGGAAAAACCAATGCACAACAAGCGCATCCGACTTAACCTATTATTTGCTTTTTGCTATTGTGCCGTTCCTCGCTATCGCTTACGGCGTCGCGATTTTCCTCGGATTAGAATCCTTTCTAAATACACAAATTTACTCCGCATTGGGCGAGCAAGCCATGGGACAACGCTTGATCGAATTTGCCTTGCGCATTATTTTTGAAGCCGAAGGTGGCGTGATAACGATCGTGGCGCTAGTGTTCTTTTTCTGGTCGATTATTTCAATGCTGAATCGTATCGAAGCGACCATGAATCGCGTTTGGGGCGTAACAAAAGAACGCAACTTTTTGCCACGCGTTTTAGGCTACATCGTATTCTTCATTGTTGCGCCAACACTGCTTGTTATCGGCTCTGCAGCAAACATTTTTGTTTCAACAAACATCATTAATTTCTTTCCGAGTTTCTTGCAAGAATCGCTGCATTTTTTAAGCAGTTTTCTTGTTCCTGTCGGCGTTTTCAGCGTGCTGTTTTTTATCATTTACCAAGTTGTTCCCAACCAAAAAATAAACCCACGTTCGTCATTTTGGGCGGCACTGCTTGCTGGAACTGCCTTTCAGATTTTGCAGTTCTACTACTTTCATTTTCAAATTTCGATTTCGTCCTACAACACAATTTACGGAAGTCTTGCCGCATTACCATTGTTGTTGGTTTGGGCAAGATTAAGTTGGACGATAATTTTATTTGGCGCTGAATTAGCCTACGGTATCGAGAAAGAACGCGAATTTATTTCTTCACAACAATCTCATCCACCATCCCGTAATCCTTAGCCTCTTCGGCACTCATCCAAAAATCACGATCGCCATCGGCAACAACTTTTTCGTAAGGTTGCCCGGTGTGCAACGCGATAATTTCATAGAGTTCTTTTTTCATTTTTTGAATTTCACGTGCAGCGATTTCAATGTCCGACGCTTGACCTTGTGCACCACCCATCGGCTGATGAATCATCACACGCGAATGCTTTAGCGCCGAGCGTTTGTCGGGCGAACCCGCACACAACAAAACCGCACCCATTGATGCCGCCATGCCCGTACAAATCGTTTCGATCTTTGGGGAAATAATTTGCATCGTGTCGTAAATGCCCAAACCCGAATGCACAGAACCACCCGGCGAATTGATGTAAATTTTGATGTCGCGATTGTTATCGGTCGATTGCAAAAACAACAACTGCGCTTGAATAATATTCGCCACATCGTCGTAAATCGGCACACCTAAAAAGATGATACGCTCCATCATCAAACGTGAAAAAACGTCCATTTGCGCCACGTTCAGCTGACGTTCTTCAATAATCGTCGGCGAAATATAACGGTTTGTAATCGACTCAAAACGGTGCAACGCCAAACTGCTGATGCCTTCGTGTTTTGTGGCGTAATTGCGAAATTCTTTACTGTTCTGCATATGGGTTTTATATTATTGGGCGAACACATAGGTTCGCCCCTACATTATTCTTTTGTTTTCTTTTTTGACTTTGGTTTTTCCTCGGTAGCTGAGCCTGTCGAAGCTTCGTGCTCTTTTCTCAACATCTCAATGTACGCATCGGCATCCATTTTCTTGTTAGAAATTTTCAATTCCGCACGCAACACATCCGAGATTTTTTGGTCATAAACCATGTCGTAAATCTGCTTGGTTTCTTGCTGATTTTCCATCATCGTTTCTGCAAATTGCTCAATGCGCTTGCGACCTTCTTCATCCTCTGGGATCGGGAAATACTGCGAAACAACATTGTTGATGTAATAATTTTTCACATCGTTTCTGTCCACTTTTATTTCGCGTTCTTTGATGATTTTTGCTTCAATCAATTGCCATTTCAGCATATTGCGATACTTGTCATAATCCGCTTCGATTTGCTCTTTCGTCAAATCTTTTTCTTGGTTGGAAATAAACAACCAACGCTTCATAAATTCGTCCGGCAAATCAAATGCTGTTCCTTCCGCAACCGCGTGAATAGCGTCTTGCGTGAATTTACGATCCGCTTGTTGCTGATACATTCTTTCGCCATCTTTGCGAATACGGTCACGCAAATCGTCTTCAGATGTGATGTTGCCTTCGCCATAGATTTTGTCAAAAAGTTCTTGGTTCAATTCCGGAAGTTTGCCGTCTTCATCCTTGAAACGCTCCAACAAGCTATCGACCGACTTTTGCACCATTTCATCACCAACCGTGAGTTGATAATTCGTCACTTTGATTTTTGGCAAATCCAATTCAAATTCCGGTGCAACCGCGATTTCAAAATGAAACGTAAAATCTTTTGCCACGTCGAAATCCGCGATTTCATTGTCTTCCGCAGGGATTGGCTGCCCCAAAAGCTCCAATTTATTATCCTCGATGTATTTGTTCAGCGCATCCGACAAAACCTTGTTCACCTCGTCCACCATCACCGAATTTCCATACATTTTTTGAATCATTCCAAACGGCACTTTGCCTGGACGAAAGCCAGGAATATTGGCCTTTTGCTGAAAGCCTGTCAGCGTTTTTTTCACTTGACCTTGATAATCTTGTTCCGCAACTTCAATCGTCAATTTTGACGTCAGTTCCGTTAATTTTTCTTGTTTAATTTCCATCATTACATTATTTGGGATGCAAAGATACAAAAAAAAATTGAAAATTGAGAATTGAGAATTGAAAATTATGCTTGTTTTATTCGTTTATTTTTTGTATCTTTGTCGCTGACAAGTTATGCGCATATAAAATTTGAAAACATTTATCCCATATTTTGCATTACTCTTCGCTTGGTTTGTCTTCACGCCTTCGCAAGCGCAGCAAGAGTTAAGAGAAAATGACACGTTGTGGCAAGTTGTAGCTACAGCTGGAGATTCATACACAGTGCGTGATGCCAGCGACAATGTTCTTTTCACTGTAGACTGGACCATCGGCGAAGTGTTCACCACACCGCTTCACGGTTCCAAACGGCGCGTTACACAAGGGTTTCATCAAACGTTGCTCTATCAAATCAGCACATTTGTATTTTCTGTTTTAGACATTCCTCTCGAAAGAGGCGAACGCCATTTTACGGTATTTCCAAATCCCGTTGTGGATGAACTTACGATAGAATGGGCGTTTCAAGAAGACTTGACGTTACTGTTCGAGATTTATTGTTTGTCTGGACGACGTGTTTTTTACAAACGTCAGAGTGCAGAAAGCACACAACTAACCATTCGTTTGAACCATTTAACACCTCAATTTTATATTTTGAGAGTTTCCGACCCATCCAGAGGTTTCTTGGAAACTCACACCATTCTTAAACTTTAGAATACATTACTATCATGAGAAAAAATTTGTTTTTTTTGGTCCTTTGTGTGATGACGTGCTCTCTTTTCGCAGCACCTCCGCAAGCATTTAGGTATCAAGCCGTTGTTAGAGACAACACCGGTGCCGTTGTTGCAGATACCGACATGCAAGTTCGCGTAAATATTCTCAGAGAAGGTCCTCCAGGCACTCTCGTTACTGTAAATGCGCAAAACCACACAACCCGAAGCAATGCTTTCGGAATGATTAATCTCGAAATTGGTCGAGGGACACATTTTTCGCACGATCTGTTTAGCGCGATTGATTGGGGTGCAGGTGCGCATCACGTGCAATTGGAAATCAACATTGATGGTTCAGGGTTCGTCAATTTAGGCGCTGCTGAATTGTTGAGTGTGCCTTACGCGCTTTTTGCAGCAAACGCTGGCGGTGGTGGCGGTGATAGTTACTGGGAGTTTGAAGAAGCAACGAATCGATTAAGAAATATCAACACAGGTACTGTTTTTATCGGTGGCGGTGTGGCTCCAGACCCATTCCCTGTTGCGACTACGGCAAGACTTCATGTTGATGGAAGCGTTGAAGTCGGCGATGGTCTTTACATTGCTTCGCCTGCAAGCCGTATTTTCAAAATTGGAACTGGTTCAACAGTCGATGAAAATACAGAAATTGCATTTAGCATCGGACACGAAAACACAATCACAACAAGTGCTGAAAATGTTTTTATTTTAGGTGCAGGCAATACTGTAACTCGAGGCGAAAACGTTTTTATTTTTGGTGAAGGTAACGAGATTACTGGTGATGAAACTGGTCCATCCAACGATGTGGCTCTCTTGATTGGCAGACGCATCGAGGTTGAAAGCGGTGCTATAAACAATATCTTAATTGGTGACGCCATCGTTTCGGAAGTTGACAATGTTATTGCATTAGGCGCAGTTTTGGAGCCCAGTCAACATTCTATTTTTATCGGACGAAACATTATTGATGACGGTATTCGTCCAGGCAATACCAATAACATTCTGATGGGACACGACATGGAAATAACAGAAGGACTTTATGATTTGCCTATAGGAGAAAGACGCGATATAAGCAACAGCGTTTTCATTGGTAGCAGCTTCAGAAACTGGAACAACAACACTGCCACAGGTGTAGCATTTTCAGCAGATCAAACCATCGGTATCGGGAACAACATTCATCCCCACAGGACCAACCTCGCAGGAGGAGGAGGGCACAATTCCATCAACATCGGAAACCGTATTTCGACAAGTTCTGAACGTTCCATCAATATTGGTGTAGATATAACTGCCGATTTTATTACTGCTTCTGGAGCTAGAGAAACTATCGCCATCGGACGAGACATTACATTTCCTGCAACAACTGTTGGAGGCACTCCTATTAGCCATCATGGCGCCATCGTTCTCGGGACAAGTCATCCAACACTCTTTCCGTATGGATTTGGTGGAGGCGGTCCAGGAAACACCGCGCCACCAGGAGCAATAATGAGCAGAAATCCTCATCCAAGATTTATTGTTGGCGGGCATTCTCGCACAGGTGCAGAGCTTCATTTTCTTTATATCGACGATTTCGCCAACGCACATTTCGGATTCGTTGGACCAGCTTCCTCGGGTCCTTTGAGCATAATATCGGGGCCTTTCACAGGGATTGGTGGCGGTATAGCCAACACAGTCAGCGGCGGACTCATTTTTGCACGACAAGTTGTTGCAATAACTCCGGAGGCCACGCCTTCCGATCGCGAACTAAAAACAAATATTGTTCCGATCAGAGAGCGATTGCGCCCGCCTAACGCTGGCATTTCGCCACGCTTAGCGCCTGCTTCTGGAACGCTTTTTACAGAAACACTTTTTACAGAAACGCTTTTTGCTGAAGCGCTTTCAACCATTCCGGTATATTCTTACAACTACACATTTGAAGCCGCAGACCCTCGCGAGCAATGGGGACTTATGGCACAAGATGTGTTGCCACATTTTCCGCATCTCATTCAGTCGTTCGATGGCGAAAATCTGATGATGATATACCAAGGTTTTATTCCGATTCTTTGGAGCATCGCGCAAGATCAGCAAGTGCAAATTGAAGAGCAACAAGCACGCATTATCGAACTGGAAGAAAGACTTCGTAGAATTGAAGCCGCTTTAGGATTAGACTAAAAAAAAAGTATGAGCATAATCAAAACAACAGCGCTAAACGTTTTTCAACGTGACAACCTAATTCTCTCCGATGTGAATATCGAAGTTCAAGCGGGTGAATTTATTTACTTGATTGGAAAAACAGGTACAGGAAAAAGTTCGCTCTTGCGCACGCTTTACGCGGATATTCCCATCAAACAAGGCGATGCAGAGATTGCAGGTTTTAATCTCAAAAAAATCTCGCAAAAACAAATTCCGTTTTTGCGTAGAAAACTCGGCATCGTGTTTCAAGATTTTCAATTGTTGTCGGACAGAAATGTGCGCAAAAATTTAGAGTTTGTTTTGAAAGCAACCGGTTGGAAAAATCAAAAAGAAATTGACGAACGCATCAAAACTGTTTTGGAAAAAGTGGGTTTGGAAACGAAAGATTTTAAAATGCCGCATCAACTTTCGGGTGGCGAACAACAGCGTGTTTCTATCGCGCGTGCGTTGCTCAATGACCCAGAAATTATTCTTGCAGACGAACCAACAGGTAATTTAGATCCAGACACTTCCGAAGAAATTATTCAGCTCTTGGTAGAGATCTCAAAAACCGGAAGAACCGTGATTGTCGCGACACACGACTTCATCATGATTAGTAAATATCCATCGAAAATTTTGGTGTGCGAACATGGAAAAATTCTCCACCAAAAATTGTAATCACACAAAAAAAAATTACAACTCTATTACAAAAAACGCGAAAATTTTTCGCGTTTTTTTTGTTCACACTTATTAACAATTTTGCACAAATTTTCTGTTAATAACTTTTTCATTTTCATTCGACCAATTGAAAAAAAAGATGTAACTTTGCAGTACGATGAATTACATTAGTTTCGATAAACACAAACTCGCAAATTTGGAGTACTCGCTCAACAAAGAATTGTTGCGTGCGAACCGTACGGGCTCTTATTCTTGCACGACGTTGATTCATTGTAACACCAGGAAATATCACGGTTTGCTGGTTTGTCCTGTTCCAACCATTGATGATCAAAAACATGTTCTGCTTTCAGCACTTGATGAAACAATTGAACAACATGGCGAACATTTTAATTTTGGGTTACATCAATTCGAAGGACAAAATTTTTCACCAAAAGGTCACAAATATATTCGTGAATATACACTCAATCCTCTTCCGAAAAGAACATACAATGTCGGCGGTGTTATTTTTTCGAAAGAATCACTTTATACAACCGACAAAGATTGTACGATTATAAAATATACATTAGAGGAAGCAACGTCGAAAACAAAACTTATCATCAAACCCTATTTAGCGTTTCGAAATATCCATGCGTTGAGCAAAGCGAATGACGATGTCAACACATCGTTCGAAACAATTGATAAAGGCATTCGCACACGCATGTATGATACGTATCCGCACTTGTACATGCAAGTATCTAAAGGTGCCGAATACAAACACGATCCGGATTGGTATTATAATATCGAGTATCAAAAAGAATTGGATCGCGGTTACGAAGGGCTGGAAGATTTGTATGTGCCGGGAACGTTTGTTGTGGACATAAAAAAAGGCGAAAGCATTTATTTTTCGGTCGGTTTGGAAGAAATTGCAAAACCAGAAACCGCATTGAAAAAAATGTTTTCTGCTGAAGCAAAAAGCAGACTTGCTCGCAAAAACTTTGAAGATTGTTTGGTTAATTCTGCAAGTTTGTTTTTTACAAAGAACGGTGTTGGCACAAATGTTGTTGCCGGCTATCCGTGGTTTGGCGCACGAAGCAGAGACACGTTTGTTGCTTTACCTGGATTGACATTGGCGGTTGGCAACGACGATTTATGCAAAGAGGTTTTGGATAGTATGGTAAAAAAATTGCACAACGGTTGGTTTCCGGATGAGCCGTGTGCAAGCCAAAAAACATACAGCGGGATTGATACACAACTTTGGTTTTTCTGGGCGTTGCAACAATACGCCTATCACACAAAAACGCAAAATAAAATTTGGAAAGAGTATGGCAAAGCGATGGTGTCTATATTAAATATGTATAAGCACGGTTCGCATTATCATGTTCACATGCTCCCGAATGGCTTGATTTACGGCGGTGACGAAAGCGTTGCACTAACGTGGATGAATGCAATATCAAACGGAATGCCGATTACACCACGCATAGGATTTGCAGTTGAAGTAAACGCACTTTGGTACAACGCGGTGATGTTTGCGATTGAAACGGCGAAGTTAGCGAAAGACACAAAATTTGTCAACGAATGGGAACCGCTCATGGAAGGTTTTCCAGCCGTTTTCAAAGGTTTGTTTTGGGATAAAGCGTTTGGTTATTTGGCCGATTCTGTGAATGGCGATCACAAAGATTTTTCAGTTCGACCGAATCAAATTTTAGCCACAGCACTTCCCTACTCGCCAATCAGCGAAAAAGTTTCGCAGTTGGTTTTAGAAAAAGTGCGTCAGGAATTACTTACCCCACGCGGAATTCGCACACTTTCACCACAAGACGCAAACTACAAACACACGTACGATGGTGACGCACATCAGTGCGATTTGGCCTATCATCAAGGCACGGTTTGGGTTTGGCCGTTGCAGTTTTTTGCAGAAGGTTATTTGAAAGTTTACGGCCAAACACAATTGGATTTTGTCGAAAATTTATACCACGGTTTTGAACAAACCATTTCGGAATATTGCATTGGCACGATTGCCGAAATTTACGATGGCGATCCGCCGCATCGCCCAAAAGGCGCGATTTCACAAGCGTGGAGCGTTGCGTCATTGTTGAGAATTAACCAAATTATTGAAACGTTTAACACATCCAAAAAATGAAAGTTTTAATGTTTGGTTGGGAGTTTCCTCCGCACATAACAGGAGGTTTAGGCACGGCAAGTTACGGGCTCGCTAAGGGTTTGCTCAAGCATAACATTGACGTGGTTTTTGTTGTGCCAAAAGCGTATGGCGACGAAGATCAAACTGTGGCACGCATCGTGAATGCGAGCGACATTGAAATTGATTATCGCAACACCATTTATCAAACGTATTGGAAAAATTTAACCTATATTGAAGTTGGCTCGAATCTCGTGCCATACATGGGTTTCGAAGATTATTTGCGTTTGGAAAACATCGCTGTTCCAACGGATGTGGAAGTTGATGCGGAAACATTTTACAAACGTAAATTTGCGTTTTCTGGAAAGTACGAACGCAATTTGATGGACGAAGTGAAACAGTATGCGATGGTCGCAAGTACGATTGCACAAGAGAACGAACACGATTTAATTCACGCACACGATTGGCTGTGTTACGAGGCAGGAATTGCTGCGAAAGCCGCGTCTGGCAAGCCTTTGGTGATTCACGTTCACGCAACAGAATTTGACCGTTCGGGCGAAAATGTGAACCAAGTGGTTT
>Ga0209755_10005403_pt1 | contig 14555 bp, 11 predicted proteins | sample TergutCo191P1_FD_187301 | JGI IMG/M metagenome (GOLD analysis project Ga0209755, IMG submission 187301) | Cornitermes sp. P1 segment gut microbial communities from Petit-Saut dam, French Guiana - Co191P1 (SPAdes) (version 2) | ecosystem: Host-associated > Arthropoda: Insects > Digestive system... | reverse complement strand
TTCAGAGCCTGAAGCTGGTTCTGATAACCAAGGCATGACAACGGTGGCAAAAAAGGATGCTGAAGGGAAAATACATATTACTGGCACAAAAACGTGGGTAACTGCCGGTGAAACTTCAGCAGGTTTTATTGTTGTTTGCAAAGATGAAGATCCTTCTCGTGAAAACAAAGAAATGTCAATGTATCTTGTTGCCGCAGACGCACCAGGGGTAACTATTGAACCGCTCAATAAAATTGGTATGCAAATTATGCCGTTTTCTATGCTTCATTTTGATGATGTTGTCGTAGATGAAAGTGCTTTGTTGGGTATTAAGGGTAAGGGCTTTTTGCAGCTTATGAAAAACTTCGAGTGGGAACGTATTGTGCTGCTTGCAGAATTGCTTGGCGAGGCACAGGCTGCGATGGATGATGCTTGTGCATGGACCAGCGAGAGAAAGCAGTTTGGAAAAGACGTTAAGTCATTCCAGTTAGTTCAAGAACACATTGTTGAAATGCAAATCGTTCTTTCAAACGTACGCAATGCACTTTATCGCAGTGCCTGGAAGATGGATAACGGATATCCCGTAAACAACGATGCTGCAATGCTTAAGCGCTATGGTGCCCCTGCTTTGACTGATGTCTGTTCTCGAGCTCTTCAGCTCATGGGCGGTCTTGGGTATACGGATCAAACACGCGTTTCTCGTCTTATGTTGGATTGTCGCGGATTCCAAATTGGCGGAGGTACTGTCGAGATAATGGTTCATATTGCGGGTCGAGGCATTCTCAAAGAGTACGAAAAGGCGGTCGCAGATCCCGATCATTTGTATACTCTCTAAAAGTGCCATCCTGATGCAAGCATGTCATCCTGAACGAACATGTCATCCTGAGCGGAGGGTGCGAAGCACCCGTAGCCGAAGGATCCATAAACCACGTGGATCCTTCACTAGCGTTCAGGATGACAAGAAAGTTGCTCTCTCCCTGTCATCCTGATGCAAGCATGTCATCCTGATGCAAGCATGTCATCCTGTACGAACATGTCATCCTGAGCGGAGGGTGCGAAGCACCCGTAGCCGAAGGATCCATAGACCATGTGGATCCTTCACTAGCGTTCAGGATGACAAGGGCTGGATCCTTCACTAGCGTTCAGGATGACAAGGGCTGGATCCTTCAGGATGACAAAAGAGGGGGGTAAGATGACAGAGGACTAAGAAAACTTGCCTTTGTTACCATGGCAATTCATGCCGAGGGCACGAATGTGGCACTGTTCTCGATACTTACAACGCCCACAACCGCGTCGTCTTCCTTTTTGGCTCTTATCATACATTCCCACAAGGCATACTTTTGAATAGGGGGGCGCTATTCCTTGTTCGTCCAGCTCGAGACGAATCCTCTTTTCTGCTTGGAGATAGAAAAGCATAGGAGGGCCTGATTCCGGAGGGAAGTTTCCTTCTCCAGGAGAAATTGGTTCATCTGTGTAAAAGCCCTTTTCAATGGCCAATTGAATTATTTCGGTTATGAAAAAAGTAAAAGCTTCTTCAGAAAAAGCCTTGCAACAAGCGTTGAAGATTTGTCTGTCAAGATGCGTCAGACAGATTTCGTCGCGTGCAGAATCAATTTCAAAAGAAGACGCCAAATTGAAAGCCATAAGCACGCAATGACTTGCTCGTTTAAGTCGCGTGTAAATATCTTCTCCGCGCAAGACAAGCATAGTTCCGATGAGCTTAATTGCGGGCTCCGTATAACTTGGGGGAAGCGTGCATATAGCAGGGTTGAAAAGCTTAAACACCCCGCGGGGAGAAAAGCGCATTTTGCATTGATCGCTAATCTCTTCAAATCGCTTTTTCATTTCTTCAGAAAAGCAGGTTGGTATTTCAGCTTGCATAAAAGCATCGTCAAAAGAAAGGCCGTCAACCTTGCACTCAATTTCAATAATATGATGTTGTGCTAACAGCTGTTTCCTCCTGTTGCTTTTATTTAAGCAAAATCCCTCATCGTGATAATACGCTTTTTGAACCTCATTCATCTCGGTCATTTGCGCAAGAATGTGTATTTTACTTGGAAAAACACTGCAATAAAATGGTTACAGGAAGGTTTATTTCTTTGAAAATACAGGCAAGATAGGGGCAAAATGATACCAACGTGGAAATCAGGGCATGAATTTGAAGTTGCGCTCGAAGGAAAAATGGAAGAAAAGGCGCTGAGGTACTTGTCTGCTGCAGACTTTAATCCGGTTCAGCCAAATTACGCTGCTACGGTGATGTTGCTTCGTGACACAATAAACAACCCCAAAAGAACCGCAGATGGTGAAAGCGATATTGAGGTGTTTATGCTACGCCGCGCCGAAACGATGGCTTTTGTTCCTACGGCGGTTGTTTTTCCCGGTGGACGTGTGGACATGAGAGATGCCGACCTCAGGCTTCCTTGGGCAGGACCAAGTTCCGAGGATTGGGCTCATCGCTTTAACTGTGAAGAAGAATTGGCTCGTTGTATTGTGGTGGCTGCGGCACGCGAGGTTTTCGAAGAATGTGGGGTATTGCTTGCCGGCAAAGATGCCTCTTCAGTCATAGGAGACCTCAGTAACCCTGTCTGGGAAGATGCGCGAAAAGAATTGGCGGGTCATACGAAATCATTTGCAGAAATTTTGGTCGAAAATGATTTGGTTTTGCGCAGTGATCTCTTGAGTTTCAGGTCGCGATGGCTTACCCCAGAATTTGAATCAAGAAGATACGACACATTCTTTTTTGCGGCGCTCTTGCCTGAAGGGCAAACACCAGACGATAGAACTTCAGAAGCAACTATAGCCGATTGGGTTAAGCCAGAATGGGCCTTTCAGCAAGCACACGAAGGCAAGATCTTGTTGCTCGCACCAACAAGGTATAACCTTTCCTGCATTGCTCAGGCAAACGATGCACAAAGCTTCGTAGAGGAAATCCCAAAAGTTGAACGCATATTACTGCAACCTCATCAAAAAGATGATGGGACGGTTGTTGTGCGTTGTGTATTGCCCTAAAAATGCAGTCTGTTCAGAGCAATTGGAAGGGTGGACGCATATCGAAGCGAGCTCGATGTGTTCTGGCAGACAATGCTTCGCCTATGACTTACACAGGAACGAATACCTGGATCCTCTCAGAAGTGAATTCCTGTCAAGCCTATTTGGTTGATCCAGGCCCCAACAGCGAGAGACATTTAAAAGCGATTCATGATGCTTGCAAACAAGATAAACTTCAGATTGAAGCCATCTTGCTAACTCACGCTCACATCGATCACCGAGCAGGGGCTGAAGCCCTGAGTGAAACAACGGGTGCGAAAATCTACGCTCGGATGTTGGGCAACCTTGATGATGGTCTTTTTCACCTTGGTGCTAAAATGCCAAAACTTGAAGTAATTTCTTTTCCAGGCCACTCTGCTGACTCAGTGGGTTTTTGGTTCAAACGGGATCGTTCAATCATTTCCGGAGATCTCATTTTTGCCCAGTCTCCTACTGTTATTGTTTTGCCTGATGGAAACCTGAGGCAATACTTGGAAAGCCTTGAGAAGCTGTTATTGCTCGTAAAGCAGCAAGGGATAAAAAGGCTGATGAGCGCCCACGGGCACCCCGTGGAAAACCCACAAAGCCACATTAACGCGACAAAAGACCATCGGTTTATGCGATTAGAGCAAGTGCGCGGTGCTGTTTTAGAAAGCGGGCGTTTTGATTTAGAAAGCATTCTTGAGACGATTTACGATGATATAGATACGCGCCTTAATCCTGCTGCCCGTATGAGCATTCAGGCACAAATAGACTACTTAAAAGAAACTAATGACCAAGCTATATATTATCTAAAGGACTGATGAACTCTTCTTTATGCGCCTTGCAAGTTCTTCAGCTAACAAAAAACGCCTCACTTTTCCGCTACTGGTGATAGGGATGGCGTCAATATATTCTATTCGTTCGGGCCAAAGGCGTTTCGGGACTCCTTTTTCAGCCAGATGCGCAGTGATTTCTGAGATGGTGGGGAAAACTCCATCTGACGATACAGCAAAGGTGCAAATTCTTTCGCCCAATCGTTCATCAGGCATGCCAATAGTTGCATGCTGTCCAATGCTTGGGCAATCACTTAAGTGCTCATCAACTTCTTGGCTGCAAATATTTTCACCACCACGAATAATAATTTCCTTTTTTCTGCCCGAAATTCGAATGCGCGACTCTTCGTTTTGAAAGCACAGGTCTCCGCTGTAGAACCACCCTTCGTTATCAAGAGCACGCGCGGTTCTTTCGGGCTCATTAAGGTAACCAACGAATTGATGGGGGCCGCGAGAGGCTTCTTCACCCCGTGTTCCAAACGGAACCTCGTTGTGGTTTTCGTCTACCACACGAACCTCAATTCCCTCAAAGGGTATTCCAGACCATTCCCCATTCCAGTTCAGACAGTGCTCGGGAGGAACATAAATGTGAGGACAGCTTTCTGTCGAGCCATAGATTTCACACAGAAGAATTCCGTTTTTCCAGGCTCTTTGGACAAGCGAGCTGGGGACAGGAGCACCACCACACAGATAGAGTTTAAGCGTTTCAATTCGGGTATTTTCATTTTGCTCTAAGTATTTCAATATGTCATAAATAAAAGGGGTAGCGCCCATTGACCAGGTAGCTTTTTCGGTGTTGACCAGTGAAACAGTATCTTTGGCATTGAATTCTTGTTGCAATACCGTTCTTCCCCCAAGAATCATGGGGGCAATAATGCCGTGGAAAAACCCCGTTGCATGGTTGAGCGGAGAAGGCATAAACATAACGTCATTTTTTGTTCGTTTCAACCCTGCAACAAACGACCTTTCTGAAAAGATTATATTGTTGTGAGTCAGCAGCGCCTCTTTCGACTTTCCCGTAGTTCCCGATGTCGTCAAAATGCACGCCACATCGTCTGCGCTGATGTTTGGTTTTGTTTTGATTGGCTTGTAATTTTGAACAATTTGGGAAACTGTTATTAATTTGCTTGTTGCAGGAGCCTGCTTGTCAAGTAGGGCGATAGATTGAAGGCTCGGGATCGAGGGGGCAATGTTTTGAATCTGAGTTTCGTAATTAATTTTTCGTGAAATAGTTGGGCAGATGAACACTTTTGTGCCAGCTTTTCCCATGTCATATGCAAGATCTTTTTCGTTGAAGGTGCGCGAAAGAGGATGCATGACTGCACCCACTTTAAGGCACGCAACATAAACCACGGCAAATTCTGCCCAGTTCGGAATTTGAAATGAAACAACATCGCCGGCTTGTATTCCTTGTTCGACAAACCATGATGCAAGACGGCTTGCTTGGTCATCTACTGCCTGATAGGTGAGACGCAAACCTTGGTCGTCAGAGATGTACTCAGCTTGGGGGTTGCCTTTTGCTTGTTCTATCCAGATGTCATTAAGAGTCTGGTTTGTCCAGTAGCCTTTTTCGTAATAAAGCGCTTTTTGTTTTGGATTGATTTTGAGGTTCGTAATCATTATTAGCGAAGCTCCTTAAATTGCATCCTCAATTGTGCAGAAAGCTGTCTTGTTGAATTGCTCGCAAAGCTACATTCCAAGCATTTTTTTGTGACTGATTTCAACCCTTTACCTTAGGATAATTATACTTCTTTTCGGGTCGCAAAAATGTGTAATCACCTGCTTTTATATCGGAATTTCTTATGGTTTGATAGGAAAAACCTATAGCAGAAATAATAGAAATAAATAATTTGCTAGCTTCCATAAAAAAATCAATTTGAAAAGTTAAACAAAGCAGCCAAACTGTCCCTAGAAAAAGGAACTAAAAGCGAGGAAGATAAGGATTGAGAAGTGAAAAGCCTGGCTTTTTACGGAATAAATTTGTGTTATGAGTAATAAATTGGAAGGAGCAAAAACTAATGAGTGTATACCAAGAAGACTATTATCTGCCAGAGTTTACCTACGACTACAAAAAGCTGAAAATTGAGCAAAGAGGACCAGTGTATATTTGCTCTTTTGACGACGAAAAAAACCTTAACGCCATGTCTTATCAGCAGATGAGCGAACTCAACGATTTTCTTATCAAAGTTCGCCTTGACAAAGACTGTCGTGTCATCGTTTTAACAGGCGAGGGAAAATCATTTTGTGCCGGCTTCAATCTTAACGATTTAGCGCTCGATCCCCCGGAAGATATGGGACGTATTCAGCGTGATTTTTATGTAATGCAAAGAATGTGTTCAGATCAAATTGTTAATATGCGTCGCTGCGAACAGCCAATTATTGGTGCGCTCAAAGGATATGCGGTTGGTGGCGGCCTTTCGATTTCTTGTGCCTGCGATATGCGCATCTTGGGCGAATCATTTAAGATGAACGCAGGATATCTGAGCATAGGATACACAGGGACTGACATGGGAGGATCATTCTTCCTTCCGAAAATTGTGGGTTATGCACGGGCTTGCGAGATTCTCATGAACCCTGGTCGTTTTGATGCCCAGAAACTCTACGAGTGGGGCTTTGCAAACAAGGTAGTTGCCGACGACGATGTGTTAGAAGAGGCGGTAAGATTTGCTGAAGAGATGTGTACGAATACCGCACCCTTTGGCCTTCGTCTTACTAAGGAATGCTTGCAAGCATCTCTTGATGGAACCAGTTTTGAAAACGTTATCAAAATGGAAAACCGTAACCAGGTTCTTGCTTCGAACACGAACGACGGCATCATGGGAACACTGAAAATGAATCCGAAGAACAGAGATGATGTTAAGGAAAACCCCGGCAAATACGGTTTCTACAACAAATAAGCTTTGAACCTTGCAATATGAATAACTCCTACACGGAGGTGCCGGTGTAGGAGTTATTTTACGTAGTAAAAAGCTATTTTTGGAGCAGTTTATTACTTGGGTCGTGGGTAAAATATCTTTTCGGGAAGCTGTTCGCCGTGGTAGCACTTGATAGCTTCTTTTTCTTCCATCTCTTTGATCTGTTCTGCTGTGTAGCCAAGTCCTGTCAAGCATTCTTCAGTGTGGTAGCCAATAGGCTTCGAAAGAACGATTGGCGGATCTCCGTATGCCCCAAAGCGAAGGGGAGACATGGGGAGAATCTTTTTGCCGAAAGCTTCGTATTCAATTTCACGAAGGGAATCGTTCGCAAATGCTTCTTCATCAGCGATGATATCGGTATAGCGGAAGCATTTTTGGTGAGGCACTTCATGCTTGCGAAGAATTTCGCTCCATTCCTCAAAAGACTTGGTGGCAAAAGATGCTTCAAGCCATGAAATCACTTCTGGTTGCATGTCGTTTGCTTTGAGGGAAGGCAAGTTGCACGTTTCAGGTCTGTCAATCTGTTCGGCATTACCGGTGATTTCCATCATCATGTTGTAATACTTGTCGTATTGAGGCATACAGATCAGCATCCACTTGTCATCTTTTGTCTTGTAGGTATTATTAAAGGGATTGGGAACCCTTTTTCTCGATTTTGGATACGGTGCACCAAACTGGGTTGCCATAATGCCAATATTGCCGCCCCAGATTGCAACTCCGTAAAGGTTGCATACTACTTTGTCTCCAACACCAGTTCTTGTTCTGCTGAACAACGCAGCAACAATGCCTCCCGCAAGAACGGAAGCAGCATTATAATCACCAAATGCTTGAGGGGGGATAGCCGGAGATTCGCCCTCTTCGCGAAAAACATTTGCGACACCACCGCGTGCTGCCCAGCACACCGCATCGAAGCCAGGCGTATCGCGTTCGGGTCCAAATTCGCCATATCCCCGAAGCTGAGCCCAAATTAATTGGGGATACTTTTCCTTGAGTGTGAGGTAGTCAATACCGAGCTTAACCAGCGCTTTATCGCGTAAGTTGTTCACAAACACATCAGCGCCTGCAAGAAGTTCCTGGAAAACTTGAGCCCCTTCTTCAGATTTCAGATTAAGGGATACCCAGTTTTTGTTCGTGTTATTAAGGTCGATGGTGGGGTCTTCGGTCGCCGTTTGCTCACAGCCAAACCCAGGGCCTTGCGTGCGTTGTGCGTCACCATGAAGCGGTTCTACTTTGATGATGTCTGCCCCCATTTCAGAGAGAATACGAACGGTAGCGGGTGCTGCAACCCATTCGCAGAGCTCTACTATCTTCACGCCATTTAAGGGGCCATACCCATTGAGTTTTTCTGCTACTGACATCTGAGCAGCTCCTTTCTGAGAGAAATTTCTAATTACGATTGGAATAATCGCATGTTAGGGTGGTTGATACTACGGACAATAATGACATAATGTTGAACAAATATCTGAGAGTTAGTAGTCATACTAACCATTGTGAACTGCCTTGGAGTTGCTGCTTGGACATATTGATGGAAATGAGTGAGGAATGAGAGATTTTCAAGAGTGTTGCTCATGTTCGCTTTCACCATAGGGGCAACGGGGAGGCAGATTGTAGCCCAGAATAGGTCTTTATCATCGATTTGTGCGTACCATCTGCTGAAAGAGATACTATACTAAAAGGGTTACTAAAGAGGGAGTGACAAGGAGGACTAGTCGTGGATTTACGCTTAGACGAAAGACAAGAGCGATTGGTTGCAGCTTTCCGTGAATTTGGCGAAAAGTATTTTACGGACGAACAAATCAAGCAATGGTGTAGAGGACAAGGGCTGCCAGACGAAGTTGCAACAGGCTTCGTTAATCAGTACTTCAGTTTAAAAGACCTCATGGATAATAAGAGCAACAACGGCTTCAGCTTGCTTTCGCAGGCGCTCATTATTGAAGAACTTTCGCGTTGCGCTGGGGCTACCCTTCCTTTCCAAAACGATCTTTTCAATCTTCAAATTATCGAAGAATTCGCAGCTAATGGAGAATTCCAGCCTATTCTTGACAACTATAGACAAACAGGGCGTCTCCTTTTCGGTTTGGCTATTTCTGAGCCAGATGCAGGCTCAGATACCATGAGCATGCAAACAAGTACTTCCACTAAAGAGGGAAAAATCATCCTTCAAGGGGTAAAAACTTATGTCAACAACGGGGAATACGCCCCCTACCTTTTGGTAGCAGCTATAGACAAAGATGAAACTGAAAAAACAAACCATCCACCACTGGCTTTTTGGTTGCTGCCCAGAGATTTGCCGGGAATTACCGCTTTTCCTATTGCGAAAGTCGGGCAATCTATGTTGCCGTTTGCTTCTCTTGTTTTTGACAAGGTAGAAGTTGTTCCCGAGTATCGCCTCACCGGGCGGCAAGGGGGCTTCAAGCAGCTCTTTCGTTTGCTCCAGATAGGTCGAGTGTTTTCCTGTGCTTCTTCTTTAGGCATGGCTCAGGCAGCAATGGAAGACGCGGTTGCTCACGCTTTTCACCGAAAGGCTTTCGGTGAAAAGATTGGTGGGTTTCAACAAATTGAACAGATGCTTACCGACATGGAAGTAACACTCAGCAATATGCGCATGATGCTATACCGCACCGCATGGGAAGTTGATAATGCTGCCCCGAGTGAGCGCTTAAGCGTGGCGCTTGCTAAGCGCTATATTCCCCAGGCAGCTACTGAAGTTGCCAGTCAGGCAATGCAAATCTTTGGTGGTGTTGGTTACACTGAACACTGTCGTGTAGCGCGGATTTGGCAAGATTGCAGAGGTAACCAAATTGCGGAAGGAACCGACCAGATAATGGTCTATATTGCAGGTCCTCTTATTATGCAGAAATACATGGCTGAGGAACAAGAGAAGTGGTTTCCTCGCTTAATCGGATGATATCTTTCTAAGAATTCACCCATTATTGAATTATTGGGTAATACTTACGCGCATTCTTGTGTCCTTTTTTCTTTATAGTGGTTTCATCAAACAGTCTAAACATGAATGACTGTTATTGTTGAAGAAGAGGAAAGGGATTGCAATGGCTAAGAAAAAAGGGAACCAAAGAGTCAAAACGGTCTCTGTCAATCACTATCGAAAAATTGCGCTTATTGTTAACCCGATAGTCCTGCTTGTGCTGGTCGCACTCATTATTTTCAAGGCACCGTTGGAAATTCTTGTTCCTATTGGTGTTATTGGAGTGGGTGTTTGGCTCTACTTTTTAGTAAAAGCAAATCAATACGACAACAAAAAATATCGTTAATAATTCTGCCTTCAGATCTTTCGAAATTGAAAGTCCGTCAATACCAAAAAATTGTCCATTACTTTGTCCGAAGCGGGTGCCTATATTTGGAATATATCGGAATGTAGGACGGTTTCTTAGAAAAGAAACCATTCGTTAAGGAGGAAAATCATGACAAAAGTGAAGGGAGAATCAGTACGATGAGTAAGGCTATTGATACCATTGATAATGGTAAACAGCTTCAAAAAATGACTCCTCGGCACCTGATGGTATTGCTGACGTGCATCTTTTGTACGTTCGGTTGTGCTGCGGTTGCTTTCAGTGTGCCAGGGCTTTGCTATAAGCCCGTAGCGGCATATCTTGGGGTCGAAATATTTAATGTGTCATTCTATATGACCATTCTGTATTTATCGCAAGTTATCTGTTCAGCTCCGGTTGGCTGGTTGCTGAAAAAGTTCGACATGCGCATTATTTGCACTATCGCAGCCTGTTGCACCAGTATCGGCTTTATGTCGATGTCGTTCCACACCGAACTTTGGCAGTGGTATGTTTCAGCAGCGTTTATGGGCTTTGGAGAAATCACCTTGCTCTGGCTTATGGTTGCTGGTCTTTTGAACCGCTGGTACAAGAAGAAGCTTGGCCTCGTGATTGGTCTTACCTATGCGATGACCGGTGTTGGCGGCGCAGTCCTTAATCTCGTTGGCCAGTCTCTTCTCGGCTCAGACCTGTCTGGGTGGCGCGATGTCTACTTGGTTTTAGGTATCGTCGCATTTGTCCTCAGTGTTCCCTTTACCCTCTTTGGTATTCGTTCCCGGCCAGAAGATTGTGGGCTAAAAGCCTATGGTGCAGAGCTTGTTTCTGCAGAAGAAGCTGAAAGCGGAATTGAAAAAGAAATTCCTGGGGTTCCGGCAAAAGTTGCTTATACCCGTTGGTTCTTCTATGCTTTGATCTTTGCGGGGTGTATGGCCAACATTGGCGGTATCTTCCCGCAGCACTTCACCACCTTCTATCAATCTTTCGTAGCAATTGACCGCGAGACGCTTGTTATGATTGGCGAGCTCATGATTATGTCAGGTACGTTAGAGGCGTTTACGATGGTCGGTATGGCGGGCGGAAAGATTCTTATTGGAGCTTTGGAATCCAAATCAATACAGCTTGCTCTTGTGGTGGGTACTGTTGGCGGGTTCATTGGATTAAGCCTTATTTGGGCTGGAGGAACAATGGTAGTCTTGCCAGTGATGTTTGCGGGCGGCTTGCTCTACGGCTTGATTTATCCGTTTGTTACAACTCTCTTGCCTTATGTCACCAGGTTGATATTTGGAAACAAAGACTATGATCGAATATATTCGGTCATCCTGATCCCGGTCAATTTGGTAGGCGCATTTGCAGCATCAGGCTTGGCGCTCATCTACCAAAACGGCGGATGGCCACCGTTCTTCATCGTAGGTCTTGCAAGCATTGTCATTATCTACGTCGGATTCAACCTTGCATATTACGGCGGCAAGAAGCACTACCTTGAAAAACTCTAAGATTTTCAAGAAGTGATAGCAGTTAATAACCTGTTCAGACTCGCTGCCATACGCGGCGAGTCTGGAAAGACCAGAATTTAGGTAAAAGAGATATAGAAAGGTCTTGTTGCAATGAAAAGACTAAAGAAAAGGATTATCGCAATCATGACTGCTTGCTTGCTTTTGGGAATGGTTCCCGTCTTGGCAGGGTGCATGAATGAAGACGATTTACCCGATTGGGCCGATAAAAGCAAGCTTACTACGGAAGCTCAGGCAGTTATTGATGACCTTACTTCGGGTGATTACGACTCAATTGCAGAAAAAACAGTTTTGTCGGTAAAAGAACAAATGACTGGCGCTACCATTAATGGGGACGACATCGAGAAAAAGTATGAAGCCCAATTGAAAAGCTTAGGCGCCTTTGAAAGCTTCGGTAATACTGCGGTAAAGAAGCGCTTGCAGCTTGGCATTGAATATGTGCAGGTACAACAAGAAGCTAAATTCAAAAACGGGAGCGCAACCATTGCGGTAAGCTTAACGCAGGGCGGTTCTCTTGTTAAACTTGAGTTCGTGGAATAAAGAAAGCTATCTTTGTAAAACGCTCGGGTGCGTCAAAACCCAAAGATAGTTTGAGAGTTTTGAGTAACAAAACAGACAAAGACCCTTGCTTTTGATGGTTGCGGTCTTTGTCTGTTTGCAATTCCCACATACGGAATATTCGGTCGCAATAGGGGTGTTGGGGGAGGCCTGTTTTGAATTTATCGCATCTGCACTACTTTAAAAAACTTGCAGAATTGCAGCATTATACGCGTGCAGCCAAAGAGTTGCACATTTCTCAGCCAACCTTATCGGATGCCATATCATTTCTGGAAAAAGAGATTAATGCCCCTTTGTTTTATCGCGACGGACGCATAGTAGAGCTCACTGCCTATGGGGCAGAGTTTTACGAATATGTTAGTTCAGCTTTGGCTGAGTTAGATAGGGGAATAAGTGCCGTCCAAAAGCAGAAAGAAAATGAAAGTGCGGTAATAAATATTGGAACAACCTTTACTGTTCTTGATGATTATTTGCAGTCTCTTACTAATGCTTATTATGTTGAACGGGGAAGCTATGTTCGCTTTAACATCTTTCAAGGGTTTACTAATGGGCTTACCCAGGATCTTCACGATGAATTGTTTGATGTCGTTTTCTGTGGGCAGCGACAAGAAGAAACCGAAGTAGTGTATCACCCCATTCTTTCACGGGAGCTGGTATTGTGCGTTTCAGATCAACACCCCTTTGCGCTAAAAGAGAGAGTGAGTTTCAAGGAGTTATATGATAAAGATATAATTTCCTATCACCGGGGTACCCCAATTGGCGAAAAGGTTCATAAAATGCTTGTTGATCACCAGCTCAAAAATGTTCAACAAGCATACAACGACGATATTACGATGGCTTCTTTTGTTTCCTTTAATGAAAATATTGCAGCTCTTATGCTCGATTCAATCGGGGTTAGGCTGTTTTCGAACTTAAGAGTGATTGCTGTTGACGAAGTACCCCCTGAATTTTATTGGGTTTATTTCGCCTACCATAAGCGCAACGTTAAGCCGTGGATACTCGATTCTTTCGTTCCGTTTGTGAAAAGTTATAACTATCAATAGCGGTTCGTAATCTCCTGTATTGCGGGGAATCACAATTTGCACACTTCTGAAAAGGCTTTTAAGCCTTGCATCGCAGGTTGTCGATCATTGGGCCATTTTGGCAAATTTATTCGGAAAAAGCAATAATTTATGTTGCTATGGGACATGATCTCTAGTATCATATCTAACCCACGCAAATTCTGCGTGATCGGTATGGTCAAAAAAAGTTTTCATGAATTTGAAAAAAGTTGTTGACACCGGTAGCGGTGACAGGTATCGTATCTCTTCGCGCGTTTGCCCCTCGGCAGCGCAGCGAACGAGGAAAAACGGTAACGGATTACCTCGACGAGCACCTTGAAAACTGGATACTGTGATACGAATTTTAAGCTAGTAAAACCTCGTCGAATGTCTATCCCAACAACAGGGCTCTGGACACTTTGACAAAAACCAAGATTCAAACGAACTGAACTAACTTATATATAGTATAGGTTAGTAAGCGACACTTCGGTGTCGATTTAAGCGGAGAGTTTGATCCTGGCTCAGGATGAACGCTGGCGGCGTGCTTAACACATGCAAGTCGAACGATTAACCCATCTTCGGATGGTTATAGAGTGGCGAACGGGTGAGTAACACGTGACCAACCTACCTTTCACTTTGGGATAACCCAGAGAAATCTGTGCTAATACCAAATACTCCGTATCTGTCGCATGGCGGATACGGGAAAGTTCCGGCGGTGAAAGATGGGGTCGCGGCCTATTAGATAGTTGGTGGGGTAATGGCCTACCAAGTCTGCGATAGGTAGCCGGGTTGAGAGACTGATCGGCCACATTGGGACTGAGATACGGCCCAGACTCCTACGGGAGGCAGCAGTGGGGAATTTTGCGCAATGGGCGAAAGCCTGACGCAGCAACGCCGCGTGCGGGATGACGGCCTTCGGGTTGTAAACCGCTTTCAGCAGGGAAGAAATTGACGGTACCTGCAGAAGAAGCTCCGGCTAACTACGTGCCAGCAGCCGCGGTAATACGTAGGGAGCAAGCGTTATCCGGATTTATTGGGCGTAAAGCGCGCGTAGGCGGCTTGTTAAGCGGAATCTCTAATCTGAGGGCTCAACCCCCAGCCGGATTCCGAACTGGCAGGCTCGAGTTTGGTAGAGGAAGATGGAATTCCCAGTGTAGCGGTGAAATGCGCAGATATTGGGAAGAACACCAATGGCGAAGGCAGTCTTCTGGGCCATAACTGACGCTGAGGTGCGAAAGCTAGGGGAGCAAACAGGATTAGATACCCTGGTAGTCCTAGCCGTAAACGATGGGCACTAGGTGTGGGGAGATCACTCTTTCCGTGCCGCAGCTAACGCATTAAGTGCCCCGCCTGGGGAGTACGGCCGCAAGGCTAAAACTCAAAGGAATTGACGGGGGCCCGCACAAGCAGCGGAGCATGTGGC
>Ga0209755_10005402_pt1 | contig 14555 bp, 20 predicted proteins | sample TergutCo191P1_FD_187301 | JGI IMG/M metagenome (GOLD analysis project Ga0209755, IMG submission 187301) | Cornitermes sp. P1 segment gut microbial communities from Petit-Saut dam, French Guiana - Co191P1 (SPAdes) (version 2) | ecosystem: Host-associated > Arthropoda: Insects > Digestive system... | reverse complement strand
TGATACATACCTATTTGACCCCATATCTATTTCTTTTTATCCGCTTCTGATGCTTTTAGTATAACTCACTTTGACGAATTTGTCTGCTTTTTCATACTGTTGATGGTTTTTCCGCAGAGCCTATTTAGCTGCAATGTCATTAATCGTTTGATTTGAGATTGACGATAATTTATGCCGGTGAAGCAGGTTTTAGAATCTAAATCTAAAAGAGCAAGTGCAATACTGCCGGATGCAGTATTGCACTTGCTTTAATTCTGTAACTATTTTTTAGCGGTTTGCATTTGCATTCATGTGTGCCAGTGCCATGGTGTTAAAGTCAGCGACAGAGTTTTCAAATGCGTACACAAAAGGAGCTTTCTGGGCGCTGTCGCCTGCGGCTACGATGCCTTCAAAATACTGTATTATGGCCAAATAAATACTGTACATTTCAGCGGCATCTTCGGACAATGAACTGCCTGTTATTACGTTTACATTGTCAAGGCCGTCAAGTGCCCGCCGCACGGAGCCATTTGTCAAAAGGCCCACAGCCGTGTAGAGATCCACCGATGCACGCATCCGCACAACGCTTGAAAACATTTCGTTTACAAAGACTGATTCAGCCCTCGCGCGTGCTTCTGCCGCTTCATATTCACAAACTTCGTTGCACGACACCAACAAAGCTGCCGCAGCTAAGCACACAGCCGTGAGCAGTGAAATTTTTCTAACCAATCTAGTTTTCATAATCAGGGTTACCTCGTACTTATTGTTATTTCATCATATATTATAGCGCAAAACAAAGCATTAAAACAGTGACATTTGTCACTAATTTGCGCTATATTGTCTTTTGCCCTACACGGCTAAAACCGTCCGTCGGACAGGGGCAAGTGCTTCGGGGTAAAGCCAAGCGGATTTTGCAATTTCCGCTGTTGCCATAATATGGCGCTTCATGATATACTGATAACCGCTGCAAAGGTGGCAAAATTCTGATGAAATTCGGAGGGCACTATGAAAGGACTTTCACTGGACGCATTTACACTTAAACTAATCGCCATTATAAGCATGGTGGCACACCACGCATTTATGGTGTTGTGGCAAATTTTTCCAATTGAATTTCTAGTTGCTATGAACTTTTTGATGGGTGTGACATTTCCCATAATGGCCTTTTTCGTCGTCGAGGGCTTCAACCGCACAAGAAACATCAAGCGCTACATGCTAAGGCTTCTAATATTCGGCGCAATTGCGCAGATTCCATATATGCTTGCCTTTGGTGTGCCCACGCTAAACATTGTGTTTTCAATACTAGTGGGTCTGATTTGCCTGCAAATGCACAAAAAGTTTTATGTAGAAAAGTCGAATAAAGCCCTGTTTGTAGTCTTGTTTATACTGATTCTCATTGTTTCGACCTTCACGGTTGAAGGAGGCTTTTTCGGTGTTTTGATGATTTTCCTCTTCAATGTAATCAAAGGTGAAATGAGGCGCAGAACAATCCCGCTTATTGTCTATGGCGGACTTATGGTTTTGATGAGCCTGCTTGGAAACTTAGCAGGGGACATCGCGCAGCTCTATACAGGGGAGCTGCATGGCATGCTCGCATACGCACAAGCTATCGGCAGATACTTTTCCATACCCATCGGAACATTCCTGATCATCCCTCTGCTCAGAGCCTATAACGGAAACCTTGGAAGAAAGGCTAAGTTCCTGTTCTATACAGTCTATCCGCTGCATTTTGTTATCCTGGTAATTATCGCTATGGCTCTCGGGTTAACCGGTTTGAACCTGCCGTTTTAACGAAATCTCAAAACACTGCGCAAATGGCCGCTTCCCGGCCGATGTTGAAAAGCGGTGCCCGCTTCTGCATATGGAATAACCTCTCGTGTTGCTTCCATATGCAGGGGCGTTTTTGCGTCTGCATCTTTTGCCTCTTTGCACAAATAGAGCAAACTTAACGGTTTATGGAACAAAGTCCAATCGGAACACGTCACAATAAACGAGCTGGTGGAGCGCATACGCTCCGCCGAGCTAAGTAATTGCTCTCGGGGAGGACTTATGCGAAAAATAATAAGTGGTAGATCACCGCAAGAAAAGAATATTAATGATACGCCGAAAAAGCAGGCGGTTACAACAGTCCGGCAAAAGACGGTGCTCAGATTTGCAGCAATAGCCGCCGCTGTGGCAGTGGTGCTGCTGGCTATTTGGGTGGTTCCCGGCGTTTTTAATAACCAAGCCGTGATAGGCGGCTTATCTGGTGCCGTGGGCTCTGAAGACCCGCACGGAGATTATGTAGTGTGTGCCTTGACAGATGGTGCCATAAAAGTCTTTGAATCAGAACCCGCAGATGCGCCGAATCTCTCGGAGCTTCCGGAAGGCCCATGCTCTTTGGGCGAAGATTATAGCAGCAATAGCGGCCATGCCTCCGATGCCGCCGACACCCCTGATGCCCTCGGTGCTCAGTCTGCGCAAGCCCCGAATTTTCTTCCGCCGGAGGTATATCCTCTGGTATTTAACACCGAGTTTAGCGAAATGAGCGCCTCACGCGTGTTTGCGCCCAATTTTTCTTATGAACTAACCGCCGAACAGTTCTCCGCAGTATTTCCTTCACTTGAAACCCATTTCACGGCAACTGTTTTATACTGGCTTGAAACAGAACGTATTCTGTACTGGCTTGAGCCTGTAACCGAAGTTATTAGCCTAGTACCACCTGAGCCGAAGATAGACCAAGTGGAAGTTGCAGCATTTGATTCCGAAGGGCGTACGCAGATTAGGCTAGGAGAAGGCCAAGCCGCAGATTCTTTCATAACCCTTATCGGAGAGCCTCAAATCTCGTATGTGCACGAGATTGCAGTAACAGCCACGCTGGGCAACGGATATTTTGTTATTGACGATGAAATTGCCCACGCCTATTTTGCACGGGTGGATTTTGTGCTGGGTAACATAGCTTACAGTGTAAGTTATCACAATGTCGGTGAAGAGGCGGTAAAGCTGCGCCTCACAGAGCTTGTTAATCAGCTTATTATCGGAGGGGCGGCGAACTGGGATGTGTTGGCAGACCCGATTATACCTCACCTGCGCGAGGAGAGGCTGCCTCTTAATGAAGCGCGAAATGACCCCGATTTCGGTGCGTTTTTGCCCGCTAGCATTCCTGGAGGATTTGTGTTTGAACATGCACGGCGGTCGCTGAACCAAAACACCGACAGCCTAACCGCCTTTTGGAATGGAGCTCACCCTAGTTTTGACAGCATCCGCTGGGTGGTGAAAACGCCTCAAAGTGAGGATTTGGCACGGGTGGTTTCCGTAAACGACCGCTATAAATATGATGTATCACTCTACCCCGTTCCGTGGGCGGACTCTGTGCCAATTGAAATTCACTATTATTTCCAATCTCCGGTGTTTTTGGCAGAGGAATTTACATCCGATATCATAAGCGCAAGAACCCGCTGGACAGACGGCGACGAGGGTATCCCGGGCTGGCACACATCTCAATTTGGGGTGCTATTTGACGGCATCCTTGTAGTGGTCAGCATGAGAGGCCTATCGCCTGAGCAAATCTGGGAAATGTGGCCATAGATAAATTATAGACAGGTGCAGACCCTCGCTTAAAGGTCTGCACTTGCCATAATTTGAGATTGAAGGTTTAATTGCTCAATTGTTATGGTCTGTGTTATAATTTTGCTCAGCGTCATAGCGGTGTTATAGGTTAAGGATTGGGGGAGAAAATGAGCATATCAATAGGGTATTTACAAAAATACATAAAAGCCAAAGACCACAATCCACAATTAAAAGATGCATATTTCATGAAACTCACCGAAGAAGTCGGAGAGCTGTCACGAGCCATGCGCAAAAATCTGCGCCCGCAAAGCGAGGGCGGCATCAAGGAAACTATTGATGAAGAACTATGGGATGTGATTTACTATGCCATAGCCTTGGCCAATTGTTATGAAATTGATTTGGAAGAGGTTATCCCCTTAAAGGAAAATCTAAACAACGAGAAGTATGGCAACGATACAGAGTTCGGACGGAGCGACCTGTAAGTGCATTAATGCGTTTTGTAGAGATGATTTATGCCTCTACGATGATAAGGGCATTGCCAAGCATGCGTGCAATTTCAAAATCTGTACCCATATGCAAGCCGCCCACGCGGCCAATGGCTTGCATGTGGGTGGTCTTGTCTACTAAGAACTGGCTAACCAATTAAATCCCTTATAATTTCTCCGGCCATAATGATTCCTGCGACAGGCGGAACAAAGGCCACGCTGCCGGGAATTGCGCGGCGTTTTTCGCAGTGTTTGGAACTATCGGGCCCGCAGATGCAGTTGTGTTTGCAACTAAACCTCTCATCGTCTGAGGGCACAAGGGGCTGTTCTTTTGAATAAACAACTTTGAGCTTCTTAACCCTTCTGGCTTTTAGCTCCCTCCGCATCACTTTGGCCAGCGGGCACACGCTTGTCTTATAAATGTCGGTGACTTCAAGTTGTGTCGGGTCAAGTTTGTTGCCGGTCCCCATGCAGCTTATTATCGGTACACCCGCTGCCAGAGCGCCCTCGACTAGCAACAGCTTAGCGGTTACAGTATCCACGGCATCCAAGATATAATCATATTTGGACAAATCTACATCAGGGGCAGTATCCTTGCCGTAAAAGCAGTGAATGCCGTGAACGTCAGCCAAAGGGTTTATATCTTTTATCCTCTCGGCCATTACATCTATTTTATCCCGCCCGAGCGTTTTGTGGGTGGCAATTACTTGTCGGTTAATGTTAGTCAGGCAGACAGTGTCGTCATCGCACAGTGCAAACTTGCCTACTCCTGTCCTTGCAAGCGCCTCTGCCGCAGCACCTCCCACGCCGCCGATGCCGAAAATAGCGACGGATGAGCCTGCAAGCTTATCCATGGCCTCCTTGCCTAAAATCATTTCTGTTCTGGAAAACTGATCCATTTTGTACCTCTGCTTTTTGATTGCTTAACTGCGCTGGTTGCCTTAATCGCTTTATTGCGCAGTATTTGCCGACATTGTAACACATTTTGCGGCTTTAGAAATGACATTTCTAAAAAGAATTAATGGTGAAAAATATTATAGGGCAGGATACTGCTACAGTTCACCCATATCTAAAACCATCCGTCAAACCCGTGCAAGTGCTCTGTGAAAAAGTGAAACGGCCTCCGTCAGTCACGTCTACCCTGGCAGAAACTTGATATCATAGGCAAAATTTGTGTTCCAGGACTGCGGCCGCTCCACTTTCCCACAGAGCACCTGCCCGTGTTCGACTGGCCTGTGTATTGCAATGGGACGAACAGTTATAAGAAATTTATGTTTTGTGTTGATTATGCCGAAGAATGCAGTATAATTAAACGAGAGTAAACTTGGCACGGAAGTTGTAAAGGGTATATAACCTTGTAGACCTTGCCGAAGCCCGCTATAAAAGAAGCGCTGACCCATCTGAAATCAGCACTTGCTTGTATTAATAACATTTTAAGGAGACAGATATGAAATTCAAACATGTACACACGAATCTAAACGTCCTAAATTTGGAAAAATCTCTGGAATTTTACAAGAAAGCACTGGGCTTGGAACTTGTCAGAGAAATGAAAGCTGATGACGGCAGCTTTATACTGGCCTTCATTTCCGATGGTACAGATTCAAACCAAATTGAACTGACTTGGATGAGAGACCGCAAAGACCCATACGATCTCGGCGATAACGAAATTCACCTAGCATTTGTCGCAGACGATTATGATGCCGCATATGCACTTCACAAAGAAATGGGCTGCATCTGCTATGAGAACACCTCTATGGGCCTATACTTCATAGAAGACCCCGACGGCTACTGGCTGGAAGTCTTGCCGGCGAAATAATGGCCGGTGTGGTGCAGGGGCGATATATCGACGGCTACTTTACACTTGATTCAGCTGAAACACCAGGACAACCTTTTCCAAAAGTTCATTTATCAGAGCAGCCGGTCACAGGTTTAGGTTAATCTTGTAATATCGCCTTTTGCTGGAATCCCATTTACCATTTTTCTTGCCCCTTTGGTTCGCCCAAGGGGGCAAGTTCTGTTTGAAAGCGGCCGCCCTCATAGTCCTTAAAAAGATATTCCAATGTTCCTTGCTTCGGTGTAGGAGCTTTAGTTAAAATAATCCTCTTATCATCGTCTACCTCAAAGAACAGCTTGTCGTTAAGGTCTACTTGGGCCTTTCTCAAAATCTTCACAGGCACACGAATAACCGTGCTGTTGCCCTCTAGAGATACAACAGTTGCTTCTTGCATATCATCAGCCCTTTCGATTGTCGTATTTAACCTCCTTGACTTGTCGAACGGATACATGTTTTCGCCGTGAATCTGGTCTATATTTCCTCTTATTTGTGCCGCCACATCTTCGGGGTTGTAGTGAATTGTGATGGAATAGCCGCTTTCTTTTATGCGCTTAGCGTAAGGATTTTTCTTCGCTTTGGCAAATCCTTATTGGTCAATTCTGGAATATCAGTCAAATCAACGGGTATATTGTTTATGCTCATAATCAATCCCCTTAAAACAAATCGGAGTGCGTTCCTGTTCGGGTTAGATGTAAAATAAGTTCATCGCCATCTATTTCATAAATCAATAGCCAATCGGGGGTTATGTGGCACTCTCTGCAGCCTTTGTAATTGCCTTTCAATGGGTGGTCGAGATATTTTTCACTTAAGACTTTCCCTGCGGCAAGTATAGTCACAACATCATCTAAAAGGCTGATATTATACCCTCTCTTGATTGCAAGCCTCAAATCCTTTTTGAATTTGGTAGAAGCCGCAATTTTATACATCAGCTTCCACCTCGCTCAAAAGTTCGCTAAAGTTGTTGTACAGGCGTTTATTCGGGTCTTTTTTCATTGCCTGTATTTCCTCAATGGCGGCTATTGTTTCGGAATTGGGAATATCTTTTGAAATCTCAAAGGGTATTCTCTGCCGCCGAACAACAGTTTTCGCAAATACAGTAAACGCCGCTGTCATTGACAAGCCTAAGTCGCTGCAAGTGTCGTCAAAGTCACGCTTCAATTCTTCGTCCATTCGTATATTGATACTTGTTTGAGCCATAAAAAGCACTTCCTTTCTGCTCGTAGCATAACCATTATACTATGAGTGTATTTACGCTGTCAACAAATGTGTGTGCACTTTTTGTGATTTTTGAGTGGGGTCATAAAGAAGTTTGCGTTCCTGCTGTTTTGCGGTGTAACTGCAAAATAAGCGAATAGCCGCCCTGCGGCGGCATAGCTTGATTTTCTTTTTTATTGCTTGTTCCCATCATCATCTTCTTTCACTTGTAAGGACAGCGCAAGGAGTTTGAAAAACGAATGACAGCCCCATCTCAAAATCAGTAAGCATCAAAAACGGAGTCAAAATGGAGTTGAAACCAAAAACTAAGCCCCGAAAACCCTGTAATCATCAGGCTTTCGGGGCTTCTTATGTCTACTCCCACTCCACCGTTCCTGGGGGTTTGCCTGTGATGTCATAGACTACTCTGGTGACGGCTTCGACTTCAGCGCAAATGCGCTCGGCGGACTGGCCCAGCACCTCATAAGGCACTTTGACAAACTCGGCTGTCATAAAGTCGGACGTGGAAACCGCCCGCAGGGCGATGACGTAGCCGTAAGCCCGCTTCTCGTTTTTTATTCCCACAGCCTTAAGTCCTGTCATCACTGCGAAGTATTGATTTGCGCCAATCTCGGCGGATTCAATTTCAGCACGGAAAATTGCATCTGCGTCGCGCAAGATATCTAGTTTTTCCTTTGTGACCTCGCCGATGCAGCGGACTGCGAGACCCGGGCCTGGGAAGGGCTGGCGTTCAGTCAGAGCCGCAGGCAACCCAAGCAGACGCCCGAGTTCCCGCACTTCTGGTTTATACAGGCCGCGCAGCGGTTCAACGAGCTCCTTAAAGCCGATGTCGGCGGGCAGGCCGCCTACATTGTGGTGGCTCTTGATAACTGCTGCGCCATCGACGCCGGACTCTACCACGTCAGGATATATTGTGCCTTGAGCGAGAAACTCAACGCCGCTCAGTTTGCGGGCTTCCTCTTCAAATACCCTTATGAACTCTTCTCCGACGATTTTACGCTTTGCTTCAGGCTCTGTGATGCCTGCCAGTTTACCCAAAAAGCGGGTTTCTGCATTTACACGCACGAAGTTTAAGTCGCGGCCGGCAAAAGCGGCCTCTACCTCATCACCTTCGCTTTTGCGCATGAGTCCGTGATCAACGAAGATGCAATGGAGTTTGCCGGGGATAGCCTTTGCCAGAAGCGCTGCGCAGACAGATGAATCCACGCCGCCCGAAAGGCCAAGCAGCACCTGCCCGTCGCCGACTTGCTTCTGGATAGCCTCAATGACCTTTTCCTCGTAGACGCGGATATCTAAAGAACCCTCTGTCCTTAGTGCTTCATAATTATTACCCATCAAACCGACCTCCAAATTAATTTGAAAATATTTTATCAACAATTTATCAGAAAGTATACAGCAAAGTAAAAAAGGCTGGAAAGTTTGCCAAAAGAGCCAAAAACGCTGATGTTCTCACAAAATTTTTCAAAAATATGACAGTTACAAGCCAGTCGGACACGGGCGGGTGCTCTGTGGGAAAGTTAAGCGGCCGCAGTCCTGGAACACAAATTTTGCCAAGGATACCAAGCATCCGCTAGAGTAGACGTGACTGACGAAGGCCGTTTCACTTTTCCGCAGAGCACCTGCCCGTGTCCGACGGACGGTTTGCGGCGATGCGGACAGTGCGGACGGTTTACAGATGCTTTTTGACATGTGTTAATTGCAAACCGCCACGGTATCGAAATAATAAATTTTAATTTAGCCCAAACTATTGACCCCGCAGTGTGTTTGTGCTATAATTGCCTTTACCTGTCGGCAGACGGGTCAATTTTTCGACTGGAAAAATTTATAAACTCCCCATCTGTCAATTTCAAACAGGGAGGCAATGTAGGAGGTGCCGCTATGAGAATCAAAGTAACCCTAAGATGCAACGAATGCAAGCAAAGAAACTACAATACCACGAAAAACAAAAAGAATACACCCGACAGACTCGAAATGAACAAATACTGCCGTTTCTGCCGTAAACACACCGCGCACAGCGAAACGAAATAGCCGGCGAAAGGAAGTGTCGTAGTGTCAGAAGAAAACATTGAAAAAACCGAAAAAAACGAGCAATCGGGCTCGAAGGCTGCTGCACCGGCCCCTAAGAAGAAAGTAAAGGGCAGCAACCGCGTCGGCAGATGGTTCCGCGAAATGCGCAGCGAACTGAAAAAAGTTGTGTGGCCGACACCCAAGCAGGTTGTAAACAATACCATCGTGGCTCTGGTTGTAATGGCAGTTTCTGCCGTTGCCATATGGGGTGTGGACTGGGTAGCTACACAGATATTCCAAGCTATATTGACGCTTGGCGGCGTAGGGTAGCACCATGTCTGAAGAAGCAAGATGGTATGTGGTTCACACATATTCAGGGTACGAAAATGCGGTAGCGGCGACAATTGAGAAAGCCGCCGAAAACCGCAAGATGCAAGACCAAATTCTCGAAGTCAGAATACCGACAGAAACAGTCACAGAAGTTCATGACTCACAGACCAAGACCATTGAGCGCAAAATTTTTCCCGGTTATGTTCTAATCAAGATGATGATGAACGACGTCAGTTGGCACTTGGTGCGCAATGTGCGCGGTGTTACCGGCTTTGTCGGCTCCGCTAACAAAGCGGTACCGCTGACAGAGGACGAGATACTCGGGCTTGGTATTGAAAGACATGAAGTTGTTGTTGGATTTGACGTCGGCAGCACTGTCAAGGTAATTGATGGGCCGCTTGACGGATTTCTTGGAACTGTTGAAGAAATCGAATTTGACAAGAGCAGGGTGCGCGTCATAGTATCCATGTTCGGCCGTGAAACCCCGGTCGACTTAGACTTCGACCAAATAGAAGCAGAATAGCATTTACCCGCAGATGTTTTGCGGATAGTGGGAGGGGCGCTGGCTCCGACACACACCACATTTATTTTAGGAGGTGCACGTAAGTGGCACAAAAGGTAGCAGGAGTAATTAGACTTCAAATTCCCGCCGGCAAAGCGACACCGGCCCCGCCTGTAGGACCGGCTCTCGGCCAGCACGGCGTAAACATTGGACAATTTACTAAAGATTTTAATGACCGCACTAAGAATGATGAGGGAATGATAATCCCTGTGGTAATCACGGTTTATGCAGACCGCAGTTTCTCATTCATAACAAAGACCCCGCCGGTTCCTGTACTGCTCAAGAAGGCATGCAAAATCGATAAGGCTTCCGGCGTTCCTCACAAAGAGAAAGTTGCCTCTATTTCACAAGATGAAGTCCGCAAAATCGCTGAGATCAAAATGCCCGACCTCAACGCAAGCAGCATTGAATCCGCAATGAGCATGGTTGCGGGAACAGCTCGCAGCATGGGCATAACAGTGGAGGGCTAAGGATATGTTTAGAGGAAAAAATTATAAAGAGAGCGCAAAGCTCGTAGACAGAAGCAATTTATACGACCCTGCAGAAGCATTTGATCTTGTTATCAAAGCATCCAAGGCGAAGTTTGACGAAACAGTAGAACTTCACATCAAGCTGGGCGTTGACTCCCGCCATGCAGACCAGCAGGTCCGCGGTGCAATCGTACTTCCGCACGGTACAGGCAAAACCCGCAAAGTTCTCGTGTTCTGTAAAGAAGAGAGAGTTCAAGAAGCCATTGATGCAGGTGCTGATTTCGCAGGCGGACAAGACATGGTAGACCGTATACAGAAGGAAAACTTCTTCGACTACGACGTAGTGGTTGCTACACCCGACATGATGGGTACAGTCGGCCGCCTCGGTAAGGTTCTCGGCCCCAAAGGCCTCATGCCCACGCCGAAAGCCGGCACAGTAACGCCAAACATCGCGCAGGCTGTTGAGGAAATCAAGGCTGGTAAGATTGAATACCGCCTCGACAAAACCAACATCATCCACTGCCCGATAGGCAAGGTATCCTTCGGTGTTGACAAACTTGTTGACAACTACACCACACTTCTCGGCGCAGTCAACAAAGCCAAGCCTGCCGCAGCAAAAGGGCAATACATCAAGAGCTGTGTAACAGCCTCGACAATGGGCCCCGGCGTCAAAATCAACGCAGCGAAGCAAGTTTAGATTTAGATATTATTCAATAGGAAAAATTATGGGCTAACCTTTTTAGGGGTGCCCATAATTTTATAATTTCGGCCAAAACGCAGCAAGCACAGTCAGCAGCAAGGCTCAGTCATGAGGGTAAGTTTGCGGCCTTAGATGTGCTTGGTTATTGGTTAAATAAAACCTTGGTATATGAAAAATGTTAAAGGTGGGAAAATCTGTGGAAATGCTTGAAGATTTAAGACGTATAGGGAGGCAACGCGATAAAAGCGCAGCAATTACACTTCTGGTTTGCGGCGTGGTTATGTCTATTTTGGGAGTTGCTGCGGGTAATTATGGCTTTGAAGGAATTGTGCTAATTATAGTTATGATTTCGGTTTTTTTATTTGGAAGCGCTATTGTACGCTTTTATAGAGCGCACAAACAAGACCCTGCAAAATGGGTGCTGGATTTCTGCCACGAATCTGAAGATTATGAGGCTGTGTTGGAGCGCTTGCAGGAAACTTGGCGCAATGGAGCACAGTATTGGTGGGGATGGATTGATAGCGAATATATCTTGATTTTCCGTGACAACGGACAGGTGACTGTTGAAAAGAAAATCATTCCGTTGGATGGGTTTGTTAAAGTTAGCGTGTCTGCCGAGGTGAGCTCTTTGCGTTCAGGGGCGGTAGCAAGAGATTCGTCGTCGGCTACTTTGACGTTTTACACGGCAAGAGATGTGGCTAAGCCGTATGTTTTCGGAAATGTCAGAGATACTGGCTTTGCCGGACCTAATATGGCTGTCGGGATAATTGACTATATCCGAACCGATTGCCCCAATATTGAGATTGCAGATACTGTAAAGATTTTAGACCACAGAAGATGGAGAAAAAAGAATTTCGATATGAGCATAGGTAGGTATGAGTTTCATATCCACAATGGTGAGTGGCCGGACGTAAGTGATTCTATATGAGCTGCTGCTCATTTACAATCAGCTTAAATTCCAGCCCCAGCCGCTCCGCAGCCTTGCGGCACATAATCATTCTGTTGAGGAAAATCTCAAAATAGTCCATAACAGAGCCATACTTAGTATCTACGGTCAGCTTGAGCTTAATCAGTGTGTGCTCCTCGTTAATTTTCAAAACAGACTTCTTGACAGAGTAGTTAACCCTGTCATGTATGTCAAATTGTGTTATGTCATTGTTGCGGACGCGGGTGCGGCGCACATCGGACTTATCAGCCAAAATAAGGGCAGCGGCGACACTGTTTACAGGCACGCCCGTGCCCTCGTCGTGGTTTCCTATGGCCGTGGTGATGGTAGCAATTTCATCAGGGGAACAGCCCATCTGTCCGAGCAGCTGGAAAGCCATCAAAGCACCGGTGTGTGCGTGGTTGCTTCTGTTGACGAGATTTCCTATGTCGTGCAAATAGCCTGAGATTTTGGCTAGTTCCACATCCCTCTCGGGGTAACCCAGTGTTTCAAGGATATAGCCTGCGTCCTCGGCAGTTCTGGTGACATGAGCAAAGCTGTGCTCAGTAAACCCCAGCGCGCACAGTGAGGCGTCGGCGGCGGTTATATAGGTGCTCACAACCGCATTACGTTTTACATCTTCAAATCTTAGCATTTTCTCTTAAATACCTCCTCTATTTTCTTGTTTCCAGGTTCCGGATCTATAGAAAGTGACTCCAGAACCGCTAGTTCGTTTAATGTTCCCTCGCCCGGGAGTACATAAGCCGCACCCACATCGCTGCCGCAGGCGATAGGAATACCCATTTTCGCGGCAGTTTTGAGCATGGCCCTTTGTTCTTTAATTATACGCGAAATCAAGATGCCGTCAAACATTTCTTTGCCTAAGAGATTTCCCGCAGCCACGCCAGTGGGCACCCAGACGGCTCCGGTCTGCTTTATTACCTCAAGTGCATCTAAGTCCATGAAAAAACCATGTTCAATGCTGTCGGCACCAGCCTCAGCGGCGCGCCGTATATTCTCGGCGCCATTTACGTGAACCATGGTCGAAAACCCCTCTCCGTGAGCTATGTTAATTATTTCGCGCAGCTCATCATCAGGCATGGCATGGCCTGTAATACGGCCTTTCTTCTCAAAATCAATCATCCCTGAGGCTGCGAGCTTAATGAAATCTGCGCCGAGGGCTTTAGCTTCGCCCACCAGCCTGCGGTATCCTGCCAAATCTTCATAAGCCCTGCCGAACATGCTGCCGTAGTAGCCTTTTTTGTGGATTAGAAAAGTCGGTGTGCGGTAATCAATTCCGTACTCAGCAGCCACCTGCCTTGCGAAAACCGTAGCACCGTATTTGTCGCCACCGTCGCGGAAGAAAGTTATGCCGTGGTCTGCATTTATCTGAAGATTTTTGCGCACAAAAACCTCGTCTACGCCATTTTGGTGGCGCATAACAGCTTCATTGTAGGAAACTCCATCGAGCATAATATGCCCGTGGCATTCAAAAATCATATTGTTTACTCCTGTGGGATGTGATAAAATTGAAATAGGAAGAAATGGAGGAACCGCCATGTCTGCAAGAGGTCTAACTCATATATATTACGGCAACGGCAAGGGCAAGACTACGGCGGCTCTCGGCCTGGCCATGCGCGCATCCGGATGCGGGAAGAAAGTAGTTATAGTGCAATTTCTGAAAGACTGGAAATGCGGTGAACAGGAATCCCTTGCGCTTTTGCAAAACATTACAGTATTTGGCAACAAAGCCAGCGGCGGCGGATTTGTCAAGGATATGACCGCCGAAGGCAAATTGGCTCTTACGGCAAACCACAACGATAACCTCAAGGCAGCTCGAAACCTGGTGGAACAGGGCGGTTGCGATTTGCTGATTCTCGATGAGGCGATTGATGCATACCAGCTCGGAGTGCTCGATGCAGCTCTTTTCGAGGATATTCTTGAAAATAAGCCTGAGCAGCTGGAACTTATAATAACAGGGCACATGCCCGATGAAAAGCTCCTTGAGCACGCTGACTATGTCACACAGATGCTAAAGCACAAGCACCCTTACGACAAGGGCATCATGGCGCGCCGTGGCATTGAGTTTTGACGAAGAAGCGGAATGTCCGTTGCGCAGCAATCTATATCATAGGCGCAAAACGCAAGTGCTGTATGAGCAGGAAGTTAATCTGTACCGAAATGATATATGTTTTTAATCTTGTATATAATGATTGCGTAGCAATCATTATATCATAAACTTAATGCAAAATGCGGCTGATTTTTCGAAAATTTCCTCAAAAGCTATTGCAAAAGACCTGCAAGTGTGTTACTATTCTTGAGCCACATTTTTTGTGGCAATATGGTGGGTATAGCTCAGTTGGTTAGAGCGCTGGATTGTGGTTCCAGAGGTCGTGGGTTCGAATCCCATTATCCACCCCATATTTAGGGATGTCGCCAAGCGGTAAGGCACCAGACTTTGACTCTGGCATGCGTTGGTTCGAATCCAGCCATCCCTGCCAA
>Ga0209755_10005401_pt1 | contig 14556 bp, 6 predicted proteins | sample TergutCo191P1_FD_187301 | JGI IMG/M metagenome (GOLD analysis project Ga0209755, IMG submission 187301) | Cornitermes sp. P1 segment gut microbial communities from Petit-Saut dam, French Guiana - Co191P1 (SPAdes) (version 2) | ecosystem: Host-associated > Arthropoda: Insects > Digestive system >... | reverse complement strand
CACGGGACCTTCGGCGCTGGCGGCGTGTTCTCAAGGACGGGCGATTTGACAACCAGCAACGAGTTCCTGTTCCTAATGGACGGCGCCCTGACCATAGCGCCGTTCGCCATGCCACTGGCCGATTAGGGCGCCGCCGAGCAGCGCATCGTCTGCTTGAGCAGCGCCTCGCCTGCCTGCGCAAAACCGGGGAACGCCCGGCTTGGCGCAGGCAGGCTTCGCGGCGGCGCCGGCGCGGCGCCGCCGCTGGCGGAGGGCGCAAACCAGGGAGGGCGAGGCTGCTGCGGCTATGCGTCGAAAGTTTTTTCGCTAAGGCCGTAGCCCTCGTTCTCCGCGCTTTCCGCGTAGCCGGCGGGCTCGACATGGACAACAATATCGTAAACATTTTCCACGCGCGCCTTTACCGCGGCCTCAACCCGGCAGGCGATTCCGTGCGCCTCGGCGACGGTTTTTTCCGGCGAGACTTCGATGTCCATGTCGATGTCCCAAAACCCCGCTATGCGCCGCATGCGCACGCGGTGAGGGCGCTCGGCGCCTTCGACCGACTTGACCGCGTCAAACGCGGCCTTGTAAAAAACCTTGTTCGAGCCGCCGTCCATCAGCTCCGCGTTGACTTCCAGAAAAATCCCCAGCGCTGACTTGATGACCCACAGCCCCACCAGAAGCGCCGCCCAGGAATCGATAACGCCGATGCCAAAAAACATGGAGGCGCCAATCCCGGCCAGCACGCCAGCCGAAAGCAAAACGTCGGCGGACATATTTTTCGCGTTTGCCTTCAGCATGAGCGAGCCGGCCTTTTTGCCAAGCGCATGCTGCGACCAGGCCAGAAGCAGCTTCGCGATGATTACGCCAATCGTGACAAAAAGCGCCGGCATCTCAGGCGCTTCCCGCTCGGCGCCAAAAAAAATGCCCCTGCCGGAATTGATAACAAGCTGGGCGCCGGCAAAAAAAAGCGCAAAGGCGAGCAGCGCCGTCGCCACCGTTTCCGCCCTGCCGTGCCCCCAGGGATGCTCCTCGTCCGCCGGGCGCGAAATAATCCGCGCCACTGCCAGCGTCATAATCGCGATAACCACATCCGTCGAGGAATCGATCCCATTGCCGATCACGGCAAGGCTCCCCGAAAAAATGCCCGTCGCGATTTGCGCCGCTGCCAGCACCGCATTTCCGAACAGCGCCGTCAGCGAGGCGATTTTGATGAGGCGGGTTTTTTGGGCCAGGCCTGGATCAGGGCCCAGGCTCGGCAGGCTGTGTTTTTCGCTGTCCTGCTTTGCGCCCTGCGCGGGATTCATGCTTTCAGTGTGGCAGCAAATATTCGCTTGCGCAAGGGATCGCCGGCGCCGGGGGTTCGGCTTGCTGGGCGGCAAAAAATCTGCTAAAATGAGCCTGGGGCAAAAACGGGGGGCATGGGGGTGTTATGAAAAATGCAGGCTGCGCAACGCGCGGCGCCGGGAAAGGCGCCAGATTCGGCGGCGCCATATCCAGCGGCGCTATTCTCGGGATTGTTGCGCTTTCGGTTTTTTTGGGCTCGTGCGGGCAGAGGCCTGACCGCGGCATTTCCACCACGGCTTTTTCAGGCGCGTTTGTCGAGCTGGGGCAGACCATTCCGGCGCTGGCCCATCTGCGCATTGCCTACTTCGAGCCCGTTCCGGGAGGGGCGGCGCATGCCCACGCCGGCATCATTCAGGAAAGCGCCGAGCCCTTTGCCATCGTTGACTTTGGGCCGCGCGACGAGCTTCCGCACGAGATTGCGATTCCGTCGATTTTCGTCGTTTTTTCCCAGCCGGTGGTTCCGCTGGCCAGGCTTGGCGAGCCGATGCGCGAGGACGCGGGGCTTTTCTATATAAACCCGCCGCTTGCCGGCACTTTTCGCTGGTACGGGACTAGGCTGCTGTCCTTCGAGCCCGACGAGAGGCCCATTCCTCAGCAGCATTATGTGATTACCGTGTCGGACAGGATTACGTCGCTGGGGGGGCGCAGCCTGGAGGGGCCGCGCTCGTTCAGCTTCGAGACGGAGCGGCTTTCGGTTCTGGACTGGCAGATTGGGCCGGGAGCCCGCTGGGTTCCGCGCAACAACGCGCATCCTGAGGACGCCAGGTATTTGCGCCTGCTTTTTTCGCATCCGGTCAATCTAGCGGAAATCGCCAACTGGATCGAGATTCGCGCCGACGGCAGGAGCTGGGCCTTTGATCTTGAGCACCAGCCGGAGCCGGAGGGGGCTGCGCGAGGCAGGCGCGGCGCGATTCTTCCGGGGCAGCGCGTTCTGCTCAGGATTAGCGAGACGCTTCCCCTCAACACGCGGGTGGAGATGGAGCTGAGAGCCGGCGCCCGCTCCGAGCCTGGCTGGCTGGGGTCAAGGCAGGCGCGGACTTGGGCTTACAGCACGCTGCAGCCGTTCAGGTTTAGCAGAGCCGACGCGCGGGCGTTTACGCAGCCGCGCGCCCGGACGGCGCCCACGGTTCCCATCAGCCTGCAGTTCAACCAGAATGTGGAGCCGGACGGCGCCGAAAGGCATTTTTCGGTTGACGGCTTTCCCGCGCTGAGCGCCGAAAACGTGCAGGTTTTCGGCGGCACGGTGGAGATTCGCGGCCTGCCGCTGCGGCACGAGGCAAGCTACACCGTCAGAATTTCCGCGGCGCTTTCGGATCTGCACGGCCGCGCCCTGGGCGAGAATCGCGCGGTGACGGTGAACGTGGGCGCGGCAAACAGCTTTGTTTTTGTCAGCAACTCCGGCTCGCGAATGCTGGAAGCCGGCTTTCCCGCCAGGATCGTCTGGGAAGCGCAAAACCCGGTGTCGATGCGCCGGCTGACCCGCGCGGCGCAAAACCCCTATGAGAGAATTGCGTCGGACGATCTTCTGCCGATGGATTTGTCCGGCCTGCTCCCCAACGCAAAAAATTATTTCATGGAGGACCTCTCGCCGTTCCTCAACGCCGGGGGCTTTGGCGCCGCGGCCATGCGCTGGCAGTCCCAGATCAGAAGCTCGTGGAATCCGGCGCAGATTTGGACGCAGGACAACTGGCTCACGGTTCAGGTTACCAACATTGGCATAACCACGCGCTTTGCGTACAACATGGCGCTGGTGTGGGCCACGCGCCTCTCGGACGGGGCGCCGATTGCAAACGCTCAAGTGGAATTGATGGACAGCAACAGCGTCATTCTGACCGGAAGAACCGACGGGCAGGGCCTGGCCGTTTTTGAATTTGCCGACGGCGATTTTGCCTCCCGCTTCAGGACTCCGTCCGAGGGATTGAGCACAACGCTGGGAACGCCTGTCAGCATCGGCTTTCGCATGCGCGTAAGCTACGGCGAGGGCGACAGGATTGACCGCGCGGAGTTCGTCCCCAACAACAGCCACAACTTTTGGCGCTTCAGCCTTCCGGCGGCGGTCAGCCCTTTCGCGGCAGAAGCCGAGCGGCCTGTGACTTTGCTGTTCACCGATCGCGGCCTTTACCAGCCCGGCGAGACCGTCACGTTTAGGGGCATTGACAGGAATTTGGTGCGCGGCGTTTTCGAGGCGTATCACGGCCCCTACGAAATCATCGTGACTTCCGACATGCGCCAGGCGCCGGCGATTGCCACGCTCTCAGGCGTCACCACGGCGAACGGCGGCACTTACGGCTCGTTTGTTTTGCCGGACAGCATTCTTCCCGGGCGCTACAGGATCACTTACCGGCGCCGGCTCGCCGGCACGAATCGCATGGCGGAAACGTCGATCGTTTTCACGGTGGCAAACTTTGAGCGCCTGCGCTTCGAAAGCTCGCTGCATTTCTCGGATCCCCTCGTCCACCAGGGCGAAAGGCTTAGCGCCGAGCTTTCCGCCTCGTGGCTTGCGGGCGGCGGGCTTTCAGGGGCGCCGTTCACATGGCGCCTGACGAGGGAGCCGGCGCGCTTCGTTCCCGGCGGAAGCGGCGGCGCCTGGCGCAACTGGAACTTCGGGCCGGAGCTTACCGGCGGCCGGCGCTTCATTGGCCAGGGCGAGGGCGAGCTTGATCCGGGGGGGAGGGCCAGCATAAGCCACTACACTTCCGCCGACGGCATCGAAGGCGCCACTTACAGTTACAGGCTTGAAGCCTCGGTGCAGGATGCGGCGCGGCAGGAAATCGCCAGCAGCACCAGCATTTTGGTGCATCCGGCGTCTTTTTACATTGCGGCGCGCCTTGACTCGGGAACCCTGCGCAGCGCCGCCGGAGCCGGCTCCGCTGGCGCAGGCGCAGGCGCCGGCGCAGATCGCTTTGCGGCGCCGAATCCCTCCGCGCAGTTCATCAGCGCCGGAAGCCCAGCGACCGTAAGCTGGGCGCTGGTCTCGCCGGCCGGGGACGCGCCGGAAGCCGATGCGCTGCAAAGCCCCGGCGAGATTTCCTTTCAGCTTGTGCGCCACGAGTGGATGCAGGCGCGGCAGGCCGGGGTCGCGGGCAGGATCAACCTGGTGTGGGAGCGCGTCGAGACAGTCGTCGAGGAGCGCACCGTTCGCGTGCCCGCGGCCGGCGCCGGCGCCCATGCGTCCGGAGTGTTCAGCTTCACGCCGGACAGAAGCGGCATGTGGGAGGCAAGGCTGCAAAGCCAGGACGGCAGGGGGCGAACCGCCGCGACGCGCTTCCGCTTTTTTGCGAGCGGCGCCGGCTGGGTGCGCTGGGGCGCCGAAGACGTCGACATCATCACCCTGACCGCCGACCGCCAAAGCTACGCGCCCGGCGAAACGGCGCAGATCCTCGTGCGCTCGCCGCTGGAGCGGGGCAAGTACCTGCTGACCCTGGAGCGCGAGGGAATCATATCGCAGCAAATCATCGAGCTTGACGGCTCGGCGCTGATCATCGACATCCCCATCGAGGAGTCGTTCATCCCGGTCGTCTACGTCACGCTCAGCTCGTTCACCGTTCGCTCAGGCCCGCCGCAGGGCAACTACTACGAGCCGGATCTGGACAGGCCGCGCGGCATTTTCGGCGTCGTCCCGATTTTCGTCGATACCGAAAGCCGCAACTACCAAATCGAGATCGCGCCAAACAGAAGCGTCTTCCGCCCCGGCGAGGAGGCCGAGGTAACGATAAAAGTCTCGCTGAACGGCCGGCCGGCGCCAAACACCGAAGTGACGTTTCTGGCCGTTGACCGCGGAGTCGTCGACCTCATCGATCACCGGGTGCCAAACCCGACGGCCTTCTTTTACAATCCGCGCAATTTCCCCATCGGCTCGCAGGGCGCGGACAGCCGCTCCATCCTGATCGATCCGGTGCTGTACAATCTCTCGGACTTGCAGGGGGGGGGGGACGGCGAGTCGCGCGCGTCGGCCGCGGCGCTGGCGTCCGCGCGCATGAAGGGCGAGGACGGCGAGGATGTGCGCGAGGATTTCCGCCCAACCGCGGTTTTCGAGCCTTTCCTGGTAACCGGCGCAGACGGAACCGTCACGGCAAGATTCACGCTGCCTGACTCGCTTACGACTTTCCGCAGCACCGCGGTTGCCGTTGGCCTTAGCACTTTTGGCATTCAGGAGCACGACATCCGGGTAAGCGCGCCGCTAACGGCGCTCCCCGCCCTTCCGCGAAGGCTGCGCTGGCGCGACACCGGAACGGTTTCGCTGATTCTGACAAACCTTGAAAGCGCCGCAGTGGAGGCCAGCGTCTCGCTGGAAGCCGAGACGCTGTTTTCAGTAGGCGCCCCCCCCTCCCGGTCCAACGGCGGGGATTACACGGAGATAGCCATACTCGAAGTTGACGGCGCCAGCTCTCAAACGCTAAGCATCCCCCCCGGGGCCTCGCGCGAGGTTTCGTTCAGGGTTGCGGCGCTTGGCGCCGGGCAGGCGCGGCTTGCCTTTACATTGCGCTCGCCGCAGGTGAACGAGCGCATTCTCAGAACGCTTGACATCGAGCGCCCCGTTCTCACGGAAAGCGTCGCGACGATCGGCAGCCTGGGAGCGGACGACGCCTTCATCGAGGAAGGCATGGTTCTGCCGTCGCTGGTTCCCGAGGGAACGGGCAACGTCATGGTAACGCTTTCCGCTTCGCGCCTGGCGGTAATGCGCGAAGCGGTGGGCTTTCTGATGCGCGCGCCCTTTGACAATCTCGAGAATCGCACGGCGCGCCTGCTGCCGGCGCTCATCTTCGGCGACGACCTGGAAGCATTCTGGCTGGAGCCCCCGGCCGGCGCTCCGATCGCCTGGGATCGCGCCGCCATCGCGCGGGAGATTGAGGCGCTTGCCAGATACCAGCTTGCGGACGGCTCCTTCCCCCTGTGGCCGGGCGGCAGAAACGGCAATGTTTTTGTCAGCCTGCGGGTGGCGCATATCGCGGCCATGGCAAGGGCGCGGGGCATCGAGCTTCCGGCTGATCTGGACGTCAGGCGGCTGATCGCGTTTCTCACGTCCGTTGGCAATGATCCGCGGCACTGGGCTCAGAGGGACCCGTTCCTTCTGGGCTATTCCCTGTGGGTCAGGGCGATGCACCGCGAAAGCGTTGTCGCGGAGATTACCGCCTTTTTGCAGCGCGGGGACGAGCTTGGCATTTCAGGCTGGGCGTTTGCCGGCCTCGCCGCGATGGAGCTAGGGCAGCCGGCGCTTGCAAATTCGGCAAGGGACAGAGTCCGCCGCTTCCTGCGGCCCGGCGCCAGAACCGTTGACCTAACCGACACCTTCGAGCGCCGCGGCAATTTCTGGGGCTTCGACACCGACCGCTTCGCGCTGGCGCTGATGCTCTTCCACGCGCTCGCCCCGGACGACGACATGACCACGCGCCTGGCCTCGTCGCTGATCGAGCGGCAGAGGGGCGGGATATGGGGCAGCACCGTTTCCTCTTTCTGGGCAGTGCTCGCTTTCGGCGCAATAAACGAGGCCGAGGCCGCCGAGTGGCGCGCCGGCGGAACGCTCGAGGCTTCGGCAACGCTCGGCGGGATCAGCCTGCTGGACGCGCGCTTTGGCAGCCACGCCGACCCGCCCGCAGCGTTCAACGGCGCGTTTGCCGAAAGCCCCGTTGCCGAAATTCCCAGGGACGCCCTGCTGCCGCTGCGCATCGAGCGCTCCGGCCCAGGCAGGCTTTACTACACGGCCATTCTCCGCTACGGCATTCCCGTCGAGCTTGCCGGCGCCCGCGACGAGGGCCTCAGCGTGTTCGCGGAAACCTTCGACTCCGCCGGCCGCCGAGTCACGGACGGGCGGCTTAGGGCCGGCGCCACCTACACCCGGCGCGTCACCATTTCCACCTCGCGCGATCGCACCCACATAGCGCTGCGCTCGCCCATCCCGTCCGGCGCGGAAATCGTGGACGCGGCTTTTGTCACCAGCCCCACCGCCCCGCCCGCCGAGGGCGAAGCGCTGCACGGAAGCGAGCTTTGGGACCGCGATTTTTGGCAGGCGCCGCCCGTGCGCTTCATAATGGACAACGAGGCGCGCTTCCACTGGGATTTCTTCCGCGCGGGAAGGCAGCAAGTCGAGTTCCGCTTCCGCGCCGTAATGCCCGGCATCTACCCCACCCCGCCCGCCTCCGCCGAGGGCATGTTCGAGGAGGAGGTTTTTGGCAGATCCGCCGGGGAGCTGGTGCGGATTGAGTGAGGGGCTTTTTCGCCAAAGCTCCGCAAAAGGCGCTTGACATGCGCTGGGGTTTTGGCGTATAGTTATCGTAAGATAATGAAGGCTTTCCGTGATGGGTCTATGCTCCCGCGCGGGGGGCCGAATTATACGGTAAGGGGCAAAAAATGTGGTGGTTGTATACCATTCTCCCTCTTGCCGGGTTGACCTTGGGCTGGATTATAAGATGGCTGTATGCCAGATTTCAACTTACGGCATCGGAGCAGCGCGCCGAGCGTATAAAACAGGATGCGATAAAAGAAGCTGAAGCCAAGAAGAAGGAGCTCCTTCTCGAGGCGAAAGAAAAAGTTATCCAGGAACGCAACCAGCAGGAGAAAGAGACCCGGGAAAGAAGGGCTGAATTGCAGCGGCTTGAACGCCGCATAGTGCAAAAGGAAGACGCGCTCGACAGGAAGGTCGAGCAGGTCGAGCGGACGGAGCAGCAGCTTGCGGACAAGGAGCGGGCCTGCGTTGATCGGGAAAATGCGCTTTCAAAGGAAGAAGAGCGCTATCAGGCGGAGCTGGAGCGCGTTTCGGGCCTGAGCATCGAGGAAGCCAAGGCTTTGATCGTCAAAAGCCTGGAAAACGAGGCCAGGCACGACGCTCAGGCGCTGATCAACAAGATCGAGCAGGAAGCGAACCTCACCAGCGAGAAGAAGGCGCGGGACATTCTCGTGGCGACTATTCAGCGCTTTGCCTCCGAGGTTACGGGCGATCTGACGGTGACAACCGTGAATTTGCCCAACGACGAGATGAAGGGGCGGATAATCGGCCGGGAAGGGCGGAACATCCGCACGCTGGAGACCCTCACCGGGGTGGACATCATCATCGACGACACTCCGGAGGCCGTGGTAATCTCGTGCTTTGACCCGATTCGGCGCGAAATCGCAAAGGTTTCGCTGGAAAGGCTCATTCTGGACGGGCGCATTCACCCGGCGCGCATCGAGGAAATCGTCACAAAGGTCAGCAAGGACATCTCACAGAAGATTTTCGAGGAGGGTGAAAAGGTCCTTTTCGACCTGGGCATTCACAACATCAAGCAGGATGCCATCCGCACGCTGGGGCGCCTGCATTTCCGCACCAGCTACGGGCAGAATGTTCTGTCCCACTCGAAGGAAGTTGCGATTATAGCTGGGATGCTTGCGTCTGAAGTCGGTTGCAATCGCGAGCTTGCCAAGCGGGCGGCGCTTTTGCACGACATCGGCAAGGGCGTGGACGCGGATTCAGAGCTGAACCACGCGGAAGTGGGCATGGACATGGCGCGGCGGATGGGCGAGGATGCGCTGGTGATCAACGCCATCGGCAGCCACCACAACGACGTCGAGCCGGCTTCGGTCGAGGCGGTGCTGGTGCAGATCGCGGACGCGATTTCCGCGGCCCGGCCCGGCGCCCGCAAGGAGACCTTGGACAGCTACATCAAGCGCCTGGAAAACCTCGAGAACGTCGCGAAGGAGTTCTCGGGCGTGGCCAGCGCTTTTGCGGTTCAGGCGGGCCGCGAGCTGCGCATTCTCGTGAACAACGAGACGGTCAGCGACGAGCAGTCGCGCAGCTTGGCCAGGGGCATCGCCAAGAAAATCGAGAGCGACCTGAAGTATCCCGGAAGGATCAAGATTACGACCATCCGGGAGACCAGGATAACCGAATATGCGCGGTAAGGCGTTATGAGTTCCGGCTATTCCGCGCAAAACATTACGGTCCTAAAGGGGCTGGAGGCCGTTCGCAAGCGGCCTGGCATGTACATCGGCACGACCGGCATCGACGGGCTGCATCACCTCGTGTTCGAGGTGGTGGACAACTCCGTTGACGAGGCCATGCAGGGGCATTGCACCGAGATTCTCGTGGTGCTGGAGGGGAACGACGTCGTCCGCGTGGAGGACAACGGCCGCGGCATCCCGGTGGACATTCACCCGACCGAGAAGGTCAGCGCTTTGGAGCTGGTCATGACGCGGCTGCACGCCGGCGGCAAGTTCGACAAGCGCTCCTACAAGGTTTCCGGCGGGCTTCACGGCGTGGGCGTTTCGGTTACGAACGCGCTTTCCGAGTGGTGCGAGGCCTTTGTCCACATCGGCGGGAAGATTCACAGCCAGCGCTACAAAATCGGCGTGCCGGAAGGGCCCGTCCGCGAGATTGCGCCGGCGGGGCTGCCTTACGCCTACGCGCCGGAGCGCCGCGGCACGGTGGTGCGCTGGAGGGCCGACGGCTCGGTCATGGAGACCACCACCCACAACTTCGACGCGCTTTCAAACCGCCTGCGCGAGCTGGCCTTTCTCAACAAGGGCCTGAAAATCACCATCCGCGACGAGCGGCTTTCCACGCCCAAGGTTCACGACTTCAGGTTCGAGGGCGGGGTGAAGAGCTTCGTTGACTACCTCAACGAAAACAAGACCGTGCTGTACAAGGAGCCGGTTTACTTCGAGGGCGTCCGCGAGGACGGCGCCGGCGGCAGCGTCGAGATTGAGTGCGCGGTTCAGTACAACGACGGCTTCAACGAGATCATGTACTCGTTCGTAAACGACATCAACACCCGCGAGGGCGGCACGCATCTGGTGGGCTTCAAGTCCGCGCTGACGCGCACGCTGAACGAGTTCCTGAAAAAGTCCAAGCACCTGAAGAAAATGGACAAGGACGAGAGCCTTTCCGGCGACGACGTGCGCGAGGGCCTGACCGCGGTGCTTTCGGTGAAGGTGCCAAACCCGCAGTTTGAAGGCCAGACCAAGGGCAAGCTTGGCAATTCCGAGGTGAAGGGCCTTGTCGAGTCGCTGGTGAACGAGCAGCTCGAGCTGTACTTCGACCAGCATCCCGACGTCATCAACAACATCCTGGAAAAGTCGGTGCTGGCCGCGAAGGCGCGCATCGCGGCGCGGCAGGCGCGGGACGCGACGCGGCGCAAAAACGCCATGGACTCCGCGGGCCTGCCCGGCAAGCTCGCGGACTGCTCGGAAAAGGACCCGTCAAAGTGCGAGCTGTTTATCGTCGAGGGCGATTCCGCGGGCGGCTCCGCGAAGGGCGGGCGCGACCGGCGCACCCAGGCGATTTTGCCGCTTTGGGGGAAGATGCTCAACGTGGAGAAGCAGCGCATCGAAAAGGTCATTACGAACGAAAAACTCCAGCCGATTATCGCAAGCATCGGCGCCGGCTGTGGCAACGAGTTTGACGTTTCCAAAATCAGGTACCACAAAATCATCATCATGGCCGACGCCGACGTTGACGGCTCGCACATTCGCACGCTGCTGCTCACGTTTTTTTACCGATACATGACGGCGCTCATCGAAAGGGGCCACGTCTACCTGGCCATGCCGCCGCTGTACAAGGTCAGCTACGGGAAAAAGGTCTTTTACGCCTACGACGACGCGGAAAAGGACCGCATCCTGGCCGAGTCAGGCAGGGACGCCGAAAAGGTCGACGTCCAGCGCTACAAGGGCCTTGGCGAAATGAACCCCGACCAGCTCTGCGACACGACCATGGATCCCGTCAAGCGCAACATCATCCAGGTGCAAATGGAAGACAACGTCGAGGCCGAGCGCATTTTCACCACGCTGATGGGCGAGGTGGTGGCGCCGCGGCGGGCCTTCATCGAGGAAAACGCGCTTCTGGTGAGCAATCTGGACGTGTAAGGCGCCTGGAAAGGCAGGCCTGAGCCGGCGCCGCTTCCGAGTTTGGCGCGGTTTTGCTTCCGCATTTGGCAGCGTTTTGCTTCCGGCTTTGGCGGCCGGCGCTGCTTGGGGTATGCAGCCAGCGCTTTTCGTGTATACTTCCCACAGGAGGCAGCATGGAAAAAGCCCGAAAGCCCCTAGCGCTCCGCCTGGCGCGGGTCGCCGTTATTGCGCTCGCCTGCCTTCTGGCGGCGCATTTGCTCCTGCGCTTCACGCCTTACCCTGAACTCGCGGCCTTTCAGGGGCGCTCCCACGGCTTCGCGGCGCATGACCGCAGCGGGCGGCTTTTGCGGGTGTTTCCCGCGGAGGACGGCGTCCGGCGCGAGTGGGCGGCGCTCGAGGAAATCCCGCCGGGCGTTTTGCGCGTTTTCATTCAGGCCGAGGACCGGCGCTTTTTCATTCACCCCGGGGTTGACCCGGCGGCAGTCGCGGCGGCGAGCGTTCGCAACCTGCGGGCGGGGCGCACGGTGTCCGGCGCCTCGACCATCACCATGCAGCTCGCGCGGATGATTCGCCCGCGGGCGCCGGGGATGCGCGGGAAAATCGGCGAGGCCTTTGACGCGCTGCGGCTTGAGGCGCGGCTTTCCAAGGACGAGATTCTGGAGCTGTGGATAAACGGCATTCCCTTTGGCAGCAACATCGAAGGCCTGCCGTCCGCCAGCCGAGCGCGATTCGGCAGGGAGCCGGCGCATTTGGACGACGCGCGGGCGGCGCTGCTCGCGGTCATTCCGCGCAGGCCGGCGCTGTTCGATCCGGCGCGGGAGCCGCAGATGGCGGTGGGCGCGGCGCTGGCTCTCTCGCGCCGCGCCGGGCTTGGATTGGACGAGGCCGCTTTAATGGAAGCCGCCGCCGATGCGGCGCCGGATGCGCTTGTCGATGCGAAGCGCCCTTTTTTCGCGCCGCATTTCACCGACCGGCTTGCGCTGCTGCGGCATGGGGGAGGGGGGGGGCAGCACGCGGCGCAAGCGCGCTCGGCGCGCGTTCGCTCCACGCTGGACTTGGACTTGCAGCTTTTTGCCGAAAGGCGGCTCAACACGGAGCTGGCGCTTTTGGAAGACAACCGTGTGACCACCGGCGCAATTTTGGTTATTAACAATTTTTCCGGCGAGGTTTTGGCCTACGTGGGCTCCGCGTCGTGGTTTGACTATGAAGCCAGCGGGCAAATCGACGGCGTGAGGGTGCGCAACCAGCCGGGCTCCACTCTGAAGCCTTTTCTGTTCGCGCAGGCTTTGGAAAACGGCTTTGCGCCGAACGACATTCTGCCTGACATTCCCACCGTTTTCGGCGGCGTCGAGGCGTACAGCCCCGCGAATTTCAACCGCCGCTTCAACGGCCCCGTGCGCTTTCGCGTGGCGCTTGCGTCGTCTCTGAACATCCCCGCCGTGTACGTCCTCGAGCGGCTGGGGGTCGGCGCTTTCGAGGAGTACCTAGTCCGGCTCGGCTTTGACTCGATCGCGGAAAGCGCCGTCGACCACGGACTGGGGCTGGCGCTTGGCAACGCCGAAGTCAGCCTTGAGGAATTGACAAGGGCTTTTGCGGTTTTTCCCCGCGGCGGGCGGGCGCTGGAACTGCGCTTCGCCGAGCCGCAGGATTATTCGCAATCGCAAAATCATTCGCAATTACAGCAGCGCTCGCAAGCGCAAGCGCCGACGGTGATGTCGGAATACGCGGCGTGGCTCATCACGGATATTCTCGCCGACGAGCCCAGCCGCTTCCTCGGCTTTGGCCGCGCCCCGACGATGATGACAGAGTTTCCGTCAATTTTCAAAACCGGAACCGCGAACCAGTTTCAGCACATTTGGGCGCTGGGGGCCAGCCCGAGCTACACCGTTGGCGTGTGGATGGGAAACTTTTCCGGCGAAACCGTGATCGGCAGAACCGGCAGCTCCATTCCCGCCCGCATCGCGTCGGATTTGCTTTACGCGCTTGAAAACACCCGCGCCGAAAACCCGTGGGCTTTCGCGGCGCGGGCTTTCCCGCAGGCGCCCGGCGCCGGAGCGAGCTTCCCGCCGGCGCCGGGCAGCGGCAACCTGCGCGAGGCGCGGATCTGCTCGCTTTCCGGAATGGCGGCAACGCGCGCCTGCCCCGGCGCCGTGAGGGAATGGCTTTTCGCGGACGCGCCGCTCGCCCCCTGCGCCTGGCACCAGCCCGGCGCTCAAGGCCAGCGCGGCGGCGACTTCCGCGGAGCCTTCCACGGCGAAGCCTTCGCCGCCGCGGCATGGGAGTGGGACAGCGCCGCCGAGCGTACGCCTGAGTTCCCGCCCGAGTACCAGGCCTGGCTCGCCGAGCGCTTCCGCCGCGGCACCGTCGCCCCCGCCGCATCCGGCGCCGCGCGCATTCGCCTCCCCGTTTCCGGTTCGGTGTTCCACTTCAACCCGTCCCTCCCCCCCGAGTTCCAGGCCATCCGCGTGGAAACCGCCGGCTTCGGCCACGGAGCGCTGGTCTACGCAAACGGCGCTCTGAAAGGCAGCCTCAACCCCGCCGGCGTTTTCGCCCTGCCCCTGCGCCGCGGCTCGCATCGCATCGCCGTGGCAGACGAAAACGGCTTTGACGAGGTGGAGATTACGGTTCGCTAGCCGGCGCATTGCTCCACCTCGTCGCTCTGGCGGGATTCACTGAGCAGGATAGCGCCACTCCCTGCCGCTGGCGTCTTTCAGAATATACTCGCGGCCTTTTTCGCCAGTGCTTTCCCCCGCTATGGCATTTTCGCGCAGCATGATTTTCCCGCCGCCGCCGGGAAGGTCAACGGCGTAAGCCGGCGCTTCGGCGGCGCCGGTCAGCCCGCGCAATTCGCGGTAAATTGCCAGCCCGCGCCGAAGCGGCACCCTGAAATGCGCCGTCCCGGGCGCTAGGTCTAGCTGGAAAAGGTAATACGGCGACAGGTCCATCTCGCGGCAGTCCTGAAAAAGCGCGGCTAGCAGCGCCGGGTCGTCGTTTATGCCGCGCAGCAGAACGGTTTGCGTTTTTACGGGGATGCCGGCGGCAACGCAGGCTGCGAGGGCGGCGCGGCTCTGCGCGGAAAGCTCGCGGGGGTGGTTGATGTGGGCCGAAAGCCGCAGCGGGCGGAAGGCGGCGAGCAGCGCCACGGTTTCGCCGTCCAGGCGCGAAGGCTCGGTTATCGGGGCGCGGGAGCAAATCCGCAGCGAGAGGCCTGGGCGGGCGCTGCGGAGCTGGCCAAGCATGTCCCGCAGCCTGTCATTGCCCAGCGTTAGAGGGTCGCCGCCCGAAACTAGGGCGTGTTCCCACTATGAAAACCTGAGAAAAGCTGCCATACTCCAAGCATGGAAATAAACGAGGGGACATACGGGAAAATCAGGCGCATACTGCCCGTCCAGCGCGGCCGGGTAGCGGTACAAA
>Ga0209755_10005400_pt1 | contig 14557 bp, 13 predicted proteins | sample TergutCo191P1_FD_187301 | JGI IMG/M metagenome (GOLD analysis project Ga0209755, IMG submission 187301) | Cornitermes sp. P1 segment gut microbial communities from Petit-Saut dam, French Guiana - Co191P1 (SPAdes) (version 2) | ecosystem: Host-associated > Arthropoda: Insects > Digestive system... | reverse complement strand
ACCATGTACTTAGTTTCATCAGCACTTACTTCCAATCCAGTCTCCCTAGTCGCAGCTACTAAAGCTTCTGCATTTTCCTTTAGAGTACGTATTCTTCCTCCCAGTATATTAACATCATCAGCATAAGCCAGAAGCTGATGTGTACCATTTAGTTTCAAGCCATCCTGGTTTACCTGAACCCTCCTAATGGCATACTCTAAAGCAAACATACATGAGACCTAATGTAATATTTTCAATTTGGCATTTAGTTGAAGAGTCTTTAAGTACATTGTTCAACTTAGAAACACAAAGAGTAGTCTTATGGTGTGTTATGCTTCCTGTTCCTGAAGTCAGGTGTAGGGGAAAGGTACACATTGTTGCATTGTATTGTTCCACTAGACTTGATCTCTAGAAGGGGATTTTCCACAGATAGTCTGGTAGATGTTTACCAGCATTTTAGAAGAACCTGCTACCCGCATCTTCAGTGCTGAAGTTTGCTGACTGGGAGTGGGCATGGGAGGAAAGGGACAGTACCTTATTCAGGGCCATTGTTTCACATACTGCCTTCATTCCAACTCCTCACTCCTTCCCTTTTCTGGTAGTCCTTGTATGGTCTTGCATTCCTGAGAAAATGGTCATAAATCAGATATGACATTCCTGTACATAATAACGGAGTAGATAGTTGTTGAGGGTAATCATAGTAGAGACAGCCTCTTCATATAGTTATTCTGTGTATGTGTACTTAATATTATTGCATTACTGATATTGACATACAAATAATAAATATTCCTTTTTAGCAATGTAAATAGGAAAGGAATTGTAAACAGCTTATATTTGCTTACATTAAATGCTGTAGTAGGTGGTTTGAGGAAGCTAGTGCTGCTGATGGTAGCTGTGTTAGGGATGGAGGAGTGGGAGGGGGCAGCTCAGTGAGACAGTTATTGTAGCTGTTTGACAGTTACAGGAAGGAGAGTTGGTAACGTAGCACTTTCTTTAGTTTCTTCATCATTATAGTGATTTATATGTAGAGTGCTCTTCACATATATTAGCCATGCATTTGTCTTTTCAGGCCAATTTATTGAGTCTAATTTCACTGGACTACAATTGCCTTTTGCTGTTTTAATTGGGGTTGCACTAGGAAATATAGATTTGTGTTTCATAATTACTGAATAAAACAAGAAAGAAAGGCAAATAAGCTCACCGTAGAATGTCAGTCTGAACTAAACAGCAAGCAGTTAGTGCCTGGTGCAGTTAGTGAGCACATTGGTTCCCAGCCTTGCTCTTAGCCTTGGAGTTATGTACATTCTCAGCAGTGCCCTAGTGTGCAGCCAGCCAAAGGACATAAAACTGAAAATGGGAGGGCATAAATTAAGAAGTGATGTAAATTGGCAAGGTTCTTTAAAACAGAAAGGTGTAAAACAAATTGGTATAAAACAAAGCCTACCTATATTGTGTATAATTTCGCTCTGCTTGGCTAGCAAATACCCAGAAGACGTGGACAGCAGATGCCTCCAAATTATTACTGGTGTGCCAGACAAAACTGCATTACATCCTACAAAACTGCTGACTTATAGTCAGCACTGTGATAAACCTCAGATTTGTGAAATTTATCTGTGCGTACTTTTTAATTCTTTAATATTTATAATTATGAATTATTGCTTGCTGCTATTTGTTAGTTACACTATTTAGTAAAACAGTTTTATACTTTTAAAACTGCATTAAATTTTGAGAAACAACTACTTACAGAATTTTGGTGAGGAAGCCGCACCAAAGGCAGGCATTTGTGTAACTGTGTGAAGTGTCAGAAGTTTTTTGTTTTTGTGAGTGTATATGAAAAGACTGGCATGAAACCCTTTGTGTGCTACACTAGCTACCATGTGAATGTGTCCGGAGGACTTGCCAAAATGTTCAGCATCTTGTAACTATCAGTGACTTTGGACATTTACCAAAAAAACGATGATTGCAGTGTTACTGAAAAACTAGCTATGTGTAGACAAATCTCAGTTTTATCTTCCTATTGTTTATACTTGAGATTATGGTTCCTGGTATTACAAATAGTTAAAAAAAAAGTATCTTTCTTTAGCGTGTATACTTTTTCACATGTTTTAGCTAACATAACTCTAAACGTTTTGACATTTCTACAAAATAATTGAATTTAAAAATACATTATATGATCATATATTTTCAAACATATGGTTTTATACACTATATAGTTTATTACATTTATGTGTATAATAGCATAAATTTCCTTCAGTTTGTTTATAATTTATGTGTTGGCTGTATTTTTATTTTCACGGTCAGAGGTCGGAGTTTTGGCTGGGGACATAATTCTTGCTGTGTCTCAGCTTTTTGACAGCCGTGGCATCATTCAGGGTCAGTTTTATGCTTGTCTTTGTTGCACGTGTTTTGTTTCCATTGCTTGTTTTGAAAGTAGGAAACAATCATTAACTGTGCTTAACGTCATTGCTTTTCCTTTGTTTGCTTTGGGTTTTAAACTTTTGATTTTGTGTTGTGGTTTTTTGTTATGTGTAAATAGTTTCTTCCTTGACATTATGATAGTGTTATGGGTGTTACGTGTAATTGCATTGATAGTTATAGATGTAATTATATTAGTTAGGGTAGTAATAATGAACTTTGTTCCAGTGCAAAGAACAATTCATTAATTGATATGTTGTTACTATGTACAAGCTGACAGCCAAGTACTTGTTAACCCAGACAATAATAATTACTGTTAACTAAACCTTGGCAGATTTTATTGAAGCAGATTCATGAAAACTTTGTTGAAATGTTTCAAAACAAATCTCTCCTGGCTGCAGTTATTTAGTTATATAGTAACTTAACCCTTTTACTTGTAATCATTTGGTGGCTATTGTCAGGTGTACCTTTCACAGCATATGAGGTTTAAAATGCTGAAAGTCAGGTGTAGGTGTTGGTCATTCATTTGCCTCCTTATCCAGGTGTGCTTTAAATCCCAGTCTCCTGCACATCACATCAAGCATTTAATTCTGGTGCCAGTGGGTTTACAAACTGTGTGATGTTAGAAATCAGAGCTTTTCTTTTTCACAAGTAATATTATTTAACATACATCTTAATGTCACGCTTTCCCCAATTTAGTGATTAGTCTTTGAATTATATTGTTTTTTCTGGTTTCCCATCAGGTTTCCATATAAAGCTCTTGTTCCTGATATTTTTGTTACGTGACCAACTCACTCATAATATTACAGTACTGAACAGTATGTCAGAGTAGTCATGTTTTTAATACCTTAAACAGTGCGGGTACTTCATTCCATTAGGTCCATATCCAGCACTTTATCCTCTTGCTGTGGACAAACTACGTGGTTGGACAATAAATTTCGTGAACTCATTGCGGTAAAAGTGCTACATAACTCACTGCTGAATACCACCGTGTTTGCCTTCAAAGTAGTCCCCTTGGGAAGCTATGCACCAATACCAGCGCCTAGTCCACCCTTCAAAACAATTTTGGAACTGGTTTTGTGGAATGGCCTTCGGAGCTACAGTTGTATTGCTCCTGATGTCATGAATGTCATCAAAATGCCTTCCTTTCAATATTTTCTTTATCGTCGGGAACAGAAAAAAGTCACTGGGGGGCTAGATCCGGTGAATAGGCAGGGTGTTTCAACACAGTTATTTGTTTAGTAGCTAAAAACTCCCTCATAGACAGTGCCGTGTGAACAGGTGCATTGTTGTGATGCAAGATCCATGAGTTGTTGGCAAAACGTTCAGGTCGTTCTGTCTAACTTTTTCATGCAGCCTTTCCTGTACTTCCAAATAGTAAACTTGGTTCACTGGTTGACTGTTTGTCCAGTTAGTACAAATTCATAATGAACCATCCCTCTAATATCAAAAAAAGTTAGCAACATTGTTTTGACTCTTGATTTGGACCAGTGGAATTTTTTGGTTGTGGGGAATTGGCAGTCTTCCATTGTGCACTTTGCCACTTCATTTCAGGGTCGTATTGGTACACCCATGTTTCATCACCTGTGATTTCACGGCCCAAAATGTCATCTTGCCTCTCCAAAAGGTCTTGGCAAATTGTGACTCTTCTTTGCTTTTGTTCTTCGGTGAGCTCCTTTAGGACCATTTTTGCACACACCTTCCTCATGTCAAGATCTTCAGTTAAGATTTTCCTAACTGTTTCTCTGTTGATGTTCACTTGCTCTACTATGATCCTGACAGTCAGCCGATGATTTTCACGCACTATTTGATGAATTTTGCCATGTTTTCTTCAGTTCTGCTTGTTGCTGGCCATCCTGATCTCTCTTCATCAGTGACACTTTGTCTTCCCTCAGAGAAACGTTTCACCCACCTGTAAACTGCTGTTTTCTTCGTAGCATTATCCCCATAAACTTGCACTAACATCTCTCTGATTTCATTTCCACTCTTTCCAAGTTTAACAAGAAATTTAATGTTAATTCACTGCTGTAATTCAAGCTCCGACATTCTCGCGGTGGCACACCAAAACACACAGACAGTAATAGATGCCACTCAGAAAAAGCCTGCCATAGATCAACAACACAGCTGTGAAATGCTGATATGTCAACGTCATCAAACCATACTAAGGCTTTTGTCCAGTGCTGCCACGGCAAGCATACCGTGGCTAGTTCGTGATCTTAATTGTCCGACCACATGTACACCAGTCACATCTGTGTTTCACATGATCATCTTGAATGCACATTTGAGCACGGCCTATTACTGATGTGTTTGGTAGTACTAAGGTGAAATGTGCATGTAGGTTACAGACTGCAAATTCATCAGCATGTGTAACATCATTATTATATTCAATCTCACACTGAAGTAACTATGAAATTTGTTATTATAACTGTGCATTTCTTGCTTTTGAGCTGCTGAGACTCCTTAAACTTTCCAGGTTGTCGCAAATTAACATACATTTTCTACCCAAAATCACTTTTTGATCGAACCCATTTTGATAGGCTTCTGAATTACTCTGTAGAAATGGTTGCAAAGCGCGTGTTATTATTGTTACTGTGTTTACTTTATTTCCTTTCAATTGTGACAAAAAGAGTGGTATGCAAGATGAATTTCAGATTCCACAAATATATAGGTTGCACAACATTACTTTTTTTTGTTTTGTTTCAAGTGAGCATTACACACGAATGCAATAAATTTGACATAATATAACAAAAATGATCTCATGTGGTGTTCAGAGATTTAAATAACGAGTAGGCTTTTTTGGTTTCTTTTTATAGACATTAGAGCCAGGAGGTACTTTTAACAGTTTCATTTTCATGCAGCTGGTTTTACCTGTGGAGATGTTTGGAACCATTCTTTTTATTACAAAGAAACAGTTTTGTGTGGAAATCTTGGCAGGGTGGGTAACAAGATGAGTTGTAAAGTTTCTTGAACAAAGGTACTGCTTGTATCAGTAACACTGGCCTACCATTTAGTATATCTTGTTTGGTTATTTTTGTTGTCCATTTACCATTCCTTAGAACAGTGGAAAAAAATGAGCAAGGTGATTATTGTTGTGGTTTAACAGATTGGCTTAGGCTGTTCCTGTAATCACTGTTTGGTATTAATAGTGTTGTTGAGTTGTTAATTGCTGTCTTTATTTTCATTCTCCTTTTGTGACCATATTCCTTTGCTGGATGAAATAGGAGCGTTCAACAGGACAGCGGCTGAATATCATTATTGTTGCTGAGGGTGCCATTGACCAGGATGGGGAACCCATTACTGCAGAGAAAGTGAGACAAGTTGTAGTGGAAAACCTGCAGCAGGACACAAGAATAACAGTACTGGGGCATGTACAGAGAGGAGGCAATCCATCTGCTTTTGATAGAGTTCTGGTATGTGTCATGGATATAACTGTGATATTAAAAGATGACTTAACAAAAGCACGGTGTTTCACTGACAACGGGGCTGCATCAGGCCAATGTGTGTCATGCTGTGATAGAGGCATGCAGTATCCAGCACATCACAGTACTACTGAATATTGACAGGTGCCCAAGAAGACTTAATAGGGTTTAGTTGGTGTGGTAAATCAGACTCCTGTGAACTTTCCCTGCCATGCATATTGTGGTGTTGTATTTGTGACCCTGGATAGTCTTGTGGGTAGATAACCATAATTTCAGAGGAACATGCTGTTCTGTGTGTAGGGTTGAAGTGAGAATGGAGGCAGCATTAATTTGTGTAACCACATTTGCATGCGCCCAACACTGGATAACAAAATATTTTTTATTTTTTTTTTGTCACATGAACCAAAGTTGGTAAACCCATAGCATTTTTTTGTGCTGAATTCAAATATGTTTTTAGTTTTTTTTCTGCCAGGCAAGATTTTAAGTGATGCGGGTTTGAAGTCTGAAGGAAACCTGTATTTACATTGTATTACAGAGAGTATATATATTACTTAAAAACTAAAAGTGGATGACTTCCTGCCGTATTTTGCTTTGGAATGTCTCTTCAAAGTGTCCAGCAATAATCAGCCAGCACACTGAGACTCCACTTGCCTTGATACTGGTTTTCCAGGGTGGAAATATCTTGGTGAAATCACTCTTTATGCTCATTGCTCACTATGTCAAGATTTTCAAGTAATAAGTCAAAGTGAGAGTCTAAAAAATGCACTTTTAAAGACATATTACACACCATAGCTTTGTAAGATTGTACAAGATCAGCTGCCATATCACAATGGTTTTCTGCCTTACGATTTCCCAAAAAATTTATAGTTACATTTCTAATGATATCCTTACTGCTTTTTTCATGAGACCAAGTTTGATGTGTGACAAAGCTAAAATACTTTTTCGGGGTTGATTAATGCAGTATTAGCTATATTTTTCTGTCATAGAGTAAATGATTCTCATTTAGACCAGTGTTTTTTTATGTTTTTATATTTTCTGTCCGTACTATCACCAAGCTGCAAGCCAAGCAAGAGAGCAGTGACCTTTAAATCCCCACAGATGTTCCAGTTATATTTTTCATGCTGGATGTTTTCCACAAGTCGTTTCATATTTTCATATGACTTTCATGTTAGTGGCATGCACTTAGGGTACAAATGGGAATTTATTCCAGTTATATAGTAACACAGCTTTTAAGCTAATATTTGAAGAGTCAATATACAAATGCCACTCAGTTGGATTGTGTTGGTTTGCAAGAGCCTGTGTTACAGACCAAACATCATTACGGAATACCAAATTGTTTTCTTGAGAGCAAAATTCTTTGAATTCAAAGCAGTAATTATGAAAGAAACATTATTCACTATCTTGATGGAGAATATTGCACCCTTTTCGTCTGTAACCAAAGAGTTCAGCTTGCTTTTTAGAAAGCTTAACTTACAGACAGATTGTTAAGTTCTGCTTGTCGTAATAAATGGCTTCAGATGAGGAACAACTTGCTTCAAATGTCAGATCTCATTCAACATTGTCACCTTGTTGTCTGTGATGTTTCCCAGAATCAGAGCTGTCATCACTAAAAGTGAGATACTCCGGAGGCTGTGGTTCAGGCAGCTCTTTACTGTATGGTACATGCCTCATTACAGATGACAAATCTGGATATTTCACCATGTGTTTGGATTTGGAGGTGATCCTTGTTATGTCTGTTAAACGAAAGTTGCAATCAGATGAGAGGTCTTTTGGTTCCCTCCAAACCAAGGGAACAGTGAATGGCATTTGGTGTGAACCATTTACCCATGCTAAAGAAGTCTTACACACGTTATGCAACAAATATGAAGGGCCCAACTTTTTATGTTGGTGCCCCACTTTACACCCAAAATAAAGCTCATAACATTTCGTAATGAGTGGGATAACATTTTTTCTCTGTGATTTGAAGGTCATTTCACCATAAACATAACAGCAGGTGTCAGGATGATTTAAACACTTCCTTGGCATGATGAAAATGTAATAAATAGAACCCTTTTACATAATACATTTAACTAAAAAGAACACAACACTTGCACCTTATCACAACAAAGTCCAGCACACCACTATGGGTGTACTGTTCTGCAAGCAGAGCTTACTGATTGTTCCATGTTTCAACAGTCTGGCTCTCTGTGATTGGGCTCTCATGCCTACTGTCTTTGTTATGATTAAGTTTCCATGCCCACACTATGTTTAAAATATATTAAAGTTCTTCAGCCGTATTTATATCGTACTGGTAGCGTAGAAAATAATGAAATTCACTAAAATTGCATTTTAAAAATTCTGTCACACAAAAACTGGGTGATAGAGCAATTCTAATAACATGTTTTAGTTCACTGTGGAAGGCTACATCTGAAGCACACATTAGTTTTCATGTGACAAGAATTATGTTTACCAGCGAAATATGTTTGCCAGATATTAGCAAGTCTCCAGCATGTTCGGGCACATCACAGTTGTCACCATCAGGGAGTCCTCTCAGAGTCCTCTCCATAGCTATTGTAGCACCCTTGAAATTGTCTGTTGTATAGTAAGTATGTAAAAACATCCATACACTTGCACACATCATACAATTCTGTTAAAACACACAAATATCCAAACAAATTTTCAAAGGCTACGGGAGATGTTCTGTGAGGCACCATGCAAACTCCCCTAGTGTTTTAAAATTTGTTTTGGATATTTATGTTTTTTAACTGAACTTTATTGTGCATGTAAGTGTATGGATGGTTTTACTCACTTAATGTAACATAGACCATTTTGAGGGAGCTGTGGTGACTACTGAGAGGACTCCCTGATGTGGGCACCTGTGATGTACCAAAACATATCTGGAGACTCGCTAACATCTAGTGAACATATTTGTGCATGGAAAGTTGGTTGTAAAAATTAATTGTTTTTACAGTGCACGGAACATACAGTATTAAAATGGAGGCAGCATGTTGTTCTCTAGGGAGGGTAGCTACCTACAAGACACATTTTGACAGCCTGGAACACTACAGTGTTAACCCTGCAATGCAGGGACATTTAAACTGCAGTCCATAACATGATGTATGAGCTGTATTTAAGGGTATTTAAATTTTACCTGTATGTTGTGAGTGTACTTGACACGCTATGGCATATGATGTGTGTGGCACACATATATACTTGTTGCTTTTCACCAGAGAGTAAACACTAACCAGTGTGAGGACGTGAACTTTAAACTGTTCAATGTGTGTTGTTAACACCATGAAGGTAACACGAAATTCCTGAACTCTGGGGTGATGTTTGTAGATAACACAACATCAGTCTTAATAGTATTCATATCCAAGCATTAATGAACAATTTAATAGATAATACCATGCACAAGTTAAATTCTGTATTCATTAGTGTTATCTATTAAATAGCTTAACATCATTTTTTTTAATCTATGTAGTTCACACACCAACCAATGCACTATTTATTAAAATTTATATTAAAGTACACATTAATATCACTCCTACGTGTTTCGGTCTGTGACCATCATCAGGGAGCTTGTACTGCACTTGGCTAAAGTAATATTAAAACACCCAGTAAAATTACGTCGTTATATATTGTGAGATTGCTCATTCTGTATTGCACACAACACACACGCCAATCTATGACATGCTGCCACATCACCACACAATATATAATGATGTAATTTAATGAGTGTTTTAATATAACTTTAGCAAGGTGCAGTACAAGCTCCCTGATGATAGCCATAGACTGAAACATGTAGGAACGATATTAATGTGTATTTTAATTTTAATTTTAATAAATAGTGCATTAGTTGGTGTGTGAACTACACAGCTTAACATCAGTTTATTATAATAATTTGCCTGCTTTGGCATTGTTAACTGTAGACTGGAATAAGAGTAAGTCTGATTGTTGAGTTTTTTAGGCTTCCACAGTGGTGCAGTTGAGGTCTGTTCTGTGGCACAGCATAACTGGGTGATTAGTGCGTGACATTTTAACCTAGCTTGTTGGTCTTATCTTGGAAGGGTAAAAATGTCCATGAAAATGGACATGAACATTTGACCCTCGAAGATGAGATTACCAAGCAGCCTTGAATCATCAGGAACCAATCACCAAATGATGTGGTGTTGTATCCCAGAAGGACAGAGACCTGATGGATGAAGTTTAATAAACTGACTTTGTGTGGTGCGTGTTGTTATCAGGTTGGTACTATTGTTCGAGTAATGCATCATGCAAACTTCCACTCACTTGTGTTGTAACAAATAAACAACCATAGAGGGTCTCCTATGGTGGAAAGTGTGGCTGTTCTTCAAAATGCTGCTGCAAATGTGTGTGCTGTGCACAGATAGCTGTAACAGAGCGCAGAACTAGCCAAGGTATCAACAGCGTAGCAGTTTTGTCTCATTAAATGTTAGCTGACAGTATAAATGCTGAATCTATTAGCAGACTGTGTGCTAGCTATTACCTTGAGTGCAGCCAGACTTGTGGTTGCTAATTTTCCATAGCAGAGTGCACTGCTGTACTGCTGTTGCTGCTGGTTGAAAGTGCATTGCTGTAGTGCTGCTCAGTGGAATGACTGAACTATGTTACCACTGGGAAGTAATGTGCTTATGATACCATGTCTTTTATTTGCTGTGACTGCTCAGCTGCCCTCTGTGTGATGGGTGGGTGAGCGAAGCATGTCATAGGAGAGGCGAGAATGTCTGCCAACACCATCTGCGGCGCTGGACCAGAAAAGGGCCATTTGCAGGTTGGAGGTGCTGCTGTGGCGGTGCTCGTGACATGTGCTGCTAGAATCTGGCATTTAAAAGGGTCATTTGCAGAGTATGGTGGGAAGTTCCTGCATTTGTTGCAGGACCATTATATAAACAATCCATATTTTCTGTCCCAGGAGTAAAGTTGGTGTGTTCATTTGGCAGGGATGTAGGATGGGTGCAGAGGCTGTGATGGCACTCATGGAAGCCACGCCAGAAACAGAATCCTGTGTTGTTTCTCTGGATGGTAACCAGGCCGTACGGTTGCCTCTGATGGAGTGTGTGGAGAAAACAAAAGCAGTCACAAAAGCCATGGCCAGTAAAGACTGGGAAAATGCTGTACAGCTACGTGGAAAGTAAGTGTCATGTTGGAACTGCTTTGAATTACAGAGTTTCTCTAATATCACATCGTGTTTGAACATAAAAGGAATTGAAAAGTGTCACTTTATGATATTAGGGGTTTTCAGGGAAGTGAAAAATTAGTTTGTGATCATTGTGTTATGACACCTTGTAGTATAGTTAAGTGGTTAGCCTTGATTTGTGGAATGTGCTGTCTGTGAAGGAGGAGAGGTTTTTCTAAAATCTTCCTGTGCACTTACCTTACTGGGGATGACAACAATACAAATATGAACCACTATAACAATCTCATATCTTGTAAAATCTTAAACATATGTCATTTCTGTAAAAGTACTATCCTGAAGATGGGGGCAGTACGTTTCTTAGAAATGCTGGTGTACACCTACCTAATTATATGGTGTCAAATGCCATAAAACCACAATATGAGTGTAACTTATTTTTTCTGTGTTTACAGGAGTTTTGTGCGTAATTTGGAAACGTACAAAATGCTTACAAGGCTGAAACCCCCCAAACCTGTAATTGAAGATGTAAATCATCCATCTGTAAGTTCATTCCACTGTTAAATTTTCATGTATTAGCTGTTACTATTGGAGTGCTTCATGTCATCCAAAGTTGTCACCCAAGAACTTGCAAAGTAATGGTGACCAGTTAAATTCTTGTCACTCTCAGAGCATACTGGCATTTAATTATGGCAGTGTAATGTCACAGTCTGTCTCTAATTATTCATTTATGTTGCATTTATATTGCATGGAAGGTAAAGTAATACATGTAACCCTGGCAATAACAAATGGAATAACAATGATATTTTGATCTGAGTTGGAAGTATTTTCCAGAACATGATGGAAAAATTACATAATTGCCTATACAAAGCCTGTATGTTTTGGTTTGTGAGTCAATGAAAATTGCATTTCTGATATTTGAGATGGCCACATATTAGCAGACTCACAGCATGGAACCTCACCAGATATTTTATTACATCTGTGTTACATGTGCAGTTCTTGTTAAATTGTTATCACCTAGATTGTGTTTACAGTGGTATGTTGCAACACATTAATAAGTACTATGCTGACAGCATTATGCAGTAAAATGATCAGATGGTGAGGAACAGTTCATCTCACAGAAGAATTCTCTGTATGAGTATTCTTATTTTCAGCCCTCCCCATTTGAAATTTCCATCTCTACTGTGTTGTTACTTAGGCTTTACTTCCATTAGTAATTGAAGTAATGTGCATTTCAGATTTCTTTCACCCATGTGTGGAATTTTGTAAATTGTTATTTAAGGATGTTATTAAATAACTCCATATTTAATTTATCCTAGTTTAGAATTTAATTTTACAATTATTTTTCTCATTTTTTGCTTCTCTGAAGTTATGTAAGGTAAGGACACTATGTTACTTTAAAATGTTTATGCTCTGTATGAAATGACCCTTACACATTGTCAGAATTGGATAATGCAATGCATATCTAGCAGAAAATATTTTGTGAATGAACTATCCTATATGTGGGTGTTTGTACACATGGTTATATTCTCATAATATTGTAATGTGTTTGAGTGTATGTACTTGTAATTATTTTGAAGTACAGAGTTATTGAACATTTAACATATACTATGCTTTGTTAAAAGGCTTGCAACATTGTAATTTTCCCATGTAGGTCCTCTTTTGGAAGCTTTTGTTCTATACAAGTTATTTACTGTCATGTTATGATTACATCCAGGGTGTTGTACTACAAGAGTTTTGTATTTTGACATACCAATACACACTCCCCACCCACCACCCATTTGTAGCTAAAAGAGCTTGGAAAGGGTTCATCTGAGGGAAAGAAACCTTAAACCTGAAAAGTTTGACGTTGAGATAATTTGTCAGGCTATTTATAAGTTGAAGTATAAGTGAAAGGACAGATGAGCTGTGTATTACTTTGTATATAGTTCGAGTGTACAAACAGAACACTTAGTATAATGTTTTGCAGCAGTTGAGGGTGTATCTTGTTACTTGTTTATTGTCAGTGTGTTGAATTCTTTCTTAAGCTGTTTATTCCCTTTCTTAGCAAGACACATTATGGGGCTCTTCGGTAAGATTCATTGTTTGGTGTTTTCCTTGTTAAGTCAGTGTGTGGCCACTTCAGTATTTGTATTTCATTGTATGATGTTGACAGATAGTATATAAATAAGACATGAACTTTACATGCCCATAAAGATTCAATGCAATCTGATTGCAGTTAAACTCTCTTGGGCTACCAGCTGTATCAGGTGGTTGAACAGTGAACAAACCAAGGTTTTGAGAACTGTATCTGTTTTCATCATCAGAGATGACAAGAATGGAGACAGTGCTTGAATTGAAGCATTGGTTTGTTTTCCAATTTAACCATCTCATATGGCTGATAGCTTTTGTATTGTGGTTTTCTGGGTCGTGTGGATGGGTACCAATAATTATGGGGTACAAAGTAGAAGTAGAAGTATGTTTCCCAGAAACCCTGCTATGCATGTACCAGAGTGCATGGCATTATTACTCTTAAGATTTCAATATGATATTGGCAGGGTTGTGGCAATCAAGACAGTCTTAAGGACAGCTGCATGACTGACTAGTTTTATTATTGCATGAGGTGATTCCAAGTAGTTGAGTTATATCCATTTGCCCAGCTGTCCACATGTCAGTTTGAGAATCACATACATTTGTGTCTTTTATTTAGCTGTTTGTCCCTGTTCAGAGTTCCACTCAAATCCAAGTGAAATTTTTATGCTGGTGGGATTTTGTTTTTGTACCATATATTTTCTCTTTATTAACTGGAAAGTCATATATATATTATTTGTTGTGAAGAACTGACTGTTACTCTTTTCACAGCATGAGATATCATTGGTAAAGACGTTTTTATAGAGTATTGTAATTGGTGTTAGTTTTAACTTGACACATTTCTGATGGACAGGGTTAATGGAATGTCATTTGAAATGAATGACAGTGAGCGTATTAAATGTTAATGATACTTTATGTAGAATTTACTTGTACGTGGTCGGACAATAAAGTTTGCGAACTCATTGCAGTAAAAATGCTACATACCTCATTGCTGAATACCACCATGGTCAGCTTCAAAGTACTCCCCTTGGAAAGCTATGTACCGATGCCAGTGCTTAGTCGACCCGTCAAAACAATTTTGGAACTGATTTTGTGGAATGGCCTTCAGAGCTGCCATTGTATTGCTCCTGATGTCATGAATGTCATCAAAATGCCTTCCTTTCAATATTTCCTTTATTGTCTGGAACAGAAAAAAGTCACTGGGGGCTAGATCCGGTGAATAGATGGGGTTTTCCAACACAGTTATTTGTTTAGTAGCTAAAAACTCCCTCATAGACAGTGCCGTGTGGGCAGGTGCATTGTTGCGATGCAAGATCCATGAGTTGTTGGCCAAAAGTTTGGGTCGTTTCTGTCTAACTTTTTCACGCAGCCTTTCCTGTACTTCCAAATAGTAAACTTGGTTGACTGTTTATACAATTGGTACAAATTCATAATGAACAATCCCTCTAATATAAAAAAAAAAATGACTTGATTTGGACCAGTGGAATTTTTTGGTTGTGGGGAATTGGCAGTCTTCCATTGTGCACTTTGCCACTTCATTTCA
>Ga0209755_10005399_pt1 | contig 14558 bp, 12 predicted proteins | sample TergutCo191P1_FD_187301 | JGI IMG/M metagenome (GOLD analysis project Ga0209755, IMG submission 187301) | Cornitermes sp. P1 segment gut microbial communities from Petit-Saut dam, French Guiana - Co191P1 (SPAdes) (version 2) | ecosystem: Host-associated > Arthropoda: Insects > Digestive system... | reverse complement strand
AGCCAGCCCTTTTTTAATAGCTGTGTCTGTCAGGCTGGAAATCCACAGCCGCTGTACGGGCTTGGTGCAGCCCGCCCACATATATATGTAGCGAAAAATCAGCTCGCCCTCGCGCCCGCTGTCTGTGGCGCAGATGATGCGGTCGGTTTCTTTGTCGTTCATGAGTTTTTTAAGCAATTTAAGCTGCTTCTCGGTTTTGGGGATGGGCTTTAAATCCATTTTCTCCGGTAAAATGGGCAAGTCGTAGGCGCGCCATTTTTTAAGCGCGGGGTTGTAATCTTCGGGCTCTGCCAGCGTGGCAAGGTGGCCGATGGCCCAGGAAATAATGTATTTTTCGCCGTGCAAAAAGCCGTCGCCCTTGGCGGTGCATTGTAATACGCGGGCAATATCCCGCGCCACGGAGGGCTTTTCGGCAATGATAACGGTGCGCATATATTTCTCTCCTGTCATCCACGAAAATCATTCACCGATTATAGCCGAAAAAAATTTTGCGGCAAGCCGCCGCTATTGTCCTACCTAAATAATCCGTTTTGGTTAAGAATGGTTGTGCTGAAAAGGAACAAAATATCCTGGTTGGTAATTTCAACAAAAGTAGGTAACAAATGAGTGGATATATAACGAATATCCACCAGCGTAATTTTTGCGTAACCACCAAGCAACAGCGGCGCAATGCTGCTGCCGAAGGAGTCGCGGAAAATGATAATTTCGCGGTCGGTGGTTGCGTTTGGGACTTCGATGGTCATAATCGCCTGTGCGCCCGCCAAAAAAACATCATAGCCATCCATGCCGCCGAATAGCGCGGGAATATACACGCGCAGGGGCAGGCGTTCCCCATCAACCGTTATATAGCGCGAAAAAAGTATCTGCCCGCGTTCTTCCAACAGCGTATATACGATGGCGTTTTCGGTATATTCGTTGGTTAGGAAAATCAATTCATCGGGTCGGATGGGCAACGCGGCATGGCCGTGGAAACTGCCCCGAAACGGAAATAAAGTGTGCGCGGTATAGCTGTCCGGCGAAGGCAAATTAACATTCATGTACCGCGCCAACTGCTCCGCAACAGGCAACAAATTTTCCTGCCGCCAATGAATATCCGTGCGGTAGTAATCGTATAGGGATAGAACGCTGAACAAGTCGATATAGGTGTGTTCGCCCATACGATGGTGCATAATCCGCATCATTTCGGCATAATCAAGTGCCGGAAAGCCGTTTTGCCGAGCAAGAAAATAATTTTTGTCGGGTATCACGGCGTAAAAAACATGCAGCCCCTCGAACAGCCAATCGCTGATGGCATTCAAATGTGCGGCGTTTCGGTGAACCGCTTCGGCGTTCAGCGGAAATTCCAAACTCGACAAATGACCCGCTGCAAAATAGTAGCCGTTGGTATCGCGCCTGCCCAGCGCAAACCGCGTCACGGCGTTTATTGTGCGGAATGTTTCGCGCAGGGGAAACTGGTCTTGGATGTATTCATCAAGGGCGTACATATATGCGCCGCTTAAAATAGCCTCCGCACTGCGCCGGGGCGCACGGGCAAGCAACCGCCGCTCGGCTTGCGAACGCGGCACTTCCGGCGTAATAAAAAAAGCAATACACAGCCCAAACAGGGCAATGACAAAGACGGCGAGTGTTGCTATATTCCGCACTTTTTCCAATGCAATTCACCCTTATACTAATCCCGATTAAAAAACGCTATACCTTGCGGTCTTTTGCCGCAATCCTGCGTCAGCACCTCCTCACGCACCGCGGGTGCGCTTCGTCGGCACTTCCTTGTCTTGCGACAAAAACCTCGCAAGGTATAGCGTTTTTTAACCGGGATTAGTATTAAAATCTGAAATATATAAATGGATTAAACGACCCATCCACTAAATTCGCGGTAACAAGAATCAAGCTGGCGGCTATCAAAATTGGCTCTAGCAGCGTTAGTTTTGATTTGTTTTCCAGTAGTTTGTCCCCCATGTTTTTTACCACAGGCGTAGATAAAAACGCGGCAATTACAAACATCGGCGCGAAGCTGCGCAGATAATAAAGGGATAACGACCCGGCCAGCGGTATGCCCCCTGCGCCAAATAGGCCTGACACATCCGCCCATGCGCCGCTCATGCCCTCGCCGTTGAAAATGACGAAGCTGATTATAATAATGAACATCGTATATACATGGGCAACAAACCGCCAAGCGCGATGAAGCAGCTTTGCTAAAAAGAATTTTTCGGCCACCAGCAACACCGCCATCATCAAGCCCCATACGATAAAATTCCAATCCGCGCCATGCCAAAATCCTGTTAGCATCCATACGGCGGCAATGTTAAAAATCCACCGCGACTGCTTCACGCGGTTGCCGCCCAGCGGGATATACACATAATCACGAAACCAATTACCCAGCGTCATATGCCACCGCCGCCAAAATTCTGTAATCGACCGCGAGATGTACGGATAATTGAAATTTTCGGGAAACTTGAAGCCGAACATTTTACCCAAGCCAATAGCCATGTCGCTGTACCCTGAAAAGTCAAAATATATTTGGAAGGTGAACGCCACTGCGTACATCCAATAGAACAGTACCGTGCGTTCGTCGGCGTAGCGGAAATATTCGGTAAGTTCGGCCATCGAATTGGCGATGATTACTTTCTTCATTAACCCTAGGCAAAATCGCCTTATTCCCGCCGAAATTTCTGCTAATCGTTCCTTGCGATTTTCCAATTCTTCGGCAATGTCGGAGTACCGCACAATAGGCCCTGCCACCAACTGCGGGAACAGGCAAACGAACGTGGCGAAAGTAATAATATTCGCCTGCGCCCGCACCCGCCCGCGGTAAACGTCGATGGTGTAACTCATGGTTTGGAATGTGAAAAAGCTGATGCCGATGGGCAAGCGCACGTTCAACACCGCTATGTCGCTGCCGAATAACGAATTTGCCGTCATGATGAAAAAATCAATGTACTTAAAAAATCCGAGCATACCCAAGCTAACGACGATGGCAGCAATTAAAAACACTTTCGCCTTTACCGTGCCGCGATATTTTTCAATCAGCAAGCTAAAAACAAAATCAGATACCGAAGAAATTAACAGCAGTATCGTATAAAACTGCTCCCCAAAAAAATAAAACGCCAAGCTGAATACCAACAGCACGGCGTTTCTACATTTTTTCGGCGCGGCAAAATAAGCCACCAATACCGCAGGCATAAACAGATATAAAAACGGTAAACTTGAAAATACCATTAGTCTGGTTTATGCAAGCACGGTTGAAATATTGCCAATAACGCCGGTAACAACGTCGGCCCACGACATGACAAATACGATAAAGTTTCCGTGCGCAACAACTTCAAATGCTTCGGCGGCTACGCAAATCCATCTTGCGGGGTCGGCCGCCGCTTCAATTTGTGCGGCAATAGCGGAAGCATCCATGCCCTCCGACACTTCCATCAAAACAACCACATGCGGGTGAACATTGATTACCGCTTCCGATATAACGCCTGTTATTCCTTCAATGTAGTCAATCATCAAATAGCGCTCGAAATTTTGGGCTGTTAATTCAACTTCAAACCGCATGGGAATAAACGCGGCTTCAAAATTTTCGTGCAATTGCGTCACCAGCGATAAAAGGGTTTCATCGGGGTTGCCCTCGTCAAATACCCAATCGCCGCCGCCAAAACCAAAGCCGCCGTCGAGGTCGAAGTCAAAATCGAAGTCAAAATCATAATCGAAGTCGTAATCATCCCCATCGGTTATTACGCCAACCCCGTTGCCGCCTGTGTGATACGTACTACCCTCGTCGCTTCCATTGCTGCCCTCGCCACCGCAAGCGGTCAAACCTACTGCAAGCAAAGCAGCCATGCCGAACATCAGTAAAAACTTTTTCATTTCAATGCACCTCGTTTTTTATTTTTTTTCTTTCGCACACCGAAACGGATAAAAATCGAATAAGTTCCATTTCCTAAATAGTACCCCACTCAACCAGCACAATCCGTATCGTCAACGACTGTGAATCTTTTGTTGCCGTTACCCTGCCCCCCATTTTTTCAGTCAATTCTTTTACAATGGCCAGCCCAAGCCCGGTATGCTTATTGTTGCGCGACTTGTCAACGGTGTAAAAACGGTCAAATAGGTATAAAGGATTTATATTTTTTGTGTCCATAACGTGGTTGGTAAATTCGATGCTGTTTTTGTCCAGCGTAATGTGTAAATAGTCATTGCCATGGATGTAAGCATTGCGCAGTAAATTTTGTATGATTCGCTGTAAAGCCTCTTCGTTGCAAAGGCAATAAACGGGCGCATCCGGCATGGTGCATTCAACGCGAAGCCCTTTTTGTTCAAATTCCGGGTAGCTGTTGGCAATTTCTTGACATAATACATCGTTTATATTTATGCAATTTAAAGTAAAGGAAGTTTCAACGGCTTGGGAAAAATCGAAAAGACTGTCCATTAGCACAGTTAATGCTTCTAACCGTTCATGAATTATTTTGTAATAGGGGTGGGGCGTTTCATTTTTTTGTAGCATTTGTACATACCCTTTTGCGGAGGTTAATGGGGTACGCAAGTCATGAGAAATATTAGCAATGGCGCTGTTTAAACTAGTTTCTGTCCGCTGGGCATGTAAAAAATGCCGGCGGCTTTTTTTCAATATAGCATTAATTTGAACAGCCAGCGTTATAAGGTCATTGTCCGTTGTGCTGGTTGTTACTAATGCATTTGTATCTGCATGATGCAGCATTTTCATTTGTTTGGTTAAGCGTCGTATAGTAATTTTCATCATGAACAACTTGAAAACAACGAAAAAAAAGCCTGCGCCAACCAAGCCGCAGGCTATCCATGCAATTATCATTTTATTTCCGCCTTATTAAACAAAATTATCCCGGCAACGGTTGAAACTATAATATACATTACGCCAACGGCAAAAAGTATGTGTACATCAAAAGCTTCCAGCTGTGTAACTTGAGAAAGGGTGCGGATACTTCGGATAATTTCAAAACGCATTAACGGCTCCGGGTTAATGCTTAAAATATCGGCGATAACACGCACAACAACATGCGCAAATGCAATGGTAAAAAGTATGCTAATTAATGCAATGCTTTTTTTAATGGTGAATGCAAGAAACACGCCTATAGCGGTATATGCCAGTAAAAAAAGCAGTTGCGCAGCGGTTGTTTTAAGCATATTTATGAAGAAATTGCCGGGCGTTTCCCCGCCCCATCCATTTATAACCGTGCTGATTAACAAGCCGCTTCCCATAAATAGCGCAGTTATTAAAACACACAAAATAAAACACAGTAATAATTTTGAAAAATAAAGTTTGGCACGCGGCATACCCCATGCCAGGGTATTTTTCACTGTTCCGTTGGTGAACATAGGCATTATTATAATGGTAATGATTGCTATTAAAAAAAATGGTAATACTTCCGTATCAAGATGCAAGCGCGAAACGCTGTTAATTCCCGTGTAGCCGGAAATGGTTATATACGCGCCTATAATTACTACCAGTAAAGTTATATACAGCCCTTTTCCTCGCAGTAATTTATAAATATCTGCACGAATTGCGTTTAACACGATGCATCACCTCGTATGATTTTAATGTAATAGGTTTCCAACGTGTCGCCAATTTCGTGCAGTGCGGATAGGCGCACGCCGGCTTGCACCAGTTGGGCGGCGACTTCGGCCGGGTTGTTGGCAACATCATAAATATGCAAATGATGGTCAGATATGTGCCTGTAATTTGTAATGCCAAGTGTTGTTTCCAGCGTGAAAACTGCTTTTGCCATGTCGTCTACGACAACATTTAATGCCGATTTGCATTCAAACAGCAGTTCTTCGCGCGTTAAGGATTTTATTAATTCCCCTTGATGGATGATGGCGTATTTGTTCGCAACTTGTGCCAATTCGCTTAAAATATGACTGGAAATTAATAGCGATATGCCCTCTGCGCTTAACCGTGCAATTAAATCACGCATTTTTATGATGCCGGTGGGGTCTAGGCCGTTAGTTGGTTCGTCCAGTATTAAAAAGTCGGGGCGTTTAAGAATTGCCAGGGCCAGGCCCAGGCGTTGCTTCATGCCTAGTGAATAATTTCGCACCTTTTTTCGCCCTGTTTCTGATGGCAGTAACTCAACAATTTCCAGGCATTCATGCACACGCCGCTTGTCGGGAATGCCTTGCTGAATGCGAAAATATTCAAGATTTTGTTCCCCCGTCATATTTTCAAACAAGGCGGGCGTTTCGATAACCGAACCGGTGCGCCCGCGCGTTAGCGCAATTCTTTTTTTATCAGTTTCGCCAAATAATTGAATGTCTCCGCTGTCGGGGGATGTTAATCCCATTATCATGCGCATGAAGGTAGTTTTCCCTGCGCCATTTTGGCCAATCAAGCCAAAAATGTCCCCTTTTTCTACGGTTAGGCTTACTTGATTGACGGCAAATTTATCTTTGTATTTTTTTACCAAGTTGGTTGTTTTTAGTATCGTCATTGGACGCTCCCCCTTCAACCCAATCAGTGTAGCCTTAAATTCTTAAAAAATAATTAACGTATCCTTAATTTTTCCTTAATTTATTTTGTACCCGACGCCCCGTATGGTTTGGATATATTCTGCGCCGGGTTGGTGCATGTTCAGCTTTGCGCGAATATGGCTTATGTGTACATTGATGGTGTTGTCATCGCCCATGAAATTAGCCCCCCAAACGCTTTCGTAAAGGTTATTTTTGGTAAAAACCTTTTTGGGATGTGAGATGAGTAATCTTAAAATTTCGTATTCGCGCTTGGAAAGCCCGACGGTATTGTTGCCGATAAATGCATCGTAGGCTTCGAGTTTAATATTTTTATAGTAAATAGGTTCATCATCCTGTAAATCAGCAGCGCGGCGGCGAAGTTGAACGTCAATGCGTGCCAGCAATTCATTATTATTAAAGGGTTTTGTTAAATAATCTTCCGCACCAAGGCGTAGCAACTTTACCGTGTTGGCTTTATCTGTTTTTGCCGTTACTACGATGGTGGGGATGTTGTGTTTTGTTCGTATTTCATGCAGCACCGTTTCGCCCGGTATGTCGGGAAGCATTAAGTCCAACAAGACAAGGGAAAACGCCGCTTCGGTTAAGCGGCGCAGTGCATCAGCCCCTGTATATGCAGGCGTTGGATGATAATTTTCTGCGGTTAGCAACGCGCATAACATGTTGTTTATGTGTGGGTCATCTTCAATGATTAGTATTTTTTTCATGTGCATCCCCTTTCAAAGCGAATCATACAATAATCGGAACATAAAAGCCATGCCATAGCACACGATAATGCCCTTGCGGAAATTCGTGGGAAATTATAATATGAGCATTATAGTTAAATAAAATTAAAAGATTGAAGGGAAGAAGTTATGAATTCAGTGATTAAAATTACAGGCGCAAGAATGCACAATCTAAAAAATATTGACATTGAAATTCCCAAAGGCAAACTGACCGTTATTACCGGCGTGTCCGGCAGCGGCAAGTCAAGTCTTGCTTTTGATACGCTTTACGAAGAAGGCAAACGGCGTTATTTGATGTTTTCCAATACGCAATTTATGGTTGACAACATCCCCACGTTTGAAAGTATAACAGGCCTTTCGCCAACGGTTGCTGTTGAGCAGCGAATTACCCGGCAGTCAAACCCACGTTCAACGGTGGGTACGCGTACAAAAATAAACAGTATGCTTGCCGCATTATTCGCAACATTCGGACGCTCGGAATATAACGATGGCGAACCGTTATCAATGGAAATGTTCCAAAAAAATTCACCCAAAGGTATGTGTGTGCGTTGTTTGGGAACGGGGAAAATTTATACGGTTGACGAAGATGATTTATTCCGCAACAAAGAACGAACGCTGGCCAATTTATTTGGCAACGAAGGAAAAGAGGGTAAAACTGCCCATTGGGGAGGGCGCATCCATGGATATTGCAAGCACGTTGGGTTGTCACCCCAGCAAACAATCGAATCATTAAGCGAAGATGAATTTAACCAATTCAAATATGGTGGTTCGGGTTATAGGCCTATGTCTGATGGCGTCGTTTCTTGGGTGGTTCAGTTTTACAAGTGGAGTCAAAAAAGAAAACACGGGTATTGGGTCGCGCAATTAACCTGCATCCATCATGCTGATTGCCCAAAATGCGGCGGTACAGGGCTTGGTGAACAAGCATCACACACAACAATCAATGGAAAAACAATTACACAACTTGAAAATATGTATATCGATGATTTGTGCGAATTTTTGAGAAAAGACAGGCTTTCAAATACAAAGTTGCTGGAAGAAATTTTACTTAAACTTGAATGTTTGGTGGATGTGGGGCTTCATCACTTGGCATTAGCGCGCCCCATACCTACGCTATCCGGCGGCGAAATTCAACGGTTGTTTCTTGCCAGTTATATTATCGCCGAAATGGATTCGATTATTTTTATTTTTGATGAACCCACCATTGGTTTGCATGAAGCCGAAAAACAAAAATTGATTGATATTATCCAAAATTTAATTAAACGGGGCAATACCGTTGTTGCCGTAGAACACGATGCTAATTTTATGCAGGCCGCCGATTATATTATTGACCTTGGCCCAAGAGCGGGAGAATTTGGTGGTGAACGGATTTTTCAGGGCAGTTATTCTGATTTTATGAAGTGTACAAATTCGTTGACCGCGCCTTATTTATCCGGTGGTTTATCATTTCCCGTAAAAAAAACGTACAATCCGGTCAATAAAGCGAAAATAGTACGATTAGAAAATTGCACAATACACAACCTCCGAAACATATCCGTTGATATTCCTCTTGGTTTACTCGTTGGCATTGCGGGGGTATCGGGCAGCGGAAAATCGAGCCTTATCACCGACACGCTTGTACCCAAGTTGAAAGAAGTTTTGAATACCGTTATGGATGAATTTGGCTACAACAGCGAAGCAGAAGAAAAAATCGTTTTGCCCGAAGTACGCATAACAGGTTATGAATTTATTAATAAATGTTTAATTATCGACCAAAAACCCATCGGGCGCACGCGCACATCCTGCCCCGCTACTTACACCGGGCTTTTTGATAAGGTGCGAAAAATGTTTGCGGATTCGCCGGAAGCAAAGGCGCGGGGATTCAGCGCGGGCATGTTTTCGGTGAATGGTGATGGAAACTGCCTAAAATGTAAAGGTGACGGCGTAATCCACTACCATGTAGGCTTTGGCAATTTTATTCATGTTGACTGCGAAGATTGCGGCGGTACAGGCTACCGCCCCGAATCATTGACCGTTGAAGTAGACGGCAAAAACATTAAAGATATACTCAACATGAGCATCCTCATGGCGATGGAATATTTCAAAGATAAAAGTAAAGCCGGCTACCGTATGCTTCAAACCCTTAACCGTGTGGGGCTTGGCTATATGACCCTTGGGCAGAAAACGCCAACCATTTCAGGCGGTGAAGCGCAACGCATAAAATTGGCAAAGGAACTTGGAAAATCGGGCAGCGGCAAGGATAATGTTTATATACTAGACGAACCGACCACAGGGCTTTCATTCTCTGACAGCGAAAAGCTAATCCAACTTATGCAGGAACTTGTTGATAACGGAAACACCGTTATTGTAACCGAACATGACCCCAACATACTAACAAATTGTGACTATATTATCGAAATGGGGCCGGGTGGCGGTAGTGATGGCGGTTATGTTCTTGCCGCAGGAACACCTGCGGGGTTAAGAAGTAATGAAAAATCAATTATAGGGCGGTATTTGAAATGAGCGCAGTTAATCACGAATTTTTACACCGGTTAGATGAGTATATCAAAATAAAGCGTTACCGCTTGGTAAATTCGGTGGTGGTATATGAAAATGACGAGCTGATTTTCGAGCGATTTTATAATAAATTTGATGAAAATTCTGTCAACCACCTCTGCTCTACGTGGAAAAGTATTTTATCCATCACGCTCGGAATTTGTTTGGATAAAGGGATTATCAAAGACATTGACGAGCCGATAAGCCGCTACCTTCCGCCGTTTGCCCAAAATACTGACCCACGGCATAAATTCATTACAATCCGTCATTTGCTAACCATGTCATCGGGTATTCATTTCATTGGCGGGGTGCATTACCATTGCCCCATGTTGGAACAAATGAAGCGCGCTAAGGACTGGATTGCCCATATCGCTGATGTGCAAATGACCACCATGCCGGGTACAAATTTTGTTTACAAGGAATGGGATGTAATTCTTCTTTCTGCGATAATCGGCAGGGCTTGCGGCGGCTTGGCTTGGGATATTGCTTGGGAGTACCTATACAAACCATTGGATATAATCGGTGAAAATTGGTTGGCGCAAAATAATGCCGGCCTAAACTATAACGCCGCGTTAGAAAAAGAATTGCTCAACGGTGACTTTACCGACGGCGATAAGATGACCGCTAAAAACATGGCAAAAATTGGACGATTAATGCTAAACGGCGGCGTATGGAACGGGCAGCAGATTGTTTCAAAAGCATATGTAGATGACTCAATAAATCCATCCCAAGCGAATGAGGGGTATGGGTATTTATGGTGGCTTTCGGATAAAGGCTATCATGCGCGAGGCTTTGCCGGACAGGAAATTAATATTTACCCCGATAAAAACGTGGTAGCGGTTGTACAAGCAACCGTTACACCATCAAGCAAGCTGTATCCTGATATTTGCGAGAATATCATGCTTTATAAAGCATTGCCTGCCCGATAAGAAATTTGATGTACGCTATTTTCAACTTCCATGACAACCCATTTTTCAACTAATGCACGGTAATCCGCCTTGTGTAGAGGGATTTTAACATCAATGCGCCTACACCGACATATAGTTTCACCATTATGCGAAAACAACAAAGGGCCGCCAGTTTTACATGAGTTGAGAGCCGTTTCGGCATGGCGGCATTGCCCGCATGAACCATGCGTAGAATTGCGTTCATCTTTCATCATTTCAATGATTTCATCAGTTAGATAATTTAAAATATTATTTGGATTTTTAATATGGTCAATGCCGGGGCTGGCGAAACAACCTAAAATATCTAAATGAATTTTAAATACCCGCCCTTTATGAATGCCTAAATCTTTTAATGTATACGTAAACTCCTTGCCGTCGCCGGAGTGGGATAATTTGCACGCATTGCTTTTCATATAGCGGTCAATTTTCATTATCCATTCCTTTACTTCCGGTTGTTGTGGGCTAATGCACTCTTTAAGACGTGCGGTATATTTCTTTGGCTTTGCATTTGCGAGGGGATAAAAATCACATTTTAATAACACAGGCCAAAACATATTTGTCATTTTGTAGTATGCACTGTTATTTGCTGTTGCTTCCGCAATTAGTTTAAGTCCGATAACAAGAAAATTGTTTATATCAGATGAAACATTAAACGCATCTATTTGCGAAAAATCAATATCTTTCGTACTATTTACACCCGTAAAATTAAGCCCTAAATCGGACAACAATTGAAATACTTCGCATTTGCGCCCTACGTTCATTCTCAATATCATATTATATTTTTTCGGGTATTTTTCGGTCATTGGGCAAATGGGCGCAAGCATGTCCTTCCCGTTAAGGTTTAGCTTCATTTCAGATTTATCAAGCCTGCCAAATATACCTAACGCAAACAAAGTGTAGGCTATGTCGCGAAATATTGGAAAGCAGTGGTTTATGTTACCGTTACCGTTGTCGCTTGTGTCGCCATAGGGGTCGTATTTTATTCCGGTTATCGCATCTATATTATTTCTATTTTCTGATAGCCTATCATAAAAGTTGTATAAAAATTCCCTAAATGCTATGAATCCTTTACGGATTTCTTCGTCAGTCAAGCCATTACGAAAACGCTCCGCAACAACAAAATCATCCGGCATACCGGGAATAATGAGTGCTTTGTGATAATCGCATACATGGCTAAGCGTAAAACTTGTCATTAGCTCGTTCACTGAAAAACCATCCTTTCGCTTCTGAATAGGCATACAAATGCGCCCGGTGAAGAAAATTATTTTACGAAATGAACAACATCAAGAATGCGGTTTCCTTGTTCATCTTCTTTTGTGAAACGTGGGCAGACATAGCGTTCAAAGAACCAATACGCACCTTGCTCGTCGGCAATGACTTGCATACCCTCTTCACCAAGTTTTTTAGCACAAGGTTCCTCAACTCCGAATAGTTCATCCATTCTTCCACGCAACCAGCATACGCCCCACACGCTCGCCGGGAATTGAACAAAATCATAACCCTCCGGAACATCGGTATCCGGCGGCATGAACATTCCTATCCAGTATTGAAACGGTTCACCTTCTTTCCAACGCATCAAGCCAATATAAGCAGCGCCGTCTTCACAAGTTTCTTCGGGGTTGCTGACCAATTTTTCTATAACCTCACAGTTATTTGCAAAAAATTCATCCCATTTAGCTCCGAATCCGCCATCTTCACGGTCTTCGTCACCGTATCGTTTCCCGATAAAGCGTAATTCCCCAACTTTTTGTTGGTAGGTTTTAATGATTTCAGCCATAAATTTTTCCTCCGAAAATATAAATTCTCTATTGCAAGTTAATCATATCATTGAAAGATTATGCTCTGCAAACAACATCTTCGTAATCTCGTCAATGTTTCCCTCGTGATATAGTCCGATGGTGATAAAATGGCACTGATAGTAGCGATTACCCTCGAAGGTGTAGTCCATTTTCGCGGCGCAATCTTTTGTGCAGTTTTTGCAATCGCTGCAACGGAAACATTCTTTGATGTAATCGGGCATAGAATCAATCACATTCATATAGCTGTTGCAGTTTGGAAGCGGCAGGCGCACTTGGAAGGGTATGCCGTCCCGCAGGGCGTTGCGCTCGATGTCCAGGCGCAATATGAACTCTTTGTCGGGCAGGTTGAACGTCGCACGCGTTTTGGTATATTTCACGCTTACATCAAGCTTGCTTCGGATTTTGTTAAATAACATCGTTGCCAAGCCGTGTTGTTCGTCGGTTAGCCGCTTTGCAAATTCGTCAAAAGCCGCATCCACGGGCATATCGTCCAAGCTGATTGTGTCGGCTTTGACCTTGATTGGCACGCACCGCTGGAGCTGTTCGTAACCCAAGCCACGTTTAACCTCGTCGTCGGTGTACGCCATATTTCCCATGACACAGCGGGTTTCGTCGAATACGAAGTTTGTGGTGTCCAGCCAGCGCATGACCTTTGCTTCGACTTTATGGATGCTTTCGTGGTCGTCGGCGATGCTGGTGGACATGGCGTACAGGCCGCCCGGGAAGTTAATGATTATGAAGGGTGCGGTTTCAGTTTCGGAAACGCCGTCTTGCAGGGCAATAATATATTCCATTTCCGAACCATCGTCGGCATCATGGCGCAGCAGAAAGTCTTTACAATCGAAGATGATGTTTTTGAACATATCCTGCGGGCGGGCTTCGTCCCACGCCCAACCCATCAAATCGAACCAGTTGTCATGCCCTGCGGATGTAACCGCCTTAAACGGCGGGATGCGAACAACGGTTACTTCGGGGATTTGGTGGTCCAGCGCATCGGTGATTTCCACAAACCGTTCAACCTTGGATTGGTTCGGCTTGCCGATATAATCCACCGTAGCGAACTGTGTTTTAATCTCGCCGGCTTTGTCGTACAACAGTTTAACATCGCTGTTGTTGGCAAAATTCATCGTTTCAATTGCGGCGATGAAGTCAAGTACAATGTCCTTCAACTCGTGCATCAGCGCCATGTCGTTGTCGATGCTTTGCGCCTTGGTGCGCAGCACCTCCAGCACCGCCGCCGAACCTGAATCAGCGAAGATGCGCTTGATGTCTTTTATGCCGATGTTCAGCTTGCGCAAGATGAGAATTTGCTCCAGCCTCACAATGGCGGATTCGTCGTACATGCGGTAGGCGTAGTCGTCGCTGCGGGTGCTGGACAACAAGCCCGCATCTTCGTAATAGCGCAGGGTGCGGGTTGTTACGTCGTACTTGTTCGAGATTTCCTTGATTTTGATTAGGTTTGTCATTAGCTTGCTCCTTCGATTAATTTTGCCTGCAAGAGCATACTAAACGATTACGTAAAGTCAAAGTCAAGGGACTGGTTGCCCGGGGTTTCCCCGCGTGGGTGTGGACGGATTGGATTATCGTCAAAGCCAATATTCAATCGGCTTCCAAGTTACGGTCAGAAAATGGTTTGCTTGCTTTTATTTTAACTCTTGATTTTCGTTATTACTAAAGGGTATATTATCAATGATGGTTGACCTTTTAATATCTGCTTGATGTAACCTTCTCGTAACTTTTCCCCTGATATACTATCCAGTGGATGGAGGTGTGCGGAAAATGAAACTGCTTATAGTCGAAGATGAACAGGCATTGCAGACGGCTTTATGTAAAGGCTTCGGCAAGCATGGGTATACGGTAGATTCCGCTTTTAATGGCGAGGAAGCGTTAGACCTGTTTTTTTCAAATACGTATGCCCTTATCGTGCTTGACTTGAATCTTCCCAAATTGAACGGTATGGAAGTTTTGAAAGAAGTCCGTGCTAATAATAAAGACATCCCTGTTCTAATTCTTTCCGCTCGGAATGAAGTCAAGGACAAAATAATCGGGCTTGATGAGGG
>Ga0209755_10005398_pt1 | contig 14558 bp, 12 predicted proteins | sample TergutCo191P1_FD_187301 | JGI IMG/M metagenome (GOLD analysis project Ga0209755, IMG submission 187301) | Cornitermes sp. P1 segment gut microbial communities from Petit-Saut dam, French Guiana - Co191P1 (SPAdes) (version 2) | ecosystem: Host-associated > Arthropoda: Insects > Digestive system... | reverse complement strand
ATATCTTTTCATCCATATCAAAAATATCAGCCTATAAAACCTCTAATTACACTTAAGAATAATATAATTGTATATAAAACAGAATTACAATTTTTAGGACTTAGTATCACAGAAACTTTAACTTGGCAAGCCCAAATTCACTTACTTAGCACAAGCTTATGCAAAAGCTATTATATGATTAAATCTTTAAAAAATATCACGAGTATTAAAATGTTATGGAATACTTACTTTGCATATGTTGAATCAAGATTAAGATATGGAATTATGTTTTGGGGCAGTGATGGAAAATCCATTTGGATATTCCAACTACAAAAAAAGGTTATTAAGTTAATTACGGGGATACACAAACGTAAATCATGTAGACCTATATTTAGGAAATTTAAAATATTAATGCTAGTCTCATTGTATATATTTGAGATGTTATGCTTTTTAAAAAAATATAAATGGAACCTAAAACACAATTCAGAGATACATGGGCATAACACAAGAAGGAAACAAGATTTGCACACACAACAATGTAACACTGTCATGTGTCAAAAGAGTGTGATAAATATGGGTATAAAACTGTTTCATAAACTGCCAATGCAAATAAAACAATTAGATAAGTATAAAAGTTTTAAAAAAGAAGTTAAGACTTTCCTCATTCATAATACATTTTATACAATTGAGGAATTTTTTGCACTTTGAGAAATATGTATTCTAGCAGGATATTTTACCAGTTCTGCCATTCTAATAGTAGAATATAATGTGTTTTAGAGTATAATTACATTAGGATAATATACTAGTGGCTATAATAAATGATGTATGTATGTATTTATTGCTTATTGTAATTGATATTGTAGGCTAATTGTATAATTTTGGAAAAATCCATCGTTACAAGGTGTAACAAAATAGATGCTAAATAAAACTAAACTAAACTAAACTAAACTAAACTACTAGAACATGGGCATCCCATCAAATAGATCTGTCCACAACCAATTAAAACCAAACTTACTAAAGCGAGCTCAGGAAATTCAAATTTGGTCTGTAACATTTCAACTATTTTAAAAACATAAATTCATTGTTTTGTATAGTTACCAAGAGAGGAAATTTTCAAAATGCAGAAAAAGTTCTACACAAAATGATTAGGTGCATTTATGATCTGTACCCAGATTTTATGCCCATTGCTGCAATGGTTCATCGGTTCAACATCAAAGTGAACAGCAAATACAAATTCCATAAAGTGAATGTTATTTTACAGTGTGTACAAAAACAAATTATCTAATTTTTTGTGATGTATAACCAGGTAACATTTCAGAATCTGACTTTAAATAATGCTAAAATGGCACCCACTACAGAAGTTTGCACAGTGGTTTTATGATGATGAATTAGAAAGTGTGAAGGTGGCATGACAGACAACACTGTGTTACATGAAACTTTGTAAGTTAATATGAAAATTACTGGACTCAGCAATGTGCCAAATGTGCTTTCTTCTATAGGTAGAATTCTAAAGAAGTTGGGCTATGGTCATTCTCTTACACTGTGTTTCCTGGCCTACTCTGTACGATTTAGTCTCATTTCTCTGATTCCAACACCATGGTGGGTACTGCCTGTGGAACTGTTTATGCAAGGACCCACATATGCCATGAGTTACACTACTATAGTGGCATATGCAAGTGCTGTCACACCCCCAGGAACATCTGCCACAATGCAGGGACTAGCTGCTGGCATGGATGATGGCTTTGGTGAGTACATTATGTGCAGCACAATTGTCAAGCCAATGTGTACTTTAAATATTGCATGTGTCAAATATTCTGAAAAGGTATTTGGCATGAAATGACATTAAATGAGTACACACAGTAAATTATGAAGAATGTAATGATTGTGACACATTTCATATTTTATCCCAGAATTTGCCACAGAAACTGTTATAAACCAGGTCCCCCCCTCCCCACACACACACAAAAAATTGTCCCTTCTTCAATGCAACAGTTAGGGGGAGTGATCACGGTATGTCAGGCATTCCACATTGCGTAAATTGATCTTGGGAAAAATAGGGTTACATGAGTGCAGATGCCTTCCCATCTCCCATCTTCATCCTGTTAATACTTTCCTTGCTGCTGCATCACACATTCACTTTATATATCCCAACCACAGTTCTGCACTAATTTCTCACCTCTCCCATGTGTGCTACATATGTAACTGACCACCCTCACTTTCCTTCTTTTGATCACCATAAAAATATTGGAATACTGTAAATTATGAAGTTGCTTATTACATAACATTCTCCATTCTCCTGTGAACTTCCTCTCTCTTAGGTCCAAATATTCTTCTTAGCACTGTGTTCTCAAACTTTTTCACTCTTTCTTTAGGATCAGTCATCTAATTGTCACATTCTCCCTCTTATGTAGGGTACGCTATAGGTAGTCTCATTGGCGGCTTGCTGTACCATGAGGTGGGAGGCAGAGTGGCACTTATAATCTTCTGTGCCATATCTTTTGTCTGCTGTGTAATGCATTTTGTGCTGTATGAATGCAGTCTCAAACATACAAATTTGCCCACAGGTAAGTTCCTTCAGTTCAACATCTGCTGGGAACAGTTATGTTTAGAGAATTGTTTGTGATTATCACTGCCTTGTTACATGTTACAGGATGCAGCAATGAACCAGAATACAAGCCTCCACTTGATGCAATTGAGGCAATACAAGTTGCTACAAGTTCTGAGATGGATAAAAACTCATGACAAGCATCCCAGATTTAATGATGAGAAGGTTAAAGACTGGGCTACTGAGTTGACATATCCAGGCTCTGCATAGCAATTAGCATATTTAATGTCAGTTTAAACATGCATTTGCTTTCCATGGCTTCAAAAGGTAGTCACAATGACAGCAAGATGTGCAGCAGGCCATAAAAATTACAAACAACCAAGTACAATTTAAGATCTTGGGGGGGGGATTAACATACAGTGTTCAAATGACAAACATTATATTCATGTATCAACAGCTGGTACCATACCTTTTAAACTAATACCGTGTAAGAAAAACCACTTAAAATCAAGTAATTTCAAACATTAAAATTCATGAACCAAGTACAAGTAATGTGTGTCCTTTTAATATCATGATAAAATGAACATTTTTGTTGGTAAGACTCTTGAGAACAAATGGTATATTGTTGAAAATTTTGATTCCAGCTTAGATGCAATATTCTGAAAGCATAAAAGGTTGGCCACTGGTCTGTTGAGATGGTACTTATTGCTTGTATTTACACTGTACAGTTGGACTGCTCTGAAAATGTTTTTGGTTTTCCCCAGTGAAATTCATTTATGAGAAAATTTATTCACATTGAAGTGGCAGGATCTCTAATATCTTCCACAAATTTTTACATAAATTTCTAGGTCTGAAAATGGCCGTAGTTCTAACAATTTTCTTATATAAAGGAAATATATTTTTAATGTTGGGCTAACACTATAACCCCCCCCAAAAAAGTCCCATACTTGTAAGATTTGAGGTTCTGCTGAAGACTGAAGTTTTCTGTGGATTCACTCTGTGATGTTGGATTAGTGGTTCCTTGCATTTAGAAGGATCAGTAATATCATATCAACCTGCAGGGAAATACATAAAGCAGAATCCAAAAATTCAAATTGAGGTCAAACTGCTGACCACCATGCTTTTGAACTCATTCATGTAAAATGGTAAATTATAATACATTTGTATTAACACTTCTGCCTGATTCTTTCATGTGTTACATACTGTGCTGTAATATACTTGATTTTATCTATTAAGAATATGTGTATGAAATGAAAAAGATGCCTACAGCTGATCAAGTGCAATATATTACAAATTTTATGAACAAAAAACATAAAATACTGAAGGCCAATTCAGCAGCATGGTTCAATAAAGTATATATAAGATATAGGTGCAGGGAGAAACTCCTGTGAGGTATGATGTTGTCACAACAGTTGTGATAAAGTTCGAGTCTTCTGGCATACTGCACTGTGTTGACTTGGTAAACAGTTCTGATGTTTCGAAAGGGTGCAGTGCTTCCTCTCCAGGGTCAAGCAGTCCAAGATGTGTCACTCTTTGTAGATACCTTGACCCTGAAGAAGTAGGCACTGCCTGACTTCATAGTGTCAGCAGCTATGTACCAGTCTACATGGCACAGCATCCCAGACCTGAATCTTCAAAAGACTGACTCCAAAGAATGTTACCAATAACCATACAGATCATAACAGATCTTTTTACGTATGATTTACAATATTACTATATGTACATTAACAACCATATACATTTTGTGTTGTTAAATTGTGCCTCAATATGATGGCCCTTGGTCAAAACATGTTGAGATTTTTATAATAAAATTTATCATTTCTGAGAGATACTTGTTGTGTTTTGATGGTTACATTACTGAATTTGATAAATTTCATCCTATAACCTGCCATGAGGCACAGACAGGGAGTAGAGGTACATCTCTTTTCTTTCTTTAACCTTGGTGCTAGATGAAGTAAGTAGTCAATGCCATGCCCTGGCTGCTTTACCCCAAAGAAAGACCTGGTATTCACTATACAGGAGGCTGGGTGGCCCCCAGGGCCAATCTACACTGGGATGGAAAATCTTGCCCCCACCGGGATTCAATCCCTGGATCATCCAGCCCATAGTGAGCTGCTACACTGACTACGCTATCTCAGCTCACCATTACCAAATTTTAGTCAATTAAAATACTTGAGACCAAAAGCCTGAAACCCAACACAAAGTTTCTACAATTGTCTAATAATTAAACTCTTTTTATTTCCAATTACTTTTTACAGCCATACTTTGTCAGTGGGTTTCTTTAATTCAGTCTGCTTTATTCATTTTAATCTATATCTGACAGTCACATTGCCTTAAATCTGTGGTAATATTTGGCTATGCTATGCATTGGGTCAACTTTTATTTGATGTTTATTGGACTGTGCATCTTTGTGATAGATGAAGAATAATAAACCAACTAGATGTCACTTGTTATATTTGCTTTACTTCTTAGATACTCAACACGTTTCAGGCATTAATATGTCCATCTTCAGGAGTTTGCGACTATGTTCAGCCCGGATACCACCCCAGCTGAACTGTACCCTGACTCCAACACATGGCAATCCAAGAACAATACAGCCAATGTAGTAGTTCAACAACATAGTCGCAAACTCCTGAAGATGGACATATTTATGCCCGAAACATGTTGAGTATCTAAGAAGTAAAGCAAATATAACAAGTGACATCTAGTTGGTATTTTATTCTTTAACTATCAACTTTTATTCTTTGAAAATGATGGAGCGGTGTATTAAAAATTATGTCCAACATGTTCATTCACCGATGCAGATAGAAAGGCTTGAATATTGTGCCAATAATAGCGTGGAAACATAACATGTTTCAATTATTTAAGCTTTTAAAGACTAGTGGTCGCTTTGTGTATTCCACCAGGTTTAACATTTAAAAATTCAACACTCTGCTGATGTGTTTCTTTGATGGCTGTCAGAACAAACGGCAATTATTTCTCTATACAGCATTAAGTGATTGGTTTTTATATATACTGCACAGTAAGAACTGAATCTTGAAATACAATTGAGGTTGCTTTTGACTTTCAAGGGTCAAGGTCATGGAGAACTTTTCAGGGACAAAAATACAGTCAGGCTGTTACAATCGCATGACATTCCAGATTCCAGAACACAGTTATGAACCTTTTTTTATGTGAAATGTGACTCATTTTTATGTACTGTGTAATTTTTATGATATGATGGTCCCATATTCATAGTTCTGTCTGAAACTTAACTCATCTTGTAAGACAATTACACTGCTTATGAGCATGCTGTTAAAAAATCTTCTACTGAATAGAAAGGGTGAGTTAAGAGATAATATTTCAATGCTGGCTTGATTAGGCTACTTTTATATCATGGTTTGAGATTTTAATTATACTGAATTAGTCAGCTGTGTTATGGGTATTCATAAAATCCAGGAAACGAATGCTGCACAGATCTTGAATGCAGGATAGCAAGTGTTTCTGAGGGAAAACTAGTTTAATCTCAGGGTCATTGTAGGTAATTAGTAGGTTCAGTGAAGAGTAGATGAAGCATATGAAATGAGGTGGCCAACTGGTGAGTCAATATAGCTTTCAATGTGAATGTCCCTGTAAAGTGCCAAGACACAATGGAGTTATTTTCTTTCACTCTGCAGTTAGAATTGGAGCAGTTCCTCCATCAGTCTTTCCTCAAGAATGTCATGAAAGATATTTCCCCTACCTGTGGAACAATTTGTTCTTTACTCTAATTAGTAAAGGAACAGATTTTTAGCACAAGCCACAATAAGAGCTGGCATAAGAGGTTATACAGTCAACAGAATGAAAATTATTTCAGCAGAGCTGTAACAGCAATTTACAAACACAATGTTGACTTGCCTTCCCCATCAATGATCAACAAACAAGTTACAACCTCCACTCTATGCCCTGCAATAGGTCATGTACTAATAAACACAATATATTCACAGAATCATAAATATTTCCTCATATGCCTCAGGAAGTTTATTTATTCAGGACCAGTATTTCAAATGCCCATGATCCCTAGTCACTTCCCTTCAGATTCCTTATGTTATACAACAAACCCATTCACCAACTCCTTCCCATGCTGCTTATGAAAGATGCTGCGATGCCTCTACTTAGTACTCTGCAGTCATTATGCAAGTCCACTGCAGCACTGCACATTTTGTATTATACATACATTAAAAACAATTCCTACAAGAAACATCATCATACATTTAGATAAAAGGTTCTTAATGTACCTCATCAGATGGGAAAGCAATTTACAACTACCTGAAAATATTCTGAGCAACAGGTTCATCTTCAGACAGAATGACATGCATAAGAAATGTGCTAAACAAAAACTGGGGGAAACTGATGCTGCAGTGAACACATCTCCAAAAAAATCACCGTCTCACCATGCACAGCAAATGGACACACCTGTGTCATCAGCACAAAATACAAGAAGATGGTGCATTTGCCACCATCAACAACCGTGGTGTATTGTTTAACAGACCTTACACCTGTTCTGCTTAGCAACGAGGAACTGTTTGATCTCTGTAGATATTTGAACTCTCACAATAACAAGTAATGGTCTGCAGAAAATCCCATAGTAACCAACTTAAATGTCATTATGTGATGTTCAGTTTGATGTGTGTGTGTCTCAAGAGCAACTACGATTATAATTTTTTGAATGCCTGTCTGCAGCAAGCAAGTGCAACACGTCACACCACAGACGATTCTGTATTAGCTTATTTTTGGTGATAGAATAAGCAGAGAATTGTGGCCTATCTGTGCGATTGATTTTTGGTTGTAGGGCGTCTTAAACGATAACGCGTATATTAATCCTTGCAATGAAGACAATATGAAAGGGAACACTCAGAATGTAGTGGATTCAATTTCACCAGCGTTACTTCTATGTGCAGAGAGCACATGTTTATTAGGTGTGACACATATTTGCATGGCAGACACTTTCCAACATTATCCGCAAATGTCAGAGACACAAAATAAAGCAATAACTTCAGTGCACTTCACTGAAAGCCATTGACCTGGACAACAAACTGAAACAGTGGTGATCGCTGGTCTTCTTGCCATCATACGCAAGTTCAAAATGAACCATGGTGTCAAATTGTCAAATTAAAAACTGTCTAATGTTTGTTGGTAGAACATTGTGACATTCGGTACACACGGTACTGGTACCTACTGTGACTAGTACTTACCACATGGAGATAATCCGCGTACATGAGCACATGAAAGTTCAGGAAGGGGGCAACAATCCAAAGAATATGTACTATTCACACCATCATTATTGTGCCATAACACAACCTCTTTTCTTCATATTCAGTAGGAATGCTTACAAACATAGAGTATATTGCAATTAATTTAAACATTTTCACTGTTGACATCATCATTACTAACTACAGACCCATCTATGCCTGTCACTTTGTCAGATTATACAGACTACCAGTTGGCACAAGCTGTGGATAGTGACAGAAACCACAGATAAAATGAACCACGGAAAATGGATGACAAACAGTAACTTGGCACTTGCCAGATTTTAGGCTCTGTACTTGTGTACCTGTGGGTTTTGCTTGTGGGAAATGTTGCGGGCTTTGGTTGGTAGTTTGTTACGGACGTTTCAGGACGTGCTGGTCCCATCTTCAGTCTTCTTTTTGGACCTCTTGACCCTTGCAGACAGGGCCGAAACATCCGTAACAAAGCTGTCAACAAATGCCATGCTTCATCCCAGAACAAAAACTGGAACTTATTTATTTGGTATGAAGATTTCTCCTAGTGACAAGTGTATTAAGCATTGGTAATGATTACACCCAGCAATAGTCACATTAAACTATGATAAGAAACCAATGAAATATGTTCCAATTACAACTCCGAATTTGTCATAAATGCAGCAGCCAAAAACTGTACATGTAAACTGGGTTTCAAAACCTATCAGAAAGCTTAATTCAGGAGTCTGGCATAATTTAAATAAATAGCAAATTCTTATTTCACAATATGGTTCTTTAATTAGTTATACAACTTGAAAACTTACAAATACTTGTATTAAGACATGTAAGCTCACTGTATACAACTTAAATGGAAAACATATTTATTTAACAAACTTGAAAGTGAATGTGATGAACCATTCTAGCCCAGGGAATATTAACATCAAATATCAAAACATTGCACTGTCTTGAGTAGGACAATTTTCTAGGGACAGAACAGAGAATGAAGATTTCCATTACCTAGAAATAGTCATTAGAATATACAAGTTATGAAAAATAATAAACATTATTCTTAAGAAAAACTTTTGTTCAGTGTTGGAAATGCATTCTCATAACAATAAATTATCTTTCAGCTTACAAGCTTTTTCACAAGATTGCAAGCTACCATACCAAGATTTGCTGACACTCAGAAACACCAAACATAAGCTTTACTTCAAATTCATCTGATACTGGTACATTCTTTATGTACTGTTGAGCAGCTGAGGGGAGTAGGTCCTGTGCTGAATTGTATTACAGACAGTAATTTACTCACAATTGGGCAGCTCTTGTTAAAGAGCTGCATCCACCATGTTACATGGCATCAACTACGTAATTAAATTAAGCAAACACTTCTAGGTTGGATGTACTCAGCTACCCAACTACATGGTCAGAAAAACACAATTTGGTGCTACCTTGTCAGTGTATCGGTCAGTGATAAACTGTCCCTTGTAGTGACTGTTTTTCACTCAGCCAAATTGTTTCTGTTGTCATATTCATTTTCAACTGCCCCACACCACTCATCCCTTGATGTAACTACCAGTCACAGGAAAAAGAAATTAAAAAACAAATGACTATACTATGTACAGAGTTGTTTGTAACAACATGAGGCTAGGTAGAATAAAGCTTTGAAGTATTCTGCACAGCTATCTCCATTAATAATTTACAGTATGACTAGAATTCCACTACATCTGACAGACAAGAAGAGCACATATGGAATGTCTTGGTAGTGAAAGAAAAAGCAGATCTTCATATCAGAGTCCTGCTGCAACTGGGAACAATATGCAAACTTTCCGATTACAGTACACTTGCACACACAACATACTGCTACTGAACGTAATCTGACCAAAACTTTGGGGACATAAGAACAACCACACAAAGTAGAAAAGCACAACACTGCTACCAATGTAAAAAAAAACAATTACATGATCAGTAACACACCTCCACATATGTATACACACACACACACACACACACACACACACAGTCATTTACATTTAACTTACATAAAATAAGTCTCAGCCTGAGAAACTGTAAAAAATAATTCAAAACTTAATCACAAATGAATATGTAAACATAGAGATTTTCTAGAGCAGTGAAATACCAAAAACAATGCCACTTCATTATCAGATTAAAGGCCTATTATACCTAAAGTTGTCAGTCCCATATACTTCCACCAAAACAATAAGAGCCTTACTGTGCTCTCTTCATTGGTTAGAAACTGAGTCATGTGACTATGCAGACTTCAAAATGCTTACAATGTCAATACTCCACTGACAATATTCAGCAGATGCGGACCAGTGTTTTACTTTATGAACTGTAAAATTAACATTGCGAAGTTGTGCTTACTCACTGCAGCAATATGGAGCCATCAAGTGCAGAACACAGCTTCATATACAACTGAAGTGAATTTCTATGGGTGATTAAATTTAACATCAAACAACTTCTCTACAAACACTGAATAATTTGAACTTGTCATTCTCTCATCTTAGATGGGACAGTAGTTCATTTACGGAAGCCCAGGCTTTGGCTGCTTATAAAGATGTTCATCCTGTCCTTAATAATACTGATCCCATGTCTAAAGAAATAAATCACAACTTGGTTGACCTTTTTGCTGAGATATTTCTAAAAATGTACTCTCAAGACATGGATAAACATGTGGTTTGAGAAGGGCACATACACACCTAACATTCCAGCCTTGAAAGTATAATTCCACAACAAAAGGCGACACAGCATAATCATGCTGCAGTCAGAAATGAAATATTCAAACAGGTTTATTTCATGGGAAGTATAGACTGTCAATCCAATCTCAAGGCAACTGTGGATTTCTGCAAGCGTTCTGATGCATTTTGTCTTTAACAGGTAACAGTGACTATAACTACAATCATGTATATTTCTTTGGTCTTTGGTCAACTTTTATTGTGCAATTACAGTTTAGACATTGGAATGTTCCATGAAGTCCTCACATTTTTAATTGCTTTTGGCCAAGTAATACCCAGCTCAAATCTAATGTGCTTTCCTTCTTGAATACAACTGAAGAACTCCCTCTGTGTTAGTTTAAAGACATTACATTTTTCCATTATGAATGACCATGTCCTGCACCCTGGATGGAAAACCTCTTTGCAGATGGGCTACACTTGCCCTGCCCCCACGAATAGAGGGATAGACTGCTGGGTGCATGAGGCCGAGGCCCACTATCAGGATTTGTAGGTTCGGATCACATCGCGTATAACAGCCCTGCAGAGTGGGCAGTGGCCACCACCCTTGCCCCTCCACTGTTGGACGGCACATTCATAGCACATGCACATGTGACCACACATGTACAATACACTGTCAATGGGGCGCTCACAGCAAATAGTGCATTCAGTTCCACTACCTCCTGTAGCCGCTGTTGCATCTACCCACTGCTGCATTGTTGCTGTCGAATCCAGCGTAGAATAGGATGTTGCTGATACAGGCTGTGGATTGACAGAAGTAATAAATGAAACAACTGATAGAATTCATTTTTAGCAATGAAATTTCCAACAGTGTTACATGCTATGTCAGGTATAGAAATTTCATATTACACTATGACATACATTATATAACATTTTGATTTCTAGGTTAGTACTGAACCACTAGCTGTCCGGAGCAAACTCTTGTCACTTACCTCGATGTAGGTATGACTGTAAGTGGAAAGCAGAGTGCCTGAGGAAGATGGCTGAAGATCAACAGGTACTGAAGGTTGTGATGATGGCAGGTGATGCTGTGTTGTCACTGCAGGTGGTGGGTTCTGATGTTGATGCTGGTTATGCTGATTCTGTTGATTGAGGTAGTTTGAATGTGCTGGTGGGAGGTTCACTACAAGAACAGTACCCCCTCCCATTGATTGTTGATACTGTACCAACTCAGCAGTAGCTGATGTAGTGGGTGGTGGCCCCGTGCAGCAGAACCGCTGTGAGACAGGTACTGGAACTGGCATGCCATTATGCTGGCTATGACTTTCTGATGGGACACTGCTGTTGCTGCTGGTGCCATTAGTTACACTGCAGGGCAGATTCACACGGAGACGACCAGCTGCTAGGGCAGGGTCAATGACTCTTGGTGGCGGAGATGAATTTCTTGAACCTATGAAAGCAAACATCCAGAATTTAGTTAAATCATACCTGTAAAAATGATGCCTTCATTTATATAACCTGACCATACTTATCATCAGTTAATACTTATTATTGCATGTAACCAGTATGATTTAAAACAAAGTTCCAGGACTGATGCTAACACGCAAGTACAGTTTAGCATACAAATCAATTGTAGCTATGCCTGTTAGTTAATGTTATAACCACAAGAGACTATTGAAAAGGAAGTAGTAGCTCAGTCAATTCATCTGTAGTAATTTTTGGGTGTTCACATCTTATATAAACACAGTGATGTCCAACACAACACATTTCTTTTCAACGCTGCATATTTTGATTGATATCAATCATCATCAGGCATGTTACACAAATCCTTAAAACAAGGTAAAATGCTCTACTTGTGAGATCTATCCAATACCATAAGGTATACCTAGGTATATTGAAATAAAACTGTGTATTTATATAACTGACTGAATAAAATGGGATGGATACCATTAAATTTGGTTCATATCTGCTATGATGAAGTTTTCATACAAACTTTCAATTCTTGAATATGCAAACTCTATAGGATTTTGCCCACAAATGTATGAGGGTAGATGGACAATTGCATGAATGTGATTTGTGATGAGTGTAGGCTTCAGGGGAAGGATAAGCTGATATCTGCAATTTTTGCACAATATTTAATCACACAAAACACTCTATTTATGGAGCCATAAAATCATAACTGATGGCTTGTCAACACACAGACAGTGATAGGAGTATTATCTTAGATAGTTACTGACCAAGATGGAAGAGAGGGAATGTTTTTTGACTATCTGCTTCTCAAAATCTGTCACAGTCATTTGTCCATTGCAGTCTCCTGTTTCATTTCCAGCTTTGTTGCACATTTGGAAGATACCCACTAATCCCCATCAACAGAAGTCCGTTTCATGAGTTCACAGTGGTATGGATGTACATGACTTTGTAATTTGTGCATACTGATTTAAAAAGTTCAAGTATCTGTCTACCCATATCTCATCAATGTAAGATAATGGACATCTCTTATCCTAACACACTCCAAGCAACAATATATGCACTCTCTACAAGAATTTTCTCTCACAATGACATTTTCTCCACTTACATACAAGACTACTCACAACATGCTACCATCACTTGTGCCCCAAGGAAAGTGTGTTTTCTGTCTGCCATATTTCGGGTAACAGCTTAGGGATAATTGAGAGTTCCTGTTCACATCCATTGGAATCCTGAATTGTATTTCTGAGCAAATGCAAATATCAAAGTCATCCACAATACAAGTGCCTTTCCACCTCTTCCTTCTTGGATATTTTAGAAGCTGTCTGGATTGGCAACATTACTGTCCCTACAATGCGTACATACAGTAGATCTCCACTTATTCAGATTAATTGGATGGGTGAGCTACCTGGATATGCAGAAAATCTGGATAATTGGATTTTTCTTTGAAAATAGGCTAATTTGGCAGTTTGAAGTTTGGTTGTTACTATTTACAGTATGAACCTGCATCTAAATCTTTCGACCACACCTGATATGAAGTTCTAGAAGCCATAACACTGTACTGTACTTGATCCGATAACCGGTAATTTCAAAGCAAGTTAGTTTTGTAGAATTCTCAACAAATTTACCTAAAGGGCCAAGCCGATCTGGATAACCAGTGTCTGGTTAAATGGAGTGCTACTGTACCTCTAAAATGGATGAATATGGTTTCTCTTTTTACATTACCACTCTTTCTACTGCTTGACTTCTTGGTATCAACAGTTTTTTCTGTTTTGTTTCCTTGTCACATGTCTTAATAACATTTGCTGTATTTCCATGCCCTCATGGACATCAGTTTTGTGTCATGGGGATGACACAGTATTTTGCACTATACACAAAAATCATTCTCAATAAACACAACCCTACACAATTTGTTCTGTTGATATCAGGACTACGGGATTCTCATTTCAATGCTCTTTGCATCCAATATAATCAGAGGTGGTGTTATGCATTGCACAGCTACAATAAAATGTGTTTAGATATTACACTTCAGTTTTCCTCTTCCTTATTCCACTTCATCATGCCACAAGTCTCTTGTAACACGTGGGCAATCGGACGCTTCCCATTGAATTTCAGCTGAGTATCTCTCACTAGTGTGCAACTGATACAGTCACAAATTAGTAGGAAACAAGAAGGCAATATCACTACCAACAGCACTGCAACCAGTGCAATATATGAGACTGACCTGAAGAGGTGTGTGGATGATGTGGCTCAACACAGCTGCCAAGGATACGAACTTTCTGTGTGCTGCCATACACATCAAAGAATGCCCATAATTGTAGCGTCTGGTCCACATGCATGAACACCACTGGTGTACTACCATTCTTTGAGAACTGGACCTCACCTGTAACATTTAAGATATCACACAAGAAGTTCATAGAACAAAATGAAGGATGTGAAATTCTGGTAAAGTTTCTACATAAGACTGGGGTATACTGATTTCTCAGCATTACATACGTAAATATACAAAGAATTAAAGCAATCAGTAGGGAACATTTTAACTGGTATCTGCATTAATACAAAGTGATTCTCTATTACAGGAGGTCTGTTTAATAGTACATGACCTTCAAGGGTTAGTTGGCTTGACTGATATCATTCAAGGGCAAATAATTTTTCGGC
>Ga0209755_10005397_pt1 | contig 14559 bp, 7 predicted proteins | sample TergutCo191P1_FD_187301 | JGI IMG/M metagenome (GOLD analysis project Ga0209755, IMG submission 187301) | Cornitermes sp. P1 segment gut microbial communities from Petit-Saut dam, French Guiana - Co191P1 (SPAdes) (version 2) | ecosystem: Host-associated > Arthropoda: Insects > Digestive system >... | reverse complement strand
CCTCGCGTCGCTTGGCCTCTTCCGCCTGTCGTTTGGCTTCCCGTTCGGTTTCCTCCTCGCGTCGCTTGGCCTCTTCCGCCTGTCGTTTGGCTTCCCGTTCGGCTTCCTCCTCGCGTCGCTTCGCCTCCTCCTCGCACCGTTTCGCGGCCGCCTCTTCGCGCAGGGTGATTTCCCGCTCCCACCGACGGTCGTATTCCGCCTGTCGTTCCGCGAGTCTGTCCAGTGTCGCCCAAATCTTTTCGGGGGTTGCGGGGGTTTGATCCGCAGTCGCTGTCATTGCCATCTTTTTGGCCTCCATAAGTCAAGTTCACACTGGGCATCAACATGCCCATACCTTATATAATGGCGCAAACTTGGAAAATGCTTTAGTCTCCACGGCAATTTCCGCAAAAAAAACGATTTTTTGCAACACTTGGTTCGCCATCTCCATAAACTATACCTCGGCAAACACCCGCTCCAGCCCAATGCTGAAACCAGGCAGAACACCGACCGGAACGGTGTCGGCGGCTTTGTAAATCTTACCAGAAAAAAAAACGTCGGCCTGTAGGCAGTAAACCGTAACCGTGTTCTTTTTGGGATTCACGACCCAGTATTCCCGCACACCCGCGGCCTCGTACAGGTCGTGTTTTTCCGCCATCTCGAAAAAGGTGTTCGATGGGGACACAATCTCCATCACCAAATCGGGCGCGCCCCTTATGCCCTCGTCCCCTATCTTGCTTTTGTCGCAGACGACCATTATGTCCGGCTGGACTACCGTGTCGTCGCCCTCGCCTAACTCTTCCTCGTAGAAAAGCCGGACATCGAAGGGGGCGTAAATCGCCCGGCACGGCTTTCCCTCTAGATAATTGGCTAACTGGAGAAATATAGCCCCTGAAATAGCCTGATGCCTGAAATTCGGCCCTGCCATCGCGTGGGCCTCGCCGCGGATAAGCTCGTAGCGTTCGCCTTCCTTGAGTTCCCAGGATTTGTAGTCCGCGTAGGTGAAACGGCGGTTTTGTTCCGCTTCCGGTAATGCGCCCATGATTTGCTCCTTTACCAAGTATAGCATGACTGACGTGGCGATTCCAGAAGTCGGTGATGCTGATTACCACCGTGCGGGGCAGTTCCCCATTCACCACGTCCGACGGCATCTCCGTGTTGGTGACCTCGAAATGCCCGAACGGGCGGCGAAGCAGTTACCGTTTGTTAAAAGCTGTGTTTGATACTATCACTCTACCACTTCTGACTAAGATATCTATAACAAAAAAAGACATACATCAAAGTCCATCACGCATTGAAGTATGATGGTAAATATATATTAAAATTCATACAAATTAAAAAGTATAATGATAGAGGAAATTATCAATATTTGCAGATATTAAATTTATATAGGTAAAATCGTATTTTCTACCTAGTTTTGGATTCCAATAACGCCCATGTGCAATCCAATGTCTATATCTGAACGCACTTTTAATCTCACTAAAAATATTTTCCTGCGGATAACAATTTTCCCAAATTTCTAATATATCTCTTTCAAACTCCACGCGTTGGCTTTTCGTTTCCAATTTTCCTTTTAATTCTCTAAATCTTTTAGTTATCTCATCACGAAATCTTTTTTCACAACGAATATGATAATCCAATGTAAATCGTGCCTCAATGGAAGATAGTAAATCAAAGGAAGTATATATATCAACTTCAGTTAGTTGAGATTCTTTAATTTTTTGCCATTCATCTTTTTTCAGCGCTGGAAAATTAGCCCCTAAATAAGATTCATCTTGGAAAGAAAAGTTTATTATTGAGACTAACGAATTATACGTCTCATTGATAGATAGTGTATTACGCTCCTCATTTGATCGAGACAATCTTCTAGGCACTCATAACCTCCATAATAATATCAAAAAAACTGTCTTCATTTAATTTTATATACTTTATCCTGTCCTTGTTATCTAATATTTTCCAATCCCAGCTTATTTCCTTTTTTGGCTTTACTTTTTCTTCATGTTCTTTTCGTTCACGCTCAGATGTAAATACATTTATTTTTATATTTGGTCCGTCAGAATCTTTGTCCACCAATATGAGCGAGCGTGTTCCATACTCACTTTTTACATCTACTCGGCCTTTTGCACCAACTAGCATTGTTCCAATTGGTTCAAAATAAACCGCCTTTTCTTTGAATGTCAATACTATCGCATCAACTTCGTATTCACCATAAAATTCTTCATACAACGGATATTTTTTTGTACTAATCTTGATTAAGCCTTTATCAACGTAAGACTTGATCCACCCTTCCATTTCAGAAAATAATGACTTAAGAAAGTCTTTCCATTCTTTGAGCTCTTTATCTTTGTCAAATGCGATTTGTGGTTCACCGTCCGATTTAGTAACGAACTCATCAAATTCTTTTCTTCCCATAAAAATCCCCTTGTTTCTAAATATAATATGGATAATGACAAATAGTCAACAGGATGCAGTTACAAAGAAGCATATACCCTAAAAAATTTGCTTGGACTGTAAATTGGCGAACTGGAGAAATATAGCCCCTGAAATAGCCTGATGCCTGAAATTCGGCCCTGCCATCGCGAAGGCCTCGCCGCGGATAAGCTCGTAGCGTTCGCCTTCCTTGAGTTCCCAGGAATAGCGCGTTTAGTACGGGATTTCAAGGGTTACCATGCACACTATACCTCGGCAAACACCCGCTCCAGCCCAATGCTGAAACCAGGCAGAACACCGACCGGAACGGTGTCGGCGGCTTTGTAAATCTTACCGGAAAAAACCCCGTCGGCCTGTAGGCAGTAAACCGTAACCGTGTTCTTTTTGGGATTCACGACCCAGTATTCCCGCACACCCGCGGCCTCGTACAGGTCGTGTTTTTCCTCCATCTCGATTGCGGTGTTGGATGGGGACAAAATCTCGATTACCAAATCCGGGGCTCCCCTTATGCCCTCTTCCCCTATCCTGCTTTTGTCGCAGACTACCATGATGTCCGGCTGGACTACCGTGTCGTCGTCCTCGCCTTCCTCTTCCGCGTAGAAAAGCCGGACATCGTAAGGGGCATAAAACGCCTGACAAGACTTTCCCTCTAGATGATTGCCCAGTTGGAGAAATATCCTTCTGGAAACAGCCTGGTGCCTGGTGTTCGGGCCGGTCATGGCGAAGGCCTCGCCGCGGATAAGCTCGTAGCGTTCGCCCTCTTTGAGTTCCCAGTTTTTGTAGTCGGCGTAGGTGTATCGGCGGTTTGCCCCCGCCTTTGGCAGTACTCCCATGGTTCGCTCCTTTGTTAAGCATAGCACGGGCGGGGCATCGCGTCAAAGGGCTGGGAAAATCCCTTCCGTGGTTTGCCCCAGCGTTAAGCATAGCATAGCGGGGCGGAAAAACAATCGCGTTACGGCGAAACAAAAAACGCAAGGTACCCGGCGCCTAAATTATCAGACACCAGGACTTGCAATTGCTTATTACCCGCCAAACGCAACGTTGGGCCAGAAGAAATACCCGATGCGGAACCTGTTGTCGCCGCCGCTGGCGTAGCCTATGGCCGCGCCCCATGCGCGTCCCTGTGTTCCGCCGCCCGCGGGCCTGTTTGCGTCAGCCATTGCCGCAGGCGCGGTAGTGCCGAGAACATTATACCTGGCAGGCGGCCATGCCGCGATGTTGAGGCGGTCGTAGGCCACCCTGAAAGGAGCCGCCATCTGCACGGCTTCCCATCCAGTAATATCCTCCCCAGTAACCCGGCAAGCATTTGCCCTGGTAAAGTTCACGTTCGTGCCCATGCTGTCGTCAATGGCAGCGGCGCTGGCGCGACTGAGGTACGCCATGCGGATGCCATCAAAGTTGCCAGATCTGTCGTTGTAGGCGTAGACGATCCAGGGGTTGCCCCAGTGGTTGTAGAACTGCGCGCGACACGAGGTTCTGGTTATCCCGAACTGCGCCTGAAGGAACGCCCTTGTGGGCGCCGCCTTCGCCCAGTCGTCGATGAAACTGAAGGCCGCACAGCATCCCGCACACAAGGATTGTCATTACGCCGCTTATGCTGTACCCGTCATACTCCGCGGCCTTGTCCAGGAGCTTCATCTCCTCCTGTAGTTCGTCCAATATCCCCATGGTTTTCCCCTCGGGGATATTTTACACCATTTTCCTTATCGGGGACTCCGTATCAAACTCAAATTAGACTCACGTGACCGCACATCGCAACCAATAACCCAGATGCCGTAGATATATCCCCACGGTTAGCAAAAAATCCCACAGATGGAACGGGAAGGCTGCCTATCGCAAGGCGGCCTTCCCTATTCGCAAAAGCTTAATTCTGGTCATTTCCTAACCAGCCATTCGTTATCGTCGCTGGGCGGAAGAAATACCCAATGCGGAAGTACCTGTCACCGACATAGCCTATCGCGGCATTCCACACCCCTCTTGCGGCAGGAGTGGCACCCATTTGCACGGCAGTCGCTCCAGTGGGGTTGGCGCGGTTGCTGGGGGGCCAGGCTTCGATGTTGAGGCGATCGTAGCTTACCCTGAAGGGAGCCGCCATCGATACGGCTTCCCAGCCGCTGATGCTTGCACCCGTAACCCGGCAATTCAATGGCCTGCCAAAAGCTATACCGGCAGGATCGCCAGCAGCGTTGGCCACCGTATGACCGGGGCCTCTACCGCCACTGCGGAATGCCATGCGAACACCGTCAAAGTTGTCGTCGCGCCCCTGGTAACCGTAGACGATAAAGGGGTTACCCCAGTGATCCACCGAAATATCCGTCCAGGTGCCCACGCCCGGCAGGGTGTCCACGATCATCGCGTTAAAGGTTCGCGATTGGCCAGTGTGTCCAGTAGCAGGTCTGGGGGCATACGCATAGACCAGGGCCTGGTGCCTTGAGTTGAAGAAGGCAAGGTGTATTGTTCCAAACCTGTCAACCGCCATACTGACATACCTGCCAGAGCCTATGAACAGGGGGTGTTGAGCTTCGGTAACACCACCAATAGTACGAGGGGTAAGAACGTTGTCCCTTCTCCAGCCCGCAGTCCCAGGTGTTTGAGCGTTGGCAAAGGCAACTCTGATGGTGTCGTGGGTAAAGTCGTAGTAGGCGACAATCGGAAGGGTTAGACCTGCCGCATTAAGATCATATCCAACCGCACTGAACAGACCAGCATCCCCCGATGCCGCCACTGCGTTGTGAACCGAAGCGGTAACACCTTGCGTATTGCCAATATTCGCACCATTGCCATCGATAAACACAGTGGTTACACCCGCAGTGCCATCCCTTAGAGCAAACACCAACCGTCTGTTAAGCGCATCGTAGACAGTGGTGAAAAGCCTGCCAGGGTTGGTGGCAGCGTTGGTGGTGGTGCTAGCGGTATTTGGGCCAGCACCACCTGGAGTGAGAGTGCCTGGATTACCAGCGGCCGTAACGGTACGAATGTTCCGCCAGCGTTCGGTTACACCCGTGCCAGCCGCACCCGCTGCTATAAGCTCTTGAGTTGGAGGATTTGTCCCGTCCCCTCCAGACCGTTGATCAGGGCGAGTGTGAAACCTGACGGTTGGGTTTCCATCCTGGTGCCAAATGTATACAAGGTTGGGTATGCCGCCACCACGGAACAGACCGATGTCGGGCTGCAATATGGGATCGAAAGGCGTACCGTCAGATATTCTTGTACGATCCGCAGTTGGATTAATACCAGTGCCATCGTTTCTGCCATAGTGAACCATTGCGTTCCCGTAAACCGACCACACACCGTGCAGGGTACCCAATTGCATACCCGTTCCCAGGTTGCCTGCCGGGTGTGTAGAGGTGGCAGTAACAGCTCCAGCAGCAGTATTTACAGTATACTGCAACGCCATTCCAGGATGATCCAAGTTCGTACTGCTACCTGGCAGCCCCATAAAGGTTCTCGGCATATTGCCGTCCGCCCTGGTACGCCAGATGTGGGCGTGGGGCCTGTTGGTCCACAACACCGAACGGGCACCAAAGAAGTCCTCCCTGTTCCAGGGCCGAGCATGGTGGGAAAGGTGGTTGTGGATAGGCGTTGCAACGGTTAACCCAGGCTGGACAGGGACAGTGACGTCTATCCTGCCGCTCGTGGCGTTAACCGGAACGCTGAAGGTAAAGCCACGCAACACCAGTCCGCTTGAAAGCGCCGGCCGGTTGCCTACGGCACTCGGGTTTTCAATTGGCCCGCCAACGGTGGGCGCAACGGTACCAAGGTTAAAGCCCAGGGCGCTTATGCCCGTCTCACCCTGATAGAAGCTGTGCCAGCCCTGCATGGAGCGTATGTTGGCATAGCGCGACTGGCGTTCAAAGCCAATGATGTACGGCACTATGTTCACGTTGAACTGTGTCACAAGGGAATTACCATCGGTGTGTACGGGGTACGTTGGAAGCCCCTGGTGATCCCTAACCCGCACGCTTATCCTAACGTTATCCGCGGGACCAATGCTTCGGGCCTCGGTGTTCCAGCGGATGGCCCACTCGACATCGTGGCCTTCCAACCAGTCCAGGGTTTCGTGCAGGGCGATCTCGCCAAGGCCAATGGTGTTATCAGCCGATACCGCCGGCCTCAAACCAGGCTGCGGCCATGCGTCATTCGTTGTGTCACTCCACTCAAGAATTCTAACCCAGTCGCCCGTACCAGGGCCTGCATTAGCTAAGGTTATAGCCATGTCTACGCTGTGGATACGCTGGTTGTCACGGGCATAGCCGCGCAATATGATCTGACCGCTGACAAGATCCCTGGGAACCTGGGTACCATTAGACAAAGTATTGACGGTTCCAGGCAGATAACGCGGTTCAATGTGGCCAGACCTTCTTGGATCCCTTTCGGTGCCAGTATTGAACAGACCACCCCGGGTAACGTTAACATCGTAGCTTACCGGAGCAAGGGCATACCCTATGGTACTGGTTAGGGCCGCAGGGGTAAGATTGTTACCACTTACCTCCCTCTCAAAATTGGGGTTCAGCGGGTGAATACCTATTTTCGGTGGCGTGGTGTCATGCAGGAAGATATCCATCGCTATTACCACCGCATCGTGCAGCCGGTCATTGCTTCGCTCGGTACGGTCGATATCTTCCAGGCTCGGATGTGCCCCGGCGATTACATCGTCCCACACCCTAATCAGGAAGAAGGGCCGATGTGGATGATCAGCAGGCTGTAGTGCGTCTGGGTCCACCAAGATGGAAGGATACGTAATAAACTGCGGTATCAGCATTCCAGGAGCAGGAGCGCCAGTAGGCATCGATGGAACACTGCCACCAAAGGAGACATTTCCATGAAAGTTAAAGCCATGACCCGCTGTCCAACCTGCGGGGGTCGAACCGTACTCAGAAGGCCAAGCGGTAAAGTTGGGATTAACAAGAAGATTGAAGCCAAATTCATCCAAGCCAGGGCCATGCACCGATGGAGGTGTAAGCAGAGGCATAGCATCCCTGGAACGATGGGCGGTGTAACGGTAGATTGCCGGGGTACTGCCGGCAGCAACAACAAGGGTAAAGTCATTGGCCAACTCGGTAGCCTCGGCATTTGTAAGGGATGTACCCCAGTCCATGGATCTGCCAAGCGTGTCAACGGGCCTAAAGGCAAAGTGCATACCTGCAACGGGAGTCCTGTTAACGTGAACCCCTAGTCTATGCCAAGTTTCATCGGAAATGCCGGCCGCTTCCGCGATGGTGAACATGTCAACCCCAGTGCTGTTTCTAAACATGTCCGCAAGTGTGGTGGCATCAAGATTTACCCTTTGCCTGGTAACATGGTGCAGGCTGTAGCGCAATGGCGGGTTGCCGCTGCGGGTTTCCACGGTAAAGCCTAGGAAGTTGTTCCTTACGGTAAACCCAGAGTCGATATAGCCACTTTGCGCGGGAGTTATATCCAGATCCAAGCGAGTACCGTCGGCAACATCGCCAGCACCTATTACCGCAGGAACGCCAGTATTGGAGGTATGCAGGGTTACCCTGCTAATTTCCGGGAAGTTGTTCATTATGACAACATGCTGCTCGTGGAAGGTAGCGTTGCCGGTATCGTCCACGACAATGTACCGCAGAGTCAGCGGGCCGTCTGGTAGTCTGGTTGTGTCTATGTTTAGACCCCAGCTAACATCCGCTCCATCGCCACTTGCGTCCCAGAATATCGCATCGCGTCTGCCAGTGCCGCGTTCCGTTGCATCCCTGGGGCCAGAGATTACCCTTACCCACGCACCGCCACCGTCCGTGGCTGCATTCGCAGGAATGGCCGGGGAGATAATCGGGGGAGATGGTGAGTCACCTTCGTTAGTGACGCTAATGGTTGTAGCACCGCCAGTCCCAGACACGCTTGCCGTTCTGCCGAACCGGACATCAGTCCACTCCCTTCTATTGGCACCAGCGTCAGCTATCGCGACTCTGTCAAGGCTGTGTCCGTTAGCGGCAAGAGCGCCAGACGCACGATAGTCGATGGCGACAAATTCCTCGCCCCTCACAAACCAGGCATAAATCCTGTTCACGCCTCTTGGGGCGTCAAACGGGCCATCGGCTGTCGGCGTGGTTTCAAAGTCCAGAACCCTGCCTATGAATTGACCGCTTAGGCCAGCCTGGGTCGGGTTCGTTATGTGTCCTATATCCACCACCGGCGCGAAATTGTCCAGCGATATTGGCAGGGTCAGGGTGGTTTCAACCCTGGGGGTGGCATCGTCCCTTATGCGTATATCCACATGGAACACACCGCCTGTGTTTCTCCAGCCACCATCACGGATAGTATCGACACCAACCTCATAATCATAGTCATCATCCGCAGGGATCGGTATATCCAACGCCGGATCAAGGACATAGGTAAGAGTCCAGAATCGTCCATCGTGTGCGGCAGGCACCGTAGGATTGCCGGCATCAGTTCTAGGCACAACGGTAACACCAGGCCGCAGGTTTCCACGACTAGCCCCAGGCTCAAGGTTTACAGCAGACGGATTCCCCCAAACCGGCAACGCGGTGCGCAGATTTGCGTCAACCTCATTGGGCAGAGCTATTCGCACGTCGCTAAGCCTCTGGCCAGAAGCCGCGTCAAGAACCGCCTCTATGGTGAACCTGCCACGGTGCGAACCAAGGACCCCGTCTTCCCATTGCGGGTTACCATCCCAGTACAGTCGAATATCATCCGCCCCTTGGATAACCCTGGCGTTTACTATACTTGGGGCACTTGACCTAAGGTAGAAGCTTACGACTTGAAGCGAGCTTACCCCGGTACCTAACGTAACCGATTCAACGTTGTCGTCAACTTCACGGAAACCGTTAATGGCCAGCATTTCCACAAACACGCGAATCGTGTCGTTTATCTCCGATAGCACCGCCGGCAGGCCTGTTGTCGAATTAAAACCGTAAGTCGATATCAACGCGGCGATTTCGGTGCCGGCGTTAAGGTTAAAGTTCCAGGGTACATTGTTGTTTCCAATTAGCCCCGACGGAATGTTGGTATAGAGCCAACCGTCTGCTCCCTGTCCTGAAAGAAGGTTCCGCACGGCGGGATCCACTGGCCTTGCGCCCGCGAATTCCACCACTGGTGTTGCGCGTCCAGGGTTTCCAGAAGACCCAGGGCGATGAACATTGTCTGGATCGCGAACGGGAGCATTTGGATTCGCTGGATCGACCTGTGCCCGGCCACCAACCCAGACCCGGTACACGACAGAGTGCACGGGCACGTTCGCCTCGATCTGGGCAAGGCCCTGGAAGTCAACCCTACCGCCCCTTTGGTAATCAATGTTGGCGATTCTCTCGCTTGGGGTGTTAATTATGAGGCTAGGGATGTTGGCATCTGGATTAATCCGAATGTTGCCACCAAAGTAACCCGCATTCTCTTGGTTGTCCACAACGCGGAACCATATCGGCAACAGAATTATGTGGTCTTCGTGGTCGATCATTTGGGAGTTTGCGAGCAAGTGGGTCACAAGGGCATAACTGTTAGTCACGCTAAGCTGCCAGTTGAACGGTTCGGCACTTTGTACGCTAAAGTAATGGTGCGTTGGCACGTTTTCGCCAGGCATAACCAGCGGGTACCAGGTGCGATTCGCGGGCGCGGGTAGGCCACCGGCCGCAAATATGTGATTGTTGCGACTGGTATCACGGGCCAGTGTGCCTTCATCCGCCGTAGCCAAATAGGTAGAGACCAGTGTTTCTGCGGTTGGATCTGCGCCATTCAAGCGACCAATGCGGAAGTCCACTCTGGAAACAAGACCCACATCATCGACGGCTTCGCCGCTTATCACCCATGCATCGCCGCGCAACAGGTTCGCCGCTGGGTGGAAGCTACCGTCGGGCGGTGTGTTGTCCAGGGTAAAGCGATCGCTTACCTCGCTACTCCTGCCAGCAAGATCCACGGCCCTTATGGTAATGGTGTAAATGCCGTCAGGCGCATCGTATGGTACCTCTAGGGTCAGGCCAAATTCACGCTGAATATAGGATTTGTCCTCAAAGACATTCACGTATGTCTCGTCAACGAGGTACTCCTGGCCGTTTTCAATCCTGGTAATTCTGACGTTTATGTACCTAAGCCCAAGGCTATTCCCTTCGCCAGGGGTACCAGCGATGTCGGGGGTGTAATCAAAGGCCGTCACGGTAAAGCCCAGCTCGCCCTGAGTACCAGTACCGCCGGGGCCAGTACCGAAGCGCGAGGACATAACCAGGTGTTCCAACCTGAACTCGATAATCGGCGGGGAAACATCGCGGTAGAAGTACAGCCAGTCCGATGTCACATGATTGCCCCTGGAATCGTCAGTAAAGTTTTCGGGCGTATGCCCAGCAAAGTAAGAGGAATCCATAGCCCGCAGCCGCAGCCGATACAGGCCCTCTGGCAGGTCGCCCACGGGCATAGCCCAGGAGCGGTTTCTGGGGGAACCACCGAAACCGGCTATGTTCGCCCAACCGACGACATCACTGCCTACCGGGGCACCCAATGGCATCGGAAGAACCACGGCGTTCCAGCTGCCAGGCGAATCATATTCCGTACCGTCCCATGTCCACCGTTCCAACAAGCCCTGCATGAGGAAGATATCACTGTGGGCATCCGAAATGCCAACCTGTATGTTTCCAGTGGCTATGCGTTGAACGAAAGAATCGGGTACCCCGTAAATAAGCTCGCCAGGCCCAAGGTCGTAGCTATCGGTGGTGGAATTGTCCCTACCAATGAAAGAGATTATCGGTTGTACGGTATCCTTCGTAAACTGCCAGACCGTTATTTCCGATTCACTGCCACGCCAATCCATGGCCGTGACCCTTATCTCGTGCAAGCCCTGGTGCCAACCGCTTCCGTCTTGGAAAATCTCCTTGGGAACATCGAAGCTCCAGCCAAGCTGCAGCGGCTCAATCCTGGGCTCGCCTATATCTTGGGGAATGCTGACGTTATAGCGCCATTCCAACCCGATACGGGTATCTGGATTGTTATAGTCAGCGACAAGCTCTATCGGCCCCAATACTGGTGCGCCATCACGGTAGATGCTAAGCCTTACATCCCTAAGATTGGCATCCGTGGCCGTGCCACTTATGGTAAATACGGTTTCACCCGTGGATATGCCAAACACCGAGGGATCCTGGGCGGTAACATCAAGCGCGGAGTGCGGCTCGTCAGCATCAAGCCTAAAGGCGTATACCCCGGTGATATATTCGTTGTCTGCTACATCCGCCACACGTATCCTTACGGTATACACACCGCTGGGCAAGGGCTGACTGGCGATGGTGGCAAAGCCGTCATCGGTAAGGGGGATTCTCCAGCTTACGGTTCTGCCCGGGCCTTCGTTTCTGAAATAGGTTCTGGCGGCTGGTTCATTGTTAATATAGAACCGCGCCGAATTTAGGTCTATGTCCGAAATCTCGTCAGTGAAGCTGCCGCTAAGCCAGGCTATGCGGCCTTCTGGCACGATTACGGGAAGAATGGGATTGGCGACACTGTGCCTTTCGGCCCATTCGCGCCTTTGGTTGTTCCAGGCAAGAATGGCATCATCGCCTGTCGTCGGTTCGGTCCACCACCAGGCGAAGAAATCTTCGTCGGATATGGGATTCGCATCATCATCCCTTAGCGGGACTTCAGCGATATTAAGGCTAATGGTGGGCGACCCGTCGTCGATTGTAAAGGTGCGCGAAAGCTCGGTAACGGCACCAGTCCTGTCGGTAACCCGCAATTCCAGGGTGTTTATGCCGTCGTCATTGATACCTAGGCGAAGAAGGGCTCCAAAGACCTCGCCAGGTATATTGAAAAGCACCGTCTCAAGCCCGTCTACCAGTTGAATGTCTGTAGACTGGAATTGGAACCTGGTCCAGCCATCAACGACAACACCATAGCCAGTAGCACCGTTGAGCCTCCATAACAGGTAGGGATTGCCACCGATTTTGCTAAGGTTGGCATCGGCAATCGAGCCAGTAAGCGCAAAGCCTTCGCTCGTGACAGTTTGGCCATCGCGCTCGGGATGCGTCAGCACCAGCACGGGCGGGCTAATGTCCCGCATGAAACTGAAGACCTGGGAATAGCCAGCCACGCGATCTGTGGAGGGCGCGGGGTAGCCGTTCGGCGCAAACTTGTTCGCGGCAGAATCCAAGGCGCGAATAACGAAGTACTTATAGCCGTCGCCAGTTTCCGCAAAGAAAGCTGGGAAAAGATTCAGCAGGTCGATATTCAGCACAAGGCTCGTGCCGTCTATAAGGGTAAGTCCCTGCCCGGGGCCGAGTGGAACATTCGCACTGTGCCAGCCGCCGGCGTTTTCAAGCATGATACTGTTCGGTTTCTCGCCAGCGGCAAGGTTAAGGTTGTCGTTCGACGAAATCCATATCTGGACGGATCCATACTCTGGGAACATTCCCGCGCTAAAACCATCGTCGTCCGATATAACCCCAGTTAATATAATGGCCTGTCCTAACAATTCGCCATCGGCTGGTCTTATGCCCTGGTGAAAGTATGGTCTGTCTTCGGCCTGGAATAGGAATATCGTCTGCACATGGCTGGTTACGCCATCGCGATCAATGGATTCGTTGCCAGCCTGATCCACCGCGATAAGGTGCAGGCGGTATTCGCCGTTAGGCAATTCAAGCCCAGCGGTGTCGATTATAGCGATCCCATTGCTGCCCGCGGCGATTCGCCCGAACGCACCGCGTGTGCCCAGAGCCGCCTGCGCTGCCTGTAGATCATCTTCCCCCGCGGGGAAGGCCGAGAAGGAATCGACCATACCGTCGTCAGTCAGGCCAGTCGCGCTGGCACCGGTGTCTGCGGGAAGCAGCCACCAGTGAACATCCCCAACGACTGTGTTGTCGGTGGCATCCACGGCAAAACGTAGAACATTGTTCGCAAGGCGGGTGGCGTTCAATTCGGCGGAACCGACAATTCCCACACTGTTGGCGGGAATCCGATAAGCAGCCGAGGGCCTGGAGAACGTCGCTATATCATATCCCGGTCTAAGGGCCACGGTAGGCGGCGTTCTGTCGATTATGAAGCTTATCGAAAGCTCGTCAAAGAGGCCGTTCATGTCCTCTACCCGCAGTTCCAGGCTGTGGTTGCCGTCTTCAAGATCGATATTGCCGAAGATACTGCTGTGGGGTATTTCGAAACTCACCTCCGTTATCCCATCCGGCCTGGTTACTGCGTCGTCTTCACTAAGCGCGAACCTGGCGAGATTTCCAACACCGTTGAGCCGCCATAACAGGTAGTGCCTATAATCCGGAGCGGTGGCGGTACCAAAGTTATACCTGCTAAGGTTGGCATCCGAGATGGTGCCTACGAGGTCAAAGCCAGCGTTCCCAGCGACCTGGCCTGGCACGGGGGATTCAAGATCCAGCTCGGGCGGCAGGGTATCTCTGACAAAGTGGAACACGCTGGAATAGCTAACCACGCGATCCGTGTCATCCGCAGGCACGCCGGTCGGCGAAAGCTTGTTTGCCGCGGAATCCTGCGCGCGGATGACGAAGTACTTATCGCCGTCACCAGCGTCCTCAAAGAAAGTCGGGAAAAGGACCTGCAGGTTTATATCAAGCACAAGGCTTGTGCCGTCTATAAGGGTCAGTCCACGGCCAGATTCAGTTGGAACATACGCACTGTGCCAGCCGCCGACGCTTTCAAGCATGGCACTGTTCGGTTTCTCGCCAGCGGCAAGGTTAAGGTTGTTGTTCGACGAAATCCATACCTGCACGGATTCGTCTTCAGGGAACATTCCCGCGCCAAAGCCGTCGTCGTCCGTGATGATTCCGGTCACCACAAGATCGTTGCCGCGAACCTCGCCGCCGGAGGGACTTATCCCTGTGGCGAAGTAGGGCCTGTCCTCGGCCTGGAATAGGAATATCGTCTGCACATGGCTAAGTCCTACCGATTCGTTGCCCGCGCCATCAACGGCTATGACATGCAAACGGTATTCGCCATCCGGTAAATCAAGCCCATAGGTATCGATGAACGCCTCGCCACCAGGGGCGGCTATTCGCCCGAACGCACCGTACCTGCCAAGGGCCGCCTGCGGATCAGATTCCCCCGCGGGGAACGACAAGAAGGAATCGACCATACCATCGCTAGTCAGGCCGGCCACGCTGGCACCGACATCGGCGGGAAGCAGCCACCAATGTATGCCGCCTACCGCGACGTTGTCCGTCGCGTCAACCGCGAATCCAA
>Ga0209755_10005396_pt1 | contig 14560 bp, 10 predicted proteins | sample TergutCo191P1_FD_187301 | JGI IMG/M metagenome (GOLD analysis project Ga0209755, IMG submission 187301) | Cornitermes sp. P1 segment gut microbial communities from Petit-Saut dam, French Guiana - Co191P1 (SPAdes) (version 2) | ecosystem: Host-associated > Arthropoda: Insects > Digestive system... | reverse complement strand
TAAGGTTAGTTGCATTAAAAAGCAGCTAAGTCGCACTTATTAAGCGTTTAGGATAAAAAAACGCCAACATTTCGACACAAAAGTAAATAATTAGCCGCCACGGGGTTTCTTTCGCCTTTTTCCCCATTTAGTAAATTTCTTAAACATTTATTACTAAAGTAGTATCTTGGATCTCAGATTTGATATTAGAAAAATACTTCCCTTTTTCTGGAGCACTTTGTATAATGAATTTAGTATTGCAAATTACTTCAAGTAGAATTTTTGGTACTAAATCTACAAGGGGGCTTTATGAATAAAAAATTTCTCTGTTCATCATTATCAATAAAAAGTATAGAGGAAAACGGCGTATTTTCTGGTTATGCGAGCGTTTTTAACGTAGTTGATAAACAGAATGATCTGATCTTACCTGGGGCATTTAAAGAAAACTTGAATAGAGATAAAACAAAACTTCTCTGGCAGCACAACCCAAGCGAGCCTATAGGTTATATTATAGATATTCATGAAAATGATGTTGGCCTGTATATAACTGCACATTTACTTTTGGGTATCCAAAAGGCAGAAGAAATTTACTTGATGCTCAAAACTGGAGTAATCAACGGACTTTCAATTGGCTATATACCTATAGAGTATGACATTGATCATGAAAGTGGAGCTCGGGTGTTGAAACAAGTGGAATTATGGGAAGTCAGTTTGGTTACTTTTCCTGCAAATTTAGCTGCTCAGGTAGTTAATGTAAAAAGTCAGGATAACGAGCAGAAGATGTTGATAAGAGCAATAAAAAAGGCAAAAGATGTGCTTACAGGAGCATATATTTCTACTTAAAGCTTATTGCAAGCAAGGGCTTTATTGTAAATAGTAAATACTTACTTAACATTAAAGACGTTCAGGTTAGATTTGACATTAGCATTAATGCTTATTTAATATTTACACCAATATATATAATTTTGTTACTGTTTCCAGTGATCGTTAATAAAATTCGACTCTCAGCTTGGGAAAAGTTTTTAAAGTTTAAAAGATAAGGTAGTTTTATGCTCAACACTAACAATGAAATTAATATTAAAAAGGAAGAAAGAAAACACAGTTGGTCCACCGTGTTTGCTTGGTTATACCTAAAAACGATTGGACGAATATTGCCCAAGAGATGGAACAGATGGGCAGAAAATATTTTGTACTACGATAAAACTACTGCAAATAATGAAGTTCAAACTGATGCTTTTAAGACAGTAGATGAAAGTGTTCAAGTTGACTTAAAACCCGAAGTTACAGAGAAAGAGAGCCAAAGTGTAGTGATAAGCAAAGATGGAGGGGTTCAGACTGATGGAGTAACATTTCAAGATACGGCAATGCAAACCGAATGCGTTGAAAAAATAGACAAAAACATTGAAGCTGACTTAAAACCTGAAGTTGCAGAAAAAGATGGTGAGATAACAAGTGAAGAAGAAGGAATTTGCTCTGAAGTAAGTGGTGGATCTACTGATGAAAGTTTTAATGCTAAATTAAATGGTGGCTTCATTGATGAAGAATATAATAGTATGGAAGGAGTGTGCACAGAAGATGATAAATCACTACAACTCGCAGAGGTTGAAAGAGATTACACGGAACTGAAAAATGTTTCAGATCAAATAGAAAAGGAATTCTCAGATGAGTTAGAAGAACTTAGAAACGAAATAGAAAAAAATTCAGTAGAAATGAAGAAGAAAGATGCAATAATCAATATATTAACAGCATTAAATGAAGCACTAAAACAAAATGTAAAGGAAATAGAAACTAGAAGTAACGAACAACAGCAGATAGCTGAAATATATATGAAGTTAAGTGAGTTGCTCTTGAATGTGACAGAAATATCAGAGAAAACATTGCAATTAAACAATCAAGAGCTGCAGGAAGAAAAAAAGAGCTTGGAAAATAAAGTATTAGAGTTACAAAAGCAAGCACAAGCTTTAGAAGGAAATAAAGAATGGGAGTTAGCTGGAATAGATGGCATCTTAAAGGAAGTTTTCTCGAACACAATGGAAATGTTAGAGAAAAGACTATATGCTGTTGAAGGAAGAAATGAATCTTTAAAGAGACAACTAACTACTCGATCAACTGAAATAGAGGAATTGAATAAGCAACTAGAGAAAGTAAACGAAGAACTAGAAAAGTTAACTTTGTCCTATGATGGTCAAGCAGATCAGATAGAAGATCTACAATTGGAAATTGACTTCTTGGAAGAGCAAAATAGAGAGTTGAGATCTAGAAATGGAAAACTTGAATCTGAGGTAGCGCGTTTGAAAGAAGAATCAATTCAATCCAAAGTAGAATTTGCAAGTGGCATGGTGAAAGCTTTGGAAGATTCAGAAAAAAAATGTATGAAAACAGGTAGTTTAACATTGTTAGATGAAGAATTAAGTGCAAGTGTAGAAAAGTTGTCTGACCAATTATATAAAGTAAGAAGTATAGAAAGGCAACAGCCTCAAAGCACTCAGGGATCTAAACAACAATTGGAGGGAGAAACAATTGACTTGGAAGGTAAATTAAAGATCGAGCAGTCACAAAAGGAACAAAAGCAAATAGAAAAATTGGAAGAAAAGCAATTGACTGAAATGGATAGCTTAAAAAAGCTAGGTTCAGTGAGTTTAGTGGATACAGTATCTACTGCAAAGTCAAATCTATCAGGGTTGTCAAAAGCTCAGAATTTTATTGGCAAACTGTTTTCGAAGAACAAGAATCTTGAGCGCTTTTTATCTAAGAAAAATGAAGAGTTAAAAAGAGATTTTCCTGAATTTAAAGGAAAGCACTTTTGTCATAACGTACTTGATAAAGCCATAGAATCTCTATCAAATCAGGGCAATAGCAAATTCGAAAGCAGTAAGTTGCTTAAATTGTTAGAAAATAATTTGACAGAGTCTGCGAGGGATATCATAGATACCAAAGTTAAAGAAGTTGTCAACGAACATTGTAACATTGGAAAAAATATAGGTAAAGAATTACGAGATGACACACTGAAAACCAAGTTGTCATCTTCTGTTGGAAAATGCATAAAAAAGTTGGAGTTAAATGAAAAAGATAATGCTATAGTAGTATCTATCCTGAATAGTTTTTATAGCAAAAATAACAATAGTAACGATTTAAAAAAATTACTTGGAGAAATTATTGTGGAAAAGTTAACAGAAGTTAAAATGAAGTGTTTTTCAAGCGAGATTCAAGAGTTGCAACTGGCATCAAGTATAAGAGATAAATTTTTATCCCCAGACCAGAAAATGTGTAATCAGATTTGTGGGAAAGAAAATGTATACCAACTCAGAGCCGGAATTAACAAGACAAATGACATACCTAACTCTTTTATGAGCCGCACTAGCAGCACCGCAAGCATAAACTCATTGAACATTAGAGTAGGCTCTTAGCATAAAGTAATAACTCCTCTTTCGTTAAGGAATAGGAGTTATCTTCCCAATGTTGCTTTAACAACTCTAAACTTCTACCTAAACTTTTCCCTGACTGATAACCTATATTTATCAAATCATCGCCAGATAAAGGAAACTTTGGAATATCGAACACCTTAGCAAATGAGATGTATTCATCAACATTTGTTCCAGACTCAACACCACAGATTTTGACCAAATCACAATATAATTCCCTACCAAACAAGGATATGTATTTTTTTTGCTCCTTTTCTGAAATCTCTGTTTTGATATCATTGGACAGTAAAAATAGCAGCTTTTTCCTTTGCTTGTTTGAAAGGCGTAAAAACTTGCTTATGTATTCTCCAAGGTTTAGCCTGTCTTCGGTAGTTCTAAGGAGCAACGCTAATTTTACTATCGCATCAGCACCAAAAAGAAGTGGTGAGGACAGAATTTCGCATTTTACTTCTTTTGGAATAATTTTTTGCAAAACATCAGATTTTTGCATGCTCTTAAGCGTTGGAGCGGGGTCATCACACTCTAGTAACTTAAACATTTCATCTCTTATTCTCTCTCCAGAGAAGTTTTGGATCATGTGCGAATGCTTTTTGCATACGTCCAATATTTCATCACTCAAATTTCCAACGCATATTTTTGCGTGAAAACGAAACACTCTTAAAATACGTAGATAGTCTTCCTTAATTCTATCTTCAGCATTACCTATAAAGTTTAACCTTCGCGCTTTTAAGTCCTGAGTACCACCAAAGTAGTCATATATATGGCCATGCTTGTCTGCATATAGGGCATTAAATGTAAAATCACGCCTTGAAGCATCAGCTTGCCAATTATTGGTAAATTCTACTTTCGCATGTCTACCGTCGCATTGAGTATCATACCTTAGCGTTGTGATCTCAAAAGATCTTTGGTTTAAAATTGCAGTGATAGTTCCATGTTTTAAGCCAGTTGGAATAGTTTTTATATTGCGAAGTTTGAGCGCTTCAATCGCTTGATTAGGCAGTAGATTGGTAGCGAGGTCAATGTCGTGAATGTCACGCTGCAGAATTGAGTCTCTTACACACCCACCGACAAGCCTTGCCTCACCACCAAATTTCTCTATGGCATCAATGATTAAACTAGTTTCATGGTCAACTTGCATCTAGGTTAGTATGTATTGCAGCTCATATTATATGAAATGCAAAGCTTTTGCAAAAGCCCTATATAAAGATATACAGGGCTATGAAATTTATTTTACAGGTTGTGGTGTTTGCTGATCAAATGGTTTTTCTATCCATCGTCCTTCCTCACCACACCTTAGTAAACTTGAAGGGCTTTGCTCTTCAGAGCGTTGAATACATTGCTTTATATCACTAACGCACTGCTCTACAACATCATGAATTTTTCCACCAGGATTTCCTTTCAATAACTCATCAAATCTCTCCTCAACCTTTGCTCTCTGAGGGCTGTCTTGTGGAATGTTAAAATATTCTAAGATCTCATCTACCTGAAGTTTTTTTGCTAAGAGGAAGTCTTCTTGTTCTTGTTCTTGGACAAGCTTTTGCTCTTGAATTTGCTTTGCTAAACTTTTATTTCTGTCAAGCAATGGCTCGAAATGACTTTCACCATTATTTATTATATGTATGGTAGATTGATCATTGTAGTCTAAATTATCTTCTGGCAGCTTGCCTGAAGAATCAATAAGACAATGTGTGTGAGTTAAGTTACCAAAATCCTGCATATTTTTTAGCAATTTACTCGCTTCATCAGAGTTAATTTCTTGCAATTTTTGAGCAAGTGCTTCATTAGAGTCAGAGTTTATTACTACCTGCTGAATCTCTGCACTAAACCCACCTCTGTCTTGTGATACCTCTCGTTGTAAATACTTAAAATACGATTGGTCTTCAATAATATGTAACTTCACACCATACTTTTTACAGAGTATTCTACCTTCAACTTCAGGATCACCCCATCTGTTATTATCCATAATACTTGTTGTATAATCACTTACGGTCTCATTGCTGTTAGCAATTGCACTTCCAGACCATTCTAGTGGATTGTTTTGTGCAAATTTTTTACAGTCTTTTCGCAATTGCTCGACAGTAACTTGTGTTCCTGTTTGCTGCTCTAGACTCTGCCTGAATGAGTCAAAAAAGCAACTTCCATTATCAATTGCTTTCCCTACATAGAAATTATCAGGGTAAGGGCTACCACTTAAAGAAGTTACTTCTTGCTCTGAGTTCCTAAGCCTTTTCGCGCTTTCAACATCATAGAAATCGCTTGGTCGCTTCTGTTTCTTAGCTGTAGTCATAATTTTTCCTACTAATATAAGCTATATACTACTATACTAACAAAATTGTTAATAAGTAGATAATTAAGTATAGCAAAAATTTTTAAATTATGCAAGAATTATAAATTTATATAGTGAATATGAGCTTTAACTGTGGCATAGTAGGACTACCAAACATAGGAAAATCAACTTTATTCAATGCACTTACACAATCAAGTGCAGCCGAAGCTGCAAATTATCCTTTTTGTACAATCGAACCAAATATTGGCAAAGTACCAATAAGAGATCAACGCTTGAAACAAATCGCAGCAATTGCCGGCTCGGAGAAGATAATTTACAACCAATTAGAGGTTGTAGACATTGCAGGCTTGGTAAAAGGTGCAAGCAAAGGTGAAGGGCTCGGTAATAAGTTTTTAAGTCATATCAGAGAAGTTGATGCTATCGTTCACTTACTCAGATGCTTCACAGATGATGATATCAGCCACGTACACAGTAAGATAGATCCAATATCAGATGCTGAAGTAGTGGAAATGGAACTAGTCCTAGCTGATATTGATAGCATAGAAAAAAGGCTACCTCAGTTGGAAAAGAAAGCAAAGCAAGGTGATAAAGAACTAAAGAGACAACTTGATTTAATGCAAGAAGTCTTAGTTACTTTAAAACTCGGTAAACCTGCAAGAAGCTTAGAACATATCGATAAAGATGAGATGAAGTTGCTTCAATTGCTAACAACAAAGCCCGTTATGTACGTCTGTAATGTCGAAGATACAAATATCCTAGCTGGCAATGAACTATCTAAAAAGGTAGAAAAGATGGCAGAGGAGAACAAGAGCAAATTTTATTGTATCTCAGCAAAACTTGAAGCAGAGATTGCAAATCTTGAAGACGAAGAAGAAAAACAGAGTTTTCTGTCAGAGTTTGGCTTGCAAGAGTCAGGCCTTGATGGAGTAGCGCGTATTATGTATGAAGTGCTGAGTATGATAACTTTCTTTACCGTAGGGCCAAAAGAAGCACGTGCATGGCCAGTAAAGATAGGATCAACAGCCGATAAAGCAGCAGGTGTGATTCACACTGATTTTGAAAAAGGCTTTATAAAAGCAGAAACAATAAGCTTTGCAGATTATGTAAAATATGGAAGCGAATCAGCTTGCAAAGACGCAGGCAAAATTCGCTTCGAAGGCAGGGATTATATCGTACAAGATGGTGATATAATGCACTTTAGGTTTAATGTGTAGTAAACCATCTCCTCTATCTTAGCTAATTACTGACAGCTTGCTGAGGAGAAGGAACTCCTTTTTCTACAGTTGTTTCCTCATTAAAAGTAGAGCTAGGTGCACCGACGACAATATTCTCGCGTGGCTGTGTATTCTCCTTCTCCTCACATTGTGTTTGCTGGATTAGATATTTTTCTAAAACTTCATGTAAAGCTTTACCCCCTATAAGTACAATCTCGTTTTGCTTAGCTAATTCTAAAATTTCCTTTGGCTCAACATCTTTACCGTCAATAGTTGATTTTTTAATACTAATTTGACCAGAATTCATACTTAGAACAATAACACAGCCAAGGTCTTTTCCAGACCTATCTTGTGCATCCCAACTAATTTCAATGTCACATATTGCAAACCTCGTAAAGGAGTAGTCCCTCTGTTGTCTCTCGTTCTTCTCAATTGCTACTACTCTTTTACCATTGCTGTATATTTTTACCCTTTTTATTTCATTTTTAATTACTTCCATCCTTTTAGTTTTGTTGCTAAAAAGACGACTAGTTTCCAAACTCTGTCCAGGTTTAGTAATGTTGATACTAAGATTATCATAATGATTAACAAGGCGTCCTGCCTTTTCGTCTGGCCAATAACACCCATCAAAGAAACCAATTAGATCATCTTCTTCTAGAAATTCTTTTGCATCATTCATCCCTTCGTCAATTCGAAGAAGATATCTACCCAATCTCTTCTTAAAATTCTCTTTTAACTGCTCCTGATCTTTGGAAGTAAACTTCTTGTCCAATATATCCATTATTTCTTTTTGCTTACTCAACACCACATAGTTGAAAAGGAAGATATCACTCTTCCCTCGATAATAATTTGCTATTTTATCAAATGGATCTGCTGGCCGGCCGTTATTATAATTTACTGAATCATTAAGATCCTCACACTTATTATCCTCAAAATCGAATCTCAATTTTTCAAAATCTGATAATACTTCTTTTGCCCTACCTTCAAAAGACTGAAGTCTATTTTGAAGTTCTTTTCCATAACTCATCCCTTCACCAATCCTAGAAAGAAGATACTCACCAAATCTCTTTCTAAACTCCTCTTGTTTTTTGAGATCAGGAAGCTTGTTATCTAATATATCTATTATTTCTTTTCGCTTGTTCAATATCACGTAGTCAAAGAGGGAACTCTGCCCCTTCTTTTCATAATCGTCTGCTATTTCGTTAAAACACTTGTTGTTCTCAAAATCCAATTTCTCAAAATCCGAGAGCACGCTTTTTACTTGATTACCATCAAATTGGAGATTTATTTGGGAAGAAAGAATAGTTACCTTTTCTTTACTTTCTACCTTAGACGAGAAATTATTGCTTTTTCCAGACTGGGAATCTTTAGTACCAAAAACATTTAGCCGACTAAGTAGATTAGAAAACATTTCACACCTCCATATATTTTAAAATAAATTTATTATACCTCCTCTCTCAATTTAGAGCAAAGCTAAAATTTAGGTGTGTCAACACTAAAAAAAATTAGCATAAATTCTGTGTTGTTTGCAGCTTTATCAGCTTGTTGGGTAGAATAATTAAAGAACTAGTTGAATAGGTGTTATGACTAAATTTAACTCCGTCCACAAGTTCACCACTTGTTACTCCAGTTGCAATGAACACCGATTCGCCTCTTGCCATACCTTTGATAGTGTAGATTTTTTCTGGGTCATCAATATTCAAATTTTTTGCTCTTTCTTTTAACTGATCCGTGTCAAATACTAATCTTCCCTCCATCTGTCCACCGATTGAGCTCAGCGCCGCAGCCGCAAGCACTCCTTCTGGCGCTCCTCCTGTTCCGATATACATATCGTGATTGCCGTTGATTAGTGAGACTACAGCAGCAATATCACCATCATCTATTAGTTTAATTTTCGCGCTTAATCTCCTGATTTTTGCTGTTAATTCATTATGCCTTTCACGTTTAAGTATAGTTACTGTCAGATCACTTACTTTACATCCTTTTGCCTGAGCTAGATTATCTAAATTTTTTTCAACACTATTTTTTAATGAAACTACGCCTTCTGGGAGATTTTTCCCTACTGCTATTTTTTCCATATAAACATCAGGTGCGTGTAAAAAATTACCTTTTTTTGTTGCAGCAAGAACAGACATTGCCCCTTGTTTATAATGAGCGCAAATTGTAGTGCCTTCGAGTGGGTCAACAGCAATGTCAATCTCAGGGCCACTTCCTGTGCCAACTTTTTCCCCGATATATAGCATCGGTGCTTCGTCCCTCTCCCCCTCGCCGATCACAATCGTACCACTTATTTCCATGGAGTTTAGCACCGTCCGCATCGCATCAACTGCAACCTGATCAGCCTTTTTTTCATCACCAAAGCCTACTAACTTATACGCAGCAAGCGCTGCAGCTTCAGTCACTTTGACTAACTTATAAGCTAAATCTTCTATCATTTGCTCGAGATAAAGCATTCAATATACATTATGCCACTTGAAACTGCAAGATGTCTTGACTGATTACGGGAAAGTTGATATAATAAACTAACATATAGTAGTAGGTTTAGTTATGGCATATAGTGATGATGATATCAGGGAGTTATATTTAGAGACAGATAAATTTTTAATAGACGGTGATAAATTTAATGATAAAGTTGCCAGCCTTGAAGATTTGCAAAAGAGATTAAAAAGAAAAGCTAAATTTAAAGAAGTTAATTTTCAAGATAAATGTGAAGGGAACAATTCATTAGGAGACTTACTTCTAAAATATGCAGCTGAAGATGATAACTCACGTGTTAAAGGTTTTCTCATTACAAATGGGTTCAAACTTTCTCAACAAGGACAAGTAGCTGCAGCAACAAACGAGGAAGAGGAACAAAAGACACCTGATATTGCAGAAAATAAAGTGGAAACCAGCTCGGCAGATTCTAGTAACTCTAGAGATGCTCAATTTACTATGTCATATGATAAGATAAAGGAAATTGTAGCTAACAACCCTGATATAACTACTGAGGGGTTTAAAAAGGAGCTTAAAGAAAAGAATATAAAGAGAGTAAGAAAAGATCACTATACTTTACTTGGGTATGCTGTTGATTCAAAAGGACCTAATATTACACATAATACCCATGATCGTACTATATTTCTACAAATTATTAAATTACTTGCAAATTTGAAAACGAAAGTTGATACTGCTACTGAAAACAAACATCTAAAGACTGGATTGAGCGAAGCTATAAGAACCAAACAAGCTGACGTTATAGAGATACTCTTGAATAGTGGTAAATTTAATGAAAAAGAAAAGCTTGATGCTTTGATCTTTGCTATTATGACAGAGTATACACAGGGGGTTAAATTATTGTTAGGTCATGTAAGTAATGAAAACATGCAAGCAGCCTTAAAAGTGACTATGAACAAAGAGCAAACTGTACAAATTCAAGAAATCACTCAGGTGCTTTTGGACTTTATTACATCAGAAACACCTAGTGTAAAAGAAAATAAACCAGTACCTCCTATACCAACAAAAAAAACAAATGTAGGCTCAACTACTGCGTCAAGCGATGATAACAATTCTCACTGCTTCACAAATGCTCAATTTTCTCCACCAAATGAAGAGGAAACTAAATATAAAGAAAGCAAAGAAAATTTTCATATCTCATTAAGGAATGATGTTGTTGGAGTTGTTATTACAGGATTATTAATTGCTGCTGCTGTGATGGTTCCATCTGTAGCTGGTGCAGTGGTTTGTGGTATTGTAGCTGCTTTGGTTGCAATAGCTGCCGGGTTACATGTAAAAAATTCTACATTGCCAAGTTATAAAGAGATGGAAAAAAATAGAGTTGAACACGTAGTCGACTGTACAAAAGTTGTGACTTGAGAGACCAGGAGGGTAGCACGTAACGCTGAAATCTAATTTATCTAACACATTTAGATTTGACGCTAAATTGCGCTGCTACTAATTTCGCAATCGGTACTCTATAGGGTGAGCATGAGACATAATCAACCCCTGACTTAATGAGAAACTCTATAGATTTTGGATCTGCTCCGTGCTCTCCACATATACCAAGTTTTATTTCTTTTCTGGTTTTCCTGCCTCTTTCGATAGCTATCTTGATTAACTCCCCTACCCCTTCGATATCCAGCACTTCAAATGGATCGTCTTTGAATATGTTGTTTTCCTTATAAGAATCGAGAAAATTAACTGAATCATCTCTTGAAAGCCCCATGGTTGTTTGCGTTAAATCGTTAGTACCAAAACTAAAAAATTCTGCGTGTTTTGCTAATTCATCGGCAATCAGTGCTGCCCGTGGCAGTTCTATCATTGTTCCGATTGAATAAGCTTTGTCTGACGTCATTCCAGCGATGACAGAGGATTCTTTCCTTATTAACTCGCATATCAGTACAAATTCTTTCTCATTCATGATAAGAGGGATCATAATCTCAGGCTTAATTTCTGCCTTTTTTTCTTTTCTTAGCTCATCCGCAGCGCTGAGTATTGCCCTAATCTGCATGCTATATATTTCAGGATGAGAAATGGCAAGCCTGCAGCCTCGGTGACCAAGCATTGGATTTTTTTCTGACAACTGTGCTATTTTGTTTTTTACCGACTCAACTGACTTATTGAGTGACTTAGCGATTTTTTCTATGGTGGACTGATTGTCTGGTAAAAACTCATGCAGAGGTGGATCAAGCAAACGTATGGTAACCTCCCTGCCCTCCATAATAGAAAATATTTCTTTGAAATCAGACTTTTGCATTTCTTCTAATTTGCTCAGTGCACTCGCTCTTTCAATTTTGTCGTCAGCTATTATCAATTTTTGAATGAACTCAATCCTGTCACTAGCAAAAAACATATGCTCTGTGCGACACAATCCTATACCTTCTGCGCTAAATTCTTTAGCAATTTTTGCATCTTTTGGAGTATCAGCATTTGCTCTCACCTTGATTGTTTTAATTTCATCTATCCAGTTGATTATCGTTTTAAATTCTTGCGATAACTCAGGCGAAATTGTAGGAAGAATGCCAAGCATCACCTCACCCGTCCCTCCGTTGATAGTAATTGGTTCTCCCTTATTTACTTTGGTATCTCCTACAGAAAAGAAATTTCCATCTTTATCGATATAAAGTCCACTTACACTGCAAATGCACGGCTTACCCATTCCACGGGTTACAACAGCAGCATGTGAAGTCATTCCTCCTCGTGCCGTTATTATACCGCTTGCAGCATTCATCCCATTAATATCCTCAGGACTCGTCTCTGATCTTACTAAAATTACTTTTTTACCCTGCTCTGCAGCTTTTTCTGCATCATTTGCGCTGAACACTACATATCCTGAGGCCACACCTGGGGAAGCCGGCAGCCCCTTTCCTATTACTTTTTGATCACCCTTAACTTCAAGGACTGGATGCAATAAACCATCAAAAGTTTTTGGATCAATCCTTAGTATTCCTTCTTCTTTTGTAATTGTTCCTTCGTTTACCATATCAACTATTACGCGCACAGTAGCCTCGGCTGTACGTTTACCGGACCTAGTCTGCAAAATCCACAACTTGCCGTTCTGTATGGTGAATTCTATATCTTGCATGTCTTTATAGTGCCTTTCAAGCTTTTCACATACATCGCACAACTCTTGGTACACGCTTGGCATCAATTTCTCCATGGTATTTTCTTGCTCCCCGTCAACTGGCATAGGGGTGTAAATACCGGAGACCACATCCTCACCTTGAGCATTGACCAAAAATTCACCAAAACACTTTTTCTCCCCAGTTGCAGGATTACGCGTAAATATCACACCAGTTGCAGAATTATTGTTCAGATTACCAAAAACCATTGCTTGTACATTGACTGCAGTTCCAAGGGTTTCAGGAATGTTATTTATTTTTCTATAGGAAACAGCCCTGTCATTCTGCCAAGAAGCAAACACCGCATTTACTGAGCTGAGCAATTGTTCTTCAACGTTCTGCGGAAAATGTTTTGCAGTTTTTTCATGTACTATCTTTTTGAAACCGTCAACGATCTTTCTTAAGACGTCAACATCAAGATCAGCCAAACTTTTTGCTCCATTTTTTTGTTGTTCATTATCAATGACGCTTTGAAATAGGTGATGATCAAGCTGTAGCACAACGTTGGAATACATCGTAATAAAACGGCAGTAGCTATCATAGGCAAAACGTTCTCCACTTTTTTTTGCAAGCCCAACAACGGTTGCATCGTTTAAGCCAACATTTAGGATTGTATCAAGCATACCCGGCATTGAACTCACACTACCAGAGCGTATCGAAACCAGTAAGGGATTATTTGAATCCCCAAATTTACAACCGATATCATTTTCAAGCATCGCCAGGTATTTTTTGATTTCGTTACGCAGATCGTCAGGCAATCTATTACTCTGGTGATAGTTCTTACAAACAGAAGTGGAAATTGTAAAACCAGGTGGAACGGGAATACCGACGTTGCACATTTCCGCTAAATTTGCCCCCTTTCCTCCCAGCAGATTTTTCATTTCTGCATTACCTTCGCATTTGCTTTGGCTAAAGTAATATATCAACTTTTCTTCCATTGTTTTTCCGGATTTCCACTAATAAACACATTATACGTATGATTCCAACAGAACTTGAAATCATAGGGTAATAAATTTTGCAAAATTTGGCAACAGCGTTTCTTATGGCAATAAGTAAAGTCAAACGATAAATTACTATCAATAAGAATATAGAGATATTTTAAAAATTTCTTTATGGCTTTTTCTAACTTGGAAAATGAGTATGTAGCTGATATCTTCAGCTACATACTTTTAGTGAGTTTGTAAATCTATAAAGGCGGGAATTTCAATATCTTATCCTTAATTACTTAAATTTAAGTTTAAATTCTTATTAGGGGATACATTTGCATCATTTAACACTTTAAGTGGTTCACCTAGGCTATGTTCCACTTTTGTCTCGAATTTAAAGCCCAATTTTTCACAAGCTCTTTGAAAATACTCAACAATAATATCGAATAAATTCTTATCATCCACTTTGTAGTTTTTTAGCTCTCTAGGAATGGTAAGAGATACTTTACCTTCTTCATATGTCACATTTTCACCCTCACATTTTAGTTTAAACTCCACTGAATTTTGTAGACTGTGTATTAAATTTCGGTTATTATCATGTACACTCTCACTTGCATTAAAGCTGAATTTCAGATAATTTGAGTCATCACAATCCATACAAATCCTTTCTTTGTAGGAAGGAACTAGGTGCTTAAAGGAATACACGTGTAATCCAAACGGACGAAGTGCTTGGCTCTGAAAAGAGAAGAATTCCATGTACCCAGACCTGTTATAATAAGTTATTAATTCTTTCATAATAGAGTTGTTGGGAACTGTTGCATTAGCATGCTGAAACATTCCTGTAAAAACTTCTTTAAGAAATGGACGATAATCCCCTTTTTCGCTCTTATCCTTTGGAATTAGATTTTCATGTTTTGAACACAGACGATCAATGAGTTTATTACTTATTACCTTTCCATTAATAACAAGATCATGAGAAAATTCAGATTCCCAATTGAAATTAACACCTATAGCTAACCCAGATAAGATTTCCCCGAGCACTGGAAGACAAAATCAATAGCCGAATTAATATTGGGCCAAAAGTTCGGCAGCACTTTTCTTATTGCATGCTTAATTGCAAACCAAAACTTCTCAA
>Ga0209755_10005395_pt1 | contig 14565 bp, 11 predicted proteins | sample TergutCo191P1_FD_187301 | JGI IMG/M metagenome (GOLD analysis project Ga0209755, IMG submission 187301) | Cornitermes sp. P1 segment gut microbial communities from Petit-Saut dam, French Guiana - Co191P1 (SPAdes) (version 2) | ecosystem: Host-associated > Arthropoda: Insects > Digestive system... | reverse complement strand
TTCATCATTTTGACCCTGAAGAAAAAAGACTGAGCATGCAATATAGGCAATTTTCATCTCCTCGCCCAAAAAAAATCAAAACAATGCCGTCTGCCGGCAAGATTCTTTTGACTGTTTTTTGGGACTCACAAAGAGTTTACATGACAGAATTTTTGGAAGCTGGGAATACTGTCAATTCAGCTCAGTAAACAATAAAAAACCTACGGCGGAGGGTGTGTCAAGTTAGGGGGTCAAAATCGCGGATTTTGTTGCTGCATGACAATGCAAGACCGCACACTGCTCGCGCAATGATTGAAGCTCTGGAGACGCTGTAGTTTGAGGTTCTCTCCCAACCGCCCTACAGCCCTGACTTGGCGCCAAGCGATTTCCAGTCCTTTCCTCACCTCAAGAGGGATCTCAAGGGGACTCATTTCACCTCAGATGATGAAGTGAAGCAAGCTGTGACGTCATGGATCAAACAAAGAACTCCTGAATTCTTCATTGACGGCATGCGTAACTTGTTTTACGTTGGGAAAAATGTATTGAACGACAAGGCGACTATGTAGAAAAATAAGTATGTCAATTTGTAGCTAAAATGTTGTACTTTACTTCCTACTTTCTTTTGTTTGAATACATGGTCTCTTTTTTAGATATTTCACTGTGTGCATTACTTATCAGCTGCCCCTCATATGTTCTTAGGTCAGTCAGTCAGGTGTCAGCAGTTCACCAAAACTACAGTCCAATGTGGCAAGTCATGTTAAACCAGACAGCTTGGCTACAAGGCAGGTGATTCATGTTACCATGTCTGATACATCCCACTGTCATACTAACAACGTAGCCCAAGAAGAACAGAATGAGGTGAAGAAAACAACTGCCACAGTATCCACCACATCGAGTTTGCCTTCCAAGTCTCTGTCATCTGCATCATCTGATGTCAGAAATGATCCAGGATCACCAGTTGCTTATAAGCTGGTAGAACAGGTGCTTATTGAATTTTTTATGTAGAAGTCAAACATCTTTGAAATAGTATTTGACAAGTGAACTATCTGTACAGCAGGGGCCATCAAACTGTTTTGGGCAACAACCAATGAACAGAAGTGTACAGTGTTTTTATTTTAAAATTCTCACTTCTAAATTGCTGGCAGCCATGGCAGCTGTTCTGTTGCTCAGGGGTAAGAATATTAACCCTTTGGCACCAAAAGAAAATACCCAGAAAGACATGCAGAAGACCAGAATTTAAATGCCCCTGCATAAGAGCAGGTATATTTATGTGACATCAGCATTTTGAGCTCCACGTTGTTACTTGCATTTATATAAAATGTTTGGCACCAAAAGTTCAATGGTGTAAACATCTGTTGCTTGACCTGCTGGTCTGTGTATGAAACACATGATTAGTAATGGTTAAAAGAAACAGAAGTCATAGAAGGTGAAATATGCGTATCGTCATAGCAAGTAAAGATGATGATACTACAGAAAAATTAAGGGAATTAAGTATGAAGTTTAAATCTTAGACCTTTCAAATACAAACCAGGACTGCCACCCACTTGACCACAATGCTTGGTACAAATATGAAATGTATTTCAGGTTCGGAAACACACGCAGTTGAGCCACGAGATGTCTCGTGTAGCAGTTGCTGTTGTTGTTGGTAGCCTTTGTGATCTGCTGCCACCTTCAGTTACCCCTCAGCTGAATGCCATGTTGATGCACTTACAAGGACCTCTGGCTGCACCACAACCATTCATTGAAGAAACTCATGATGCTCGTAGGCTGAGAGTTATCTTCACAGAACTCACATCTTGTAAGGAAGACTCACAGCAAAGGAGTTGGATGCTTTATGAAGATGAAACTACCATTATTGAATACATACAGGAACTTATATCTATTTTGGTAAGTTGTAGAACAAATTCGGTAGAATTCCTTCAAGTCCATACATCTGATAATTCAGCACGAGGGGAAGTAGTTCTGAGATCGGGAGGTCTGCTGTTCATAACTGTCAGTGATTCTGACTTTATTGTGGGCTATGTGGACCTTTTTGAGCCCACTTAGGTATTTTAATAGGCTCAAAAGATACAACGGTGAGTATATGAGGTACTGGTGGCAAGAGGAAACACATGACTATAACGATTCCTCAGAAACTTGAAATGAGTGGCTTGAAAGTGACAAAAAACCAAAGAGAAGTTTCGGCTTTATACAGCAATGGATTGTGAATTATCTGTGATATAAAAAATTGAAGGACCAGTTACGATCATTTATGGCATCAAGTAAAAGTGTGACAGACCTTTTGAAGCAACAGACATCGAAAGAGCCTAAATTAGCACATGTGGACAGGGTGTTTTATAAGAGTTTTACACCAATGCTTTCTGAAGGGAAGTCATTATTGGGCCTGTGTTAATTGAAAAAGTTAAGTCTTTTTATGATGAAATGAAAATAACTGACAAGTGCACATTCTCTCAGGGGGCAGAAATAAAAATTTACATACTGTGTGTGACTGAAACATATAGTTATAAATAAGTGCTGTACATATTGTGTGTATACATATATGTAAGTGGGTCTCTACGCTTGTAAGTTATGACAGACTTTGCTTAGCTTGTCAAAGCATTGCTTTCAGTAACATGTAATGTGTATTTTTTTGTTTACAGACGAATGCAGATGCAAATATTTCCCGGCATGTGATGTGTAGAGACAAGTATCATGGAGTTAGTACTTTAGTGCAGTATTACCAAATGGAGATTCGCTGGTCCATACGGCAACTGCTTCTTCAAGCCTTTGGTGTCATGTGTAGCCTTGATGCTGTAGTTGTCACACTGATGCTGAATTCAATTCTACCAATGGAACTTGCACGGTAAAGTATATGGATTTTAATGTGATCGTTGTTCACAGGCTAATATATTTGTAAAATAATGTGTTGTATGTATTTTTCTTTGTTCATTTCTAATGTAGCATATACAAGGTGTGATCAGAAAGTTTCAAGACAGTATTTTATCCTCAACGATAACAGCATTTTCTATGTAGTCCATGCTGACCCATTTAAAGTACTCCCGTTGCTACTTGATACAGTGAGCCCAGTAATTGTGCCACCATTGGAAGCATTACTAACATTTTTTTGTTCAGAACTGGAAGTGTAGTCTGCAGTTTTTCTTGAATCATGCTGATGCTATGGAATCTCCTGTCCTTCAGTGCCAGCTTTGTGTTTGAGAGAAGAAGGAAACTGCAGGGTGCTAGATCTGGGGAGTATGGAAGGTGCAGTGCAACACTCACACAATAATTGGTGACGCATTCCTTCATATACAAAGCAGGGTGAGCAAAAACATTGAAATGGCAGAGAAACCAATCTGCAATGCACCACTTGTCAGGTGTTTTCACAGCCCATCTTACCATAAACTTTGTAGAATGTTAGCACTGAATTATTGGTTAGCAGTTTGCGCCTGGGGAATTCACTCATGATGAATATTTCTGTGCATTTTTAAAGAAATGAACAGCATGCACTTCACACAGGGACAAATTGTCTGGTCTTCTTCAAGCATGGACATATTGGATTCTTCCATGGAGAATACTCTTGACTTTGTTTCATTGTACCTGTAAACTTGATGTTTCATCACCTCTAATGATCCTTGAAATAAATGGCGAATCTCTTTGTAGTTTCTCATTAAGGTCCTGGTATACACGGACATGGTTCTGATTTTGCTTCTCCTCATCACTCAGGAGATGAGGCACAAAGTTTGTGGCAGTCTGTTGCACATTCAGATTTTGTGCCAGAATGCTTTGGAATGTTCCAGATGAGATTTACAACTCATTAGCCAGCTCAGGGATAGTGATGCATCTGTTTCTTGAGCAGGTTTCTTAGTGCATGCCACATTTCTATGTGTTTTGTTGGGAGACGAATTTTGTAAATGCTCTGCATCTGTGACAGATGTCACTTCATTTTTGAATTTTTAAAACTAGTCAAATGCTTCAGTTTTGTTCATTGTTTCCTCATCATAAGCATTTTTTAACATCCCAGAGGTCGATGTTATAACGCTTCTTAATTTTAATTAGATTAGAATGCACATGCATTGTTGTTTGAAGGCTTCCATTTTCTTAAGGAGCATAGATTAAAGCGGCCACATCATCTGCACTTCAGAAAGCATTATTGCACAATGATGAATGCTGCAGCTTTGAAATCAACTAAAAATGATTTCACAGGGTCTATTCTACCTCCTGCTAGCAGCTGAGTTATCTACTAACTGTACTGGTCTTGCATACATTTTAGAAACTTTCGTATCACACCTCATATAGGTTGTTTGCTGTGTATAATCTGAAAGGGTATTTATTATATATTATATATATCCAAAACAATACAGAATAATGGTGAGATTTTGAATTGCCTGTGTAATGATCAAACCAGTCAAGGTTTTTGTTCCACCAGTGCATTATATTTTTGATTCCTGCAAGCAAGAATTAAGGAATCATTGTTTGCGCCTACCAACACACCTCAGTTTTTATCTTATCACGATGTCAGAAATGCTGTCATTCAAAGTACTGTTCAGCGACCCCTGAGACTGAGAACTGCTAGGTACAAGGTCTTGGCTCAATGGTGTACGGGCAAGGCATTCCTAGCAGCTTGTGCTAAGTTGTTGATGACATTGTTGGACACACACAAGACATATTCCTCCTAGAATTCCAGGACCACTGGGCAGAAGTGACAAAGTGACATACTGATAAGGTACAAGCTAAGGTATGCCAGTGTATGTAATAGCTGTGTCCTAGTGCCTCCTCTGCTGGCATCAGATTACCTATTGCTGGGGCCAACACTTCAGTTACTCTGGTGATTCTGTTGAGAAACAGTTTGTTATTCCTCTTTCTTTTTGGTATTGTGCTGTGTTGAAGTAGTGACCTGAGCTAACACACCTTTATATGTTGATTCCTCACCATTAATTTTATATACTTGACACCCTTGAGTGTTTTTGTATGTCATTAGTTTACATTACAGTAGGTGTACCAACGGAACTATATTATGCTTTTATCTATTTGTGATTAAATCTGTATTACTTTTTTTGCACAAATTTTTATTTCACCGTAAGACAGTTTGAGATTAATTCACTGTGTGTCGTATACTGAAGTTGCTTTGACTGAATTGTTACAGATATTCTTGGCTATTAGTAAGCAGTACAGTAGAATTTGTCTATTTCATAGATGGTGGTAAGCAGGTTTCAAACAGAAGCGGGTCTTACAAGAATACATATTTTGACCGATAATCTTTGTTGCGTATGTGTGACTTAAAGTATCAACGTGAATCAAAATGGGCATGAAAAAACCAGAACCCTGCTATGCCTAAAGGTGTAAAGTAAATGTTGCATGTGTTCTTGTTTTTAAAAAAAAAAAATTGAAGTAAAAATATACTTTTAAATGAGGTAGTGTGTTTTTTATGTGACGTGTCCATATTTTAGATCATTTTATTTGGTTGTTTAGAGTGCAGTTGTATAAACATGAGTTATGGAACTACAGCTGTGACTGCCAGTATCAGGTGTTATTGTGGAACTCATTGAACTGCCCTGATATCTGTTAGTAACTTGTAATGAAGTTTAGGACATGTATAATAAGAATATTCCCACAAAATCTCCAACTTCAGGGGCACATAATGTAACTTAGCCTAGGCTGATGTTACAGTGTGTTTCTGCAGTCAGAGTGTTGGAGGTGCCAGTATTTGTCTGCTTACGTAGTATCTGCAATCATGTGACTGAGGTAGGAGGACTGTATGGTTTATGAGACACTGAAGGTTGTCATGAAAAATTACGGGGATTTTGTGGTTGTCATCCTGCTTTTCTCTGCAGTTTTAAAGTCGTAAACTTTTATGTCATGTAGATTGAAAAAGGACAAATCATGCATGACTTGTTTGAGGAAAAGTACTGCAGTATTATATGAAGGTAAGTCATTAAATAACAGGAATTTTATAATAACTTTTTACAAGAGTACTTATAGAAATTTTTTGTGTCTTATTTTTTGACACAGTTCCCCCTGCTTCACAACACACTTGGTCCACCTGTCCATAAGCTTGCAGATGCCCTCTAGAAAAAAGGTTTTTGGCGTGGCCTTTAACCAACTTTGCACTGCATCCATTACCTTGTTGTCATCTGCGAACTTCTGGACCCACAAATGTTCTTTCATAGGTCCAAATAAGTGAAAGTCTGATGGCACCAATTCCAGACTGTATGGTGGATGTTTCAACACCCCAAATTTCAGAGCAAGTAGTGTATCCATTGTATGTGCAGCCGTATGAGGGCAGGCATTGTCGTGAAGCAACAGTACACTTTTTGCGAGAAGTCCGCTGCGTTTCAATCGTATCGTGGGCTTCAACTCATTCCCTAGCATGTCACTGTATCGAGCACTAGTTACAGTTTGACCCTTTTCCTGGAAGTGCACCAATGTAGGGCCATTGACATCCCAAAAGATGGTCAGCATGACTTTCCCAGCAGAAGCCTGTGTCTTGAATTTTTTGTTGGCCAGAGACAACAGGTGCTTTCACTGCACTGATTGTCTCTTACTCTCTGGTACATAATGGTACACCGAGGACTTGTCTCCTTTCACAATTTGATGGAGAAAAGTATCTCCTTTATGAGCATGATGATCCAAATGCTCCTGACAAATTGTCTGCCATGTGCATTTGTGATCATCGGACAACTGTCTTGGGACCCATCTGCTACACACTTTCCTATACCTGAGGTCATCATGGACAATATTGTACACAGAGCCGTGACTCATGTTGAATTCTACAGCAATTTCATCAATAGTGACTCGCCTTTAGTCATGGACTCGTTGCTTGATCTGCTGTTTCACTGTCTCAGTTGCCACGCTCACTGGTCTCCCACTCCAGTGTTCATCACTGACGTTTTGTCTTCCGTTTTGAAATCTTCCACCCATTCATACACTTCCCCTGACTCAAACAACTGTCTCCATACTGAACCTTCATTCTTCTGTAGATTTCAGAAGGTTTCACACCCTCTGACCACAAAAAATGAATAACATTTTATTGCTCTTCCACAATGCAAGTTGACAATGGAGCGGCCATGTTGTACAAGCTATTGCGCAGGCTCATACTACTCGATCGTCAAGACCCCTATAAGGCATATTTCTAAGGAGCCATTTTGGGTAATGAAATAAGATTTTTCATTGTGCATATTTTTCCATGCACTGTGGAATAAAATTCCTGTTATTTAATGACTTTCCTTGTACATTGCATACATTAAATTTATTCTACTTATTCTGCCCAGAAATGTATTGATTTCCTTCTTGGATGCACACTTGACCCATCACCTCACTTTCCTAACTGTTGCACTTGGTATACAGGGTTGCATTGAAAACATGAAGTCAAGGATTCACTCTTCTCTGGTTTGTTTGGAATGTATTAACTTCCATATTTCTTATTTCAGACTTATCTGTTTGCCATGTCTACCTCAATGTAGTGTGGTGTGGTGTAGTAAAATGCAGTGTCCCCTTCTCAGTTTAAAGTACTGCAATATAGTGTGAGAAATTCCCCCTCAACCTCTGAAGCTCAAAGCACTATGTTGTTCCAGATTGTCACAAAACACCTGATGCAGCATCACACATGAAAAGGCCCGAGTCCTTGACCTTAATTTAACTTGTTCTGTAGTGTTATTGCATGATTTTATAAATGATGTGGCAAATGATAATAACAATGTAACGAAATCGCATGTGTTTCTGTAGTGTTGAGTTATGGCATACAGGACTTGTGACCTTTCGTATGTTTTTCTGGCTTTGTTGGTTTTGTATTTCCTTTGTTTCTCTTCTTATTTTCTTATCCTTAAACTTTATGTATTCTTGAACTTTCTGTACCTGAGAAAGACATTTTGTACATAGTCACTTCATTATTAGTGGTTTTTGTCTTGTAGAGATATGCGAACCAATCCCAGGAATATCCCACGTCTCAACTACTCTTCACTTCTTCTCACAATGATCTTTTCAATGGGCGAACCTATGCCAGTCACACATGTGGGTGAGTAAATTTTGCTTTCAGAACCTTATCCAAACATACAGTAGGATTCTATTAACTAAATCAATTGACAGTAAACTTAATCATCGTCTTATTTTGCCAGAATAAGTTTTGAATTCTTGCAGTCAATAAAACTCTTTTAGAATAGAACAAGGTATTATAATACATCTCATTTATCTGTTTTTGGAGAATTCATGGTACTACTGTTTTGTGCTGTCCATTATGTATGCCTGACATCACATAATGGAACCGAATATTCAAGACAAGTGATTGTCACTTCTGCTTTGTATTTGAGAGGGCTCTGGTTAAAATCTTGATCTGGAAACCAGCTGTCCTGGGTGCATATTTTTTTTGTGGTTTCCTTCTGTCCCTAGAGACAAAGGATGGATTAGTAACTCAATTTGTGCTACAGCTGCTTCATTCCACATCTATTCCATTTCCTTGTTAACTGATGATTCTACCAGTTGGTATTATGTCATTTGAGCTACTGACAGCATCTTGAAACAAACCATAAGTATTAAAAATAAATAAATAAATAAAAATAAGAAAATAAAAATTAAAAATTAAATTAATAGACACTTAGTGTTTAACAGTCTTGAACTGTGTAAATTCCAACATTGATAGTTTTGAACTTGGAACTGTGGTTGAAGGAAACATGATACTTCTGTAAAGCTGGATCACATATGCCACAACTGTTTACTTTTTAATGCCAAAAAACTTGCCAGTAATGTGCAATATAGGATACTTGACAAACACTACAGCTGATCCCAATGTCTGTGCTGTAAGGCGTAGGCTTGTGGCCACTCGATTGCTAGTATCGTGGGTTTGAATCATGCTGAGGACGCAGCTGTTTGTCTCTTGCGTTTGTTATGTGTTGTTTAGGTAGCAGCTTTTGTGACGATCTGGTCCCTTGTTCAGAGGACTCCTGCCCGGTGTAGTGTGTCTGTCTAATTGTATGTGATCTAGAAACTGCAACAGTGAGATGGTCTAGACCCAAGTCTGGCTGTTATGCCAAAAATCAAGTACTAAGAGTAATCATGTATATCATGAAACTCAACTGTAAAACCAGAATGTAAGAGATCACTTTGCAGACATAGTTGTAAATTAAAATGGAGCTTCAGTAAATAGGGTCTGATGATGTTGACTTCATCTGATTCAAAATTGGAACCAGTGGTGATCTCTTGTGAATGTGGTGGTGAACATTTGGGTTCAGTAAAAGATAGGAAATTTTGCGACTAGCTTAACAACTATTAGCTTGTCAGGTGGGCCTCTGGTATGTGGGCTTACTCATATGTTCATTTATAAGGTACTTTAAAAATGTATATAAAATAGAACCTGTAATAAGTGACAGTATGTCTTTGTCAGAAATTTTCTTTGGTTACTATCCCCTGGGTTAAGAAATTATGGAATGGAAGCTGTCTTCATTGGTACCTGGATGAACCAGAAAACCTGTGTCTGGCATACAATTTTTTCAGTTCTGAGAGTCTATTGTAAGAAGTGGTATAAAACAATGTGTAATAAACACAGTCTGATGCAAAAATGGAAAACATTAACCCAGTTATAAAAGAGCTTAAAGGTTTCATGTCGTTTTTGTCACACTATTTTTTTTTATTATTTTTTTTTTATTTAGAACTTCCCATTGAAGTATACTGTATCCTGCTATGCCTACCACTTTCATCTCTCATCTGCTTTATGACCAATATGCTGGTAGTAATATTTATATATGTTGTTTGTAGTTACAGTGTCAAGGAAATATATATAAAAGTGTAATTTCTCTGTCATTGTCTGCCTAGTGTCCTATCGTAGGTGCAATAGGTAACATTTATAGATATTGAATTAAAGAGGTGATGTTGCCAGTTTGTATGGTACATGTGGCTGTTGAAGCAGTGTACATGTTCAGGTGTAGCATTTTTGTGTGTGATTCAAATCATTCACAGTCTGTCCTTTTTAGTAAATTAGTAAATTGTAGTGTCTTAATTTTGATGTAAGTCCTGTGATCAAATTTCAGTAATATGTATTATGATAGTCTTAAGGAAAGTAACTATACCGTGGCGGCTGAAGAGTGGGTACTTTTGTTTGTAATTAAGAAGAGGAAACAGGTGTGTGTACACATACAAAATGGAGGTTTGATGTGTAGTAATATAAATATACTAATTACACTTCGGGAGAAATGGATTGAAATTTTGAAGCTTGGCCATCTTTCATGTCCATGTTGTAAAAGGCATTTTTTCCATTTAGTAACTTTGGAAACAATTTTACAGTTTTTAATACAGTGTGGTAAAAAACTTATGTCATTGGTGGTCAGTCCAACTGTGCATTTTGAACATTTGCTTTTTTACGTGATACATCTCTTTTAAGAATGCAAATGCAAGGATTAATGTGATACACTTATCATGTAGGGTCCAAAAATTGTGCATTATCTTTAAAAAAACAGTAAATTTTTGCTCTAGTAATTTTTATAGAAGAAGTGGTGTTAATAGCATAGATACCATCTGAAGTGTTTATATGCTTTTGACTTCAGTAGTATTAGATTAGATGATATAGGTACAGGCTTGTGAAAAATGGTATTGGCAGATTACAAACATATCTAGAAATTTTGAGTGGAACTTTATTTTTGTGTTCTAGGCGGTACCAATGTGGTAGCAATTGAAACATATTTTATTCTGTGCAAGTAGTTTCAGGTCTTGAAAACTTGAACTAGTAGAAATGTAATACAGATATAGAACTGCAAGTGAAAGTTATATAATTTTTAACAAATTTAAACGTCTTTGTTTTCTAGATAGATAAGAAGTTTTACTAACAAAATAGGGATCATAAGCACTTCTCATAACATATATTTATGTCATAGAAAAGTGATATTCAACCGCATTGATAAGAATAGGACCTGTATTTTCCATTAGGGTTATTTGTTAGCCTCAGAGTGTTATCCAGTGGTGTGCTTTGATATTGCAGTGGTGCTTAACCTTCACTTACTGCTGCAGTAGCATTAGGTTGTAATTAGAAAGCTTCAGAACCTATATTTCAAGTCATATGTTGTCATCATACTGATATTACTGAAGAGAGGAATTTATGAAACATAATATTCATTGACATTGTGATTCTTCGTCTTGTTACATAATGTCTTAAAAGCCATCAAGACAGTGGAACGTTGGAGAAACAAGACAAGCTTGTGACAACCAAAGTGACTGCCCTTTCTTTCTGAAACCACCCTGAAAAATTACATTATTTTCATTTTGGGTAATACAGATATCCTGAAGGTATATGCTTGCTTATGTGTAAGTGCATGGCCAACCTTATTTTCTGTGAATATTTAACAATTCATGTTGAACTGGCTAATATCACATGCTGTGTCCAGATATGGGATGTGGCTGCAGTTTTGTAGGTGGTTAGAAATATTTCTGAGTAGGGTGCTGCCTCCATCTGTCCTGGAGACAGAGGCAGCAAGTCCCTCCAAAATGTGCACCATACATCAAACTAAACGATGTCACATCTCAGAAGACCACAGTCTTAATTTTCACATTCATGGAAACCTCAGATCTGATTGGGCAATGTGGATTGTTTTTTAACACTCCTATACTGAGCTCATACTTAAACAGTAAACCATTATTTGAACCAAATGTGACATTACATTCAAATACGTGATTTCTGTAGATCAGTGTGAACATTACTAGGATTGTGATATTTGAGGTTTTCTCCACAGTGGTGGTGTTGCTGTACATTCTGCAAGATATGTTCCACTGTTTCAGACAAACTTGCTCCTTCTATCATCAGTTTGTTCATCATCCCTGATGATGGAGGCAGTAGGTTTCTATGTGTTCCAGACTACCTAGCATCGAATCCCAGAAGCCACTTTTTACAAAGGTTATTATTGTGTGTACATTTAAAACTTCTTTGTACCTCAGCCATATATACAGATTATTACAGAGAATGCGTAGTATTGTTGTGGTTTCTGAGTAGTTATTATGATGTTTGCTTTTGTAGAGCACCTGGGTGTTGACTTTGTATCATTCCTGTTTGACCTGATTGAAAGTCCACCGGACACTGATGTGGAAGAACAGATTCCGGACCTGTTTCTGAACTTGATTCTTGCTTATAATCTACAGTTTACAGCAAGTGTTGAGAATTTGATGTTGAAAGCCTTGTTACAAAGACATTTAGCCAAAGCATTCACTGAGAAGACATTACTTCTTCTGAACAGGGAAGGTGAGGAAGGTCTCTGAAAGGCCAGTACATTTGTTGCTATGCGTTGCTTCTGTTTTATAATTGTAATTAATAATGGTCTTCCATGTGGCCTTTACATTTATACCAATATTCTTAGGATCAGATCATTGCTTTGTGTAATGTACAGATCATATTTTGGTTGTCTGGCTGTGTTGCACTTGTTAGGTGAATACCAATGTTTTGTGTGACTAGCTACAGGCTGGACAGTCCTAGGACCCTTCCCAGCTTCCTATATGAGGGGTACTGGGTCTTACCCAGGGATGAAGTGGCCAATGTTAACCACCCATCCCTATCTAGCTCCAAGGTTAAAGAAAGAGCATAGCTGTACCTTTGCTTCCTCTCATTTCCCTCATGGCAGGTTATAGTGTGTGAACTTCATGCTTTACTTTAGCTTATACCAGTGTATTGAAAAGCTCAGCCCTCAAGAGAAGGCAGTATGTCCTTGTAGTGTGACAGGAAGTTTATATAACTGTTATTGCACCAGATATGCTCTCTGAGTGCTATTAAAATGTACTTGAGTTACGCATATGCTAGCCATGTTTTGGATACAGCACACATATGCTGGTACCATTCCAAATTATTGATGCGTTTGTCATACATTTATGTGGTACTGATACCATACAATAGCAGGTACTGCATGTGGGTTTGGTAATTAACTTCTTTGGGATTCACATACTGTACTGCACCTTACTGAACTGCCTTTATCCTTGCAATACCAAATTTTTAAAGACTGATATAATTAACCTTTCAACAACCAGGCTGGTATTTAAATTCTAGTGCATCATTTATGAAAAACCTATTATTTGAGCAAAAAAAGATAAAATTATTAAGTGAATGGCATTGTATGCAAAAGAAAACAGAGATTATGCAGCATGTCTTAAAGATGAAGTGAATTTCCTTGTTGCCTAAATATATAACATAAATTTCTAAAGGTGTCTTATATGCAGGTTATTTAAAGTTTACTACTACCCTGGTGGTTCCTATGGGAAGAACACAGTGGTAATGCTGTTTTTTTCTGCTGCAGAGGATCCAGTTCGAATATTTGAGCATCAGCCTGTTCCACCCCATTCAGTTCTCAAGCTGTTTGTTGACCTGTTTAGCAATGCACAGACAGCTGCATTGTTTTACACCAACGATACCAAGGTCCTTATTGATATCATTGTTAGGCAGTTGGCTGACCTGTCGCCTGGAGACAACGTAAGTTTTAATGTAGATCGGTAATATCCTGTCATTATGAGAGGGGGTTTACTATGTAATGTGCTTGGTATATAGAGCACTGCTTTAACTAAGGGTAATATAGCTACAGCAGACTTGAAACTGTTTTGACCATACAGGATTTTTATAAATGAAAGAAGCAGGCTGACTGGCTGCGCAAGCAAGCAAGCAAGAAATATGAAGCATATTGGCAGTCCGTTTGTGGACAAAGACAGGTTAATGGCTTTCTTAAAAGATGCTCTGCTAAAAGAGCTGGAGAATTACTCATCTTGAGCAGAAACCAGCTGAGAATAATGATGGGGCTGCTAATGGGGCACTGCCATTTAAAAGGATATCTACTTACAATGGGGCTCATAGACAGTCCTGGGTGTGAACTGAAAGTGTGGGACTGTTGGATACTTGAGTTTGAGCAGAAGGTGCAAAATGGTTGAGGTGCAAGAGTCCCTGCAGTGCCTTTCGTTGTATATTCTGTTGTGTTCTATTTGAGATAGATAAAATGAATGTGATTCATTAGCTATTTTGTTCATGGTTTTAGCGAAGACACCAGTACCTGGAATTATGCCGGCTGGTAATGCGAAACACGTCTTACTCTGATCACCACCATCGGCGGGATGACATCCTTAAGTGCTTTACGAGAATATTTTGTGAGGAAACAGAACAGAGTAAATTGGATCAACATTTGGTACGAGAAATCTCCAATGAGTTCCCTCAGTACTTTAAGGCTTAGATTAGTCTAGCATTGTAGTCCATATTTACAAATATGTAAAGCCATTTTTCATTTGGAAATGTCCAGTTTTGGGCATTTATATAAGAAACTAAATGATTGCAATATATTTTTTTTTGTGTGTGTTAGTGTAGTATGTATTGTATATGGTGTTTCATTCTTCATGCTTTCTGAAATTTTATGATAGGGATGCCAAATGATATAGTATGTAGTTGAATAAAGATAGACCAACTTGATGTCACTTGCTTTATTATTTCACTATTTACCGCTCAACATGTTTCGAATGTTAGTACATTCATCTTCAGGAGCTTGCGACTTAATGTGGATTTATCTCATGGGTTGTATTGCTCTGGTTCAATGTGTGTTGGTGTTACGGTGTGGTTTGGCTGGGGTGGTGTGGTATCCTTATACAGGCTGAAGCACTGCTTCAGCCTGCATA
>Ga0209755_10005394_pt1 | contig 14569 bp, 10 predicted proteins | sample TergutCo191P1_FD_187301 | JGI IMG/M metagenome (GOLD analysis project Ga0209755, IMG submission 187301) | Cornitermes sp. P1 segment gut microbial communities from Petit-Saut dam, French Guiana - Co191P1 (SPAdes) (version 2) | ecosystem: Host-associated > Arthropoda: Insects > Digestive system... | reverse complement strand
AAGCGCAATATCTGCCGCAATACCCATTGTTTTATAAAATATCGCCATGAATGCAAGTACTAGCGCAAGACCGATAATACCTGCAATAACACTTGTACGCAGTGCATCTGCACCAAGTCTTGCGCCTACATTGTTAAAGCTTATAACATTTAACCCAAACGGCAAAGAACCCTGGCGAATTTGCGTAGCCAGCAGATTTGCACGCTCGGTGGTAAAGCCGCCGCTTATTACACTGCTACCACCGGTAATTGCCTCATTTACAACAGCACTGCTGATTATTTCGCCATCCATAAGAATTATTAGCTGCCGACCCACATTTGCGCGGGTTATGTCGGCAAATAATTGCGAACCTTCATTGGTAAATTGCAAATTTACAACAGGCGCATTAGTTGTCGGGTCTATACCCATTCTTGCGTCAGAAATATGCGCACCGGTTAACGGAAGCACATTTCCTTGCGCGTCCGTAAAAACAAGCTGTGCTGTCGCGCCAATTTCGGCCACAACGGCCTCTGCATTTTCTACACCGGGGATATCTACACGAATTTGCCCTGTGCCTTCTATAGCAGTTGTAGCTTCTGTATACCCGCGGTTGTCAAGCCTTGTACGCAACAAATTGTTTGCGGCAGCCATACCTTCTGATGTTGGGTTATCTATATCCGCTTCGTACAGGATACTTACCCCGCCTTGCAAATCCAGACCTTGACGTATACTTCTAATCCCAAAATGCCCTTCAGAACCAATTCCCATTACAATGACAACTATCATACCCGCCATTGCCAAAAAAATGCCTGCTAATGTTAATGCTCTTTTGCCTTTCATCTAAAACGCGCCTCCAATTAATTTGTTTTTCAGACATACTCGCCAATTATATCATATTTTTTGTATTTTATACACATCAAACGCATTATTATAAAAAACATCTTCGTATGCGTACGGCGGCACAATTTTTTTGCAAAATTCTACATAAGCTTTCATTGGGACAATGGGCCAATCGGTTCCAAACAAAGCACGTTTGTAATTGTTTAAATATTGAAGCCCCAATGCGTAGTGAGCCATTACAAGTTCACGTTTTTCCGTTGCTGATATAAGCGCGTCGTCACCCGCAAGCAAGCCGGAAATGTCAAGATATACATTGCGATTTTTGTATGCAACTTCGCAGGCGTCCATAATCCACGGGTCACCCATATGGCATAGCAGAAACTTTGTATCGCGAAACGCAGTGGCAATTTTATCTGCAGCAAGCGGGTGTGAATATTCCAGCAAGCCCTGTTCGCTATACGTATCACCGGTATGGATTGCTACGGTTAACCCGTATTCGGCTGCAATTTCGTATATCGGCGCGTAAATTGGGTCATGAACATAAAAATGATAATACCCGGCAAATATTTTGAAGCCCACGATTCGATTATCTGCTTTTATCGTACTGCGAATGCGTTGCAGTGCGTCGTCATCCAATGTATGCGGGTTTATGCCCAAACAAGTATAAAAATTTGGCGGAATATCTGCCAAATCAGCAAGCATTGGAGTCTGCGCCATATTGTCCGGGAATGCAAACCGCAATGTTTCAATAAGCCCCATACAGATACTGCCTACGATTTCAGCTTGCTCTCTTTCTTTCATATAACCATCGTATGAATAATCTACACCAGACTCGTCTGCGGCTCCATAAAAAGCTTGTACGTTCGAAAAGTGCATGTGTGCGTCGAATATTTTCATGTTCAGCTCATTCTTCCTTTCTTATAAACCATATTTTTTTCTTGCTCGTTTTTTATTAAATCATGTAGCTTTTCCTGCATAATCGAAAACGAATTAATTTCCGCAACTTCGATTAAATTGCCTTTTGTTGTAGCATGTCCCCACGCGTGAACTGGTAGCCATTTCATGCACATACTTAGAATATCCTCCACATCATATTCGCCGAAGCAACCAATCATATAGGGTTTCTCAAAACAAGGCACTGGTAATATACACTATTTCATATTCAGCGGGTGCATGCATTGCATCTGCACAGTCTATGATATATACATTCAATTTATCGTCCAGCATTATGTTATCGCAATTCTAATCGCCGTGACAATAGACTTTTTTACTAAACAAAAAAGCGTTTTGGTGTTGCCATTTCAGTTAGTAGCTTACGGTGCATTACAACACGTACCTGCATACTAAAAATCTTCTAGGCATTTAATGCCGATGTACACGCAGGACAGCGCATTGCGTCTGCGTGGTGCTCTGTCTTACAAAACGGGCACAGGTGCTTTGGAGGCTCTGCCTCTTGTTGTTTGCGCGCTGTCGCGGCAAGTAACTTATTCATAGCCCTAACAATTATAAACACTACAAATGCAAGAATAATAAAATTAATTACTGATGTAAAAAATGTTCCATAATACAACGTAACGCCAACTATATTTAATTCTAAGTAACATAGATTTTGCCCAATGAAAAGGCCAATAATTGGTGACAAAATATTTTCTGTCAAAGAGCTAATAACTTCTCCAAAAGCTACGCCGATAATCATACCCACGGCTAGGCTAATTACATTACCACGAAGTGCAAACTCTTTGAATTCTTTAATAAACTTTTTCATGCTGATATCTCCTCCTGTAAATAAATTAGCATGGAATGTTAAAAAATGCAAACTAAAATCCATTTACAAAAACAATTGACATAATCGAATATTTATGTTTTCATACATTTTGGATTTAGCACTTACTAAAACCCGAGGGGCGATATTTAGAGCCAACAAAAAACCAAATACGATGTGAAGGGGGTAGTTACAATGCCTCGTCTTATTGAACTTAAAGACATTGTAAAAACCTTTGGAAATCAAACAGTATTAAATCATGTTGATTTATACATAAGGCAGAATGAATTTGTCACACTGCTTGGGCCAAGCGGTTGCGGCAAAACCACTACTTTGCGTATCATTGGTGGTTTTGAGCAACCCACAAGTGGTGACTTGCTTTTTAATGGAGAATCTTTGCTAAAAACACCGCCACATAAGCGTCAGCTTAATACGGTGTTTCAAAAATACGCTCTTTTTCCTAATATGAATGTGGCGGAAAATATTGCGTTCGGTTTAAAAATAAAAAAAGTAGATAGACGAACCATTGCAGAAGAGACTAGAGCTATGCTAAAACTGGTTAACCTCGAAGGTTTCGAGAAGCGCGATGTCTCTTCCCTATCCGGCGGGCAACAGCAACGCGTTGCCATTGCCCGTGCGCTAGTAAACAAGCCGCAGGTTCTGCTTCTTGATGAGCCACTTGGCGCACTGGATCTTAAACTTCGCAAAGAGATGCAGATAGAGCTTAAAAAGATGCAGCAGGCTCTTGGCATCACTTTTGTATACGTAACTCATGACCAGGAAGAAGCCCTCACCATGTCGGATACAATCGCGGTAATGAATGATGGCAAAATCCTGCAAATAGGCACTCCTGAAGAAATTTACAACGAACCTAAAAACGCATTTGTAGCAAATTTTATTGGCGAAAGCAATATTATATGCGGTATAATGCGTGATGACTATAAAGTCAGCTTCGCAAACGGCGACTTCGAATGCATAGATAAAGGTTTTATTCAGAACGAAAATGTAGACGTTGTAATCCGTCCGGAAGATATACGCATAACAACCCCGGAAAATGGCGCGCTGGAGGGCGAAGTCAAGCATGTAACATTTAAGGGCGTACATTACGAAATGCGCGTGGATACTGGCAGTTTTACGTGGAAAGTGCAAAGCACCGTGCAATCTCCTGTTGGCTCTACAGTAGGGATTACCATTGAGCCCGAGTTGATTCATGTCATGACACAGACTCCTGATAAAGCCCTCGAGGCACAAAGCTAATGAAGAAGATATTTGTATACCCCTATGTTGTGTGGATAGCTCTGTTTATCATTGCTCCACTTGTACTCATATTGTACAATGCTGTCACCACGACACAGGATGGACAGATTGTATTTACCCTTGACTATTTTCGTTACTTTTTTTCGGAAATAGTGCCGGGTAACCGTATGTATGTGCGTGTCGCCACCCACTCTGTGAGGATGGCGGTTTCCACCACACTCATATGTTTTTTTATTGGATATCCACTGGCGTATATTTTGGCAAGCAAAGGATTCTCGCAAAAATCTTTTCTCATCTTTATGTTTATTGCCCCTATGTGGATGAATTTTTTGGTGCGTACCTATGCATGGCTTACCATATTAGAACGAAACGGTCTTATCAACACGATACTGCAACGTCTTGGGCTTCCAATCATCGACATTTTGTTTACCGATGCAGCGGTTTTACTGGGTATGGTGTATAATTTCTTGCCATTTATGGTGCTTCCCATTTATACTGCCCTTACCCGCATGGATACTCGTGTTATTGAAGCGGCACAGGATTTGGGTGCGAATCCGCGCAATGTTTTTTTACGGGTAGTGTTCCCGCTTAGCCTACCCGGAGTGGTCAGTGGCATTACCATGGTGTTTATGCCTGCGGTTGCCACGTTTATTATCCCAAACCTGCTTGGCGGCGGGCGTTATTTCATGCTTGGCAACCTCATAGAGCAGCAATTTTTGACGGTAAATAACCCGCACTTTGGCTCGACGGTAGCAGTTATATTGGTTATTATGATGTTTATTTCCATGGCTGTACTTTCCTTGGCCGATAAGCGTTCGGAAGAAGGAGGATCCGCGTAATGATGACGTTAAAAAAATTGTATCTCGGGTTGGTTCTATTTTTTATGTACGCACCCATCTTGATTTTGATGGTCTTTTCTTTCAACGCTTCGCGTTCCAGAAATACTTGGGGCGGCTTTACATTGGATTGGTATATTCAACTGTTCCAAGACGGCAACATTATGCGAGCATTGCGTAATACCCTACTGGTGGGTGTACTTTCTACTATTTTAGCAGTAATTATCGGCACATTAGCCGCCATTAGCGTAGACAAGCTGGGAAGACGTAAAAGACGCGCCATTATGGCTGTGTCAAAATTGCCGGTGATGATGCCGGATATTGTGACAGGGCTTACGCTGATGGCATTATTCCTGTTTGCGTTTCGTATGTTTGGGCGCGGCGGCCTTGGTCTCAACACATTACTATTGGCGCATGTTATTTTTAATGTGCCCTATGTCATATTATCTGTACTGCCAAAATTAAGACAATTAGACGCAAATTTATATGAAGCGGCACTGGATTTGGGTTCTGGACCTATGCGTGCATTTTTGCAGGTTATTTTGCCGGAAATTTGGCCGGGGATTGTAACCGGAGCCATGTTAGCATTTACGCTTAGTATTGACGATTTTATGGTGAGTTTCTTTACCACAAGCCCGGCAATGCAAAACCTGTCAATACTCATCTTCTCTATGACAAGGCGCGGTGTAGACCCACGAATTAACGCATTGTCTACCCTCATCTTTATAGTAATCATGCTGATGTTGTTCTTTATAAACAGACGAGACCAGCGGTTGATACGAAAGCAGCAAGCACAACAGTAAGCAACAAGGGGCATGACCCCATAATGCCGCTTTAAGCGGCAAATAATAGGAGGAATGATAAATGAAAAAAGCAATGCTTGCACTACTAGCGGTGGTATTACTCGGACTGGCAGCATGTGCCAATGTGGAACCGGAAGCAGGTACCAGTGATACAACGGCGCAAAGCAATCAAAATGACAGCTCGACAGCAGCAGACACTTTGGCCGGTGACCGCATTTACGTATTTAACTGGGGACATTTCATTTACCAACCCGTGTTGCACATGTTCGAAGAAGAATATGGCATTCGTGTAATATACTCCACTTATGCAACCAACGAAGAAATGTATGCGCGTGTAGTTGGTGGCGGTGCGCAATTTGACGTTTTGTTCCCGTCAGACTATATGATAGAACGCATGATTAAAGAGGGCTTGCTTGTCCGCCCAAACTTTGACAACATCCCCAACATTAGATATATTGACGACAGGTTTAAGGGCTGGCAGCATGACCCCTATGACCTGTATTCTGTACCATACATGTGGGGAACTTTTGGGCTGTTATACAACACGACCATGGTTGACCAACCAGTGGATTCTTGGGCTATTTTGTGGGATGAGCAATTTGCCAATAATATTTTCATGTATGACAGTTCGCGTTGCTCCATTGGGGTTGCGCAACATTTGCTAGGCTTTTCAATAAACAGCACAGACCCGGACGAACTTGAACAAGCGCGCAATAAAATGATACAACAAGCTCCCCTTGTACGTGCGTTTTTAGGCGACCAAGTCATCGACAGCATGATTAACCGTGAAGCGGCACTTGCGACTGTGTTCTCCGGCGATGCCCGTTGGATTATTTACTACAACGACGAGCATAACTTTGTAAACCCAAAAGAAGGCGTGCAGTTATTTATCGACTCCATGGTAATCCCTGCAAACACCCGCAACCAAGCAGGCGCAGAAATGTTCATCAACTTTATGACCCGTCCAGATATCGCATATTTGAACACACGCTATATCCGCTACTCCACTACCAATTCGGCTACTTTTGCAATGCTGCCAGAATACTGGCAAAACTGCCCTATCTACTGGCCGGATGACGAAACATTGGCTCGCGGCGAAGTTTTTATAGACCTTGGCGAGTTTAGAGCAGATGTAGAACGCGCATGGACACAAATTATGGTTGCTGGAAACTAAATTTTTTTCTAACCTCCCAACGAGGTGAATAGAATAGGAGTGTTTATATTGTTTTGCGAAAAATGTGGAAACAAAATGGAAACAGATGCGAAAGTTTGCGGCATCTGCAGTGTTGCAGTTGCGCCAGCTACGCCTACAAAACATAATCTACCCGCTTCGTGGTTGATACTGCTGGCCGGCATTGGCGATATTATCGTAGCAGCTGTGTTTATAGTTATTGGGCTAATTGAAGTAAGCGTATATGGCATGGAATTTTCAAGTTTGATATGGGTTGTCTTTGGCGGTGTCATTGCAGGCAATGGCGTCCAAAATATACTCAGAAGAAACAATTTCGAAAAAATTTCTGAAACGCGAACAAGCATGATTACAGGTGTCGTTATTCTTAGTATCGCTATGATTTACTTTGTAGCAACCGGGTCGCTTTCTATATTTTTCATAGCCATTATCATACCCGATATTATAGGAATGATTGGCGCGCAAATAAATCACAACTACGCAAAAGAATTTAACGCTAACAAATAATTTTCGACCTCACACAATGTACAGGCAACCTCTATTTTTAGAAATTTTGAATTAATAGAGGTTGCCTGTAATGTTTCTACCGCTTGGGAGGTTTTGTTTGTACATACAATACGAAAGGTTGTGCATTTATGAAAAAAATTATTGCACTTGTTTTGGTTGCGGCACTCTTACTTCCAATTTTGTCAGCCTGCGGGCGTGGTAGCACAGTCAGCATTGCCGCACCGGTACTGGAGATTAGTGAAGCCACAACTGCAAGCCGCAGCTTCCAGCCGCTAAGCCTTACGGCAGCCGGGCCAACAGATACAAATACACCCCGCTTCGCAGACCAAAATTTTCCCGACGAAGTTTTGGTTCCACGTGACGGATATATTCTTGCGCCAACAATGTTTGGTCTAACAGGTATAGACCCGTTGTCTTCGTTTTTCTTACGCACACCAGCAGATTATGCGGGTGTCCCATATCTTTCTATAGACGGGCAACCGCCTCTGGCATTAAGCCGCGAAGATACGCGCACATTCCTTATCACGCCTACGGTCGTGCTATTGCCCAACTCCGTATATATTTTTAGGCTTTCTCGTGATGGCAGCCCGGATATCACTTGGGCTTTTCAAACAACCCTACGTTTTGAACTATTAACCTCTCTCCCTCGTCATCAAGCCACAAATGTGCCAGTGAGTACGGGTATTGAGTTTAATTTTTCCGTAGAAGGCGCAACAAATATAGAAGACCATTTCAACATTTACCCACATGTGGCAGGTCGCTTTATTCACCGTAACAGCACAGCTATTTTCATGCCAACAGACCCGCTAAACTACGGACAAATTTATACCGTCACACTAAGCGAAGGCATCACGCTTGCAGGCAGTAACGAAACTATTAGCGGCGAGCGGATGTTCTCCTTTGAAACCGAACCAGAACAAGAACCTAACCAAAATCAAAACAACACATGGATACATTTTCCGCACAGGCACATGGAGTTCCCAACCTTTGCGGAGCCTCATGTAAATGTTTGGGTAAACTACAACCGCGAGGTAAACAATGTGCGTCCAACAATGGACATTACCGTACACCGCATAGAGGACCGTGAATACGCCATTTCCGCAATTAACCGTATAGCAGATATCCCTCATTGGTCAATGTGGGCGCATGGGCAAAACGGCGAACGTCTGGTTGATACTGCCCGTCTAACAAGCGTGTATTCTACATCAATACGTGCAAGTGAAGCGTTGCGCCACCGCTGGCACTGGCAGGAGAGTGTAACCATCCCACGTAATCTGGCCCCTGGGTTTTATGTACTAACTGCCACCACCGATGGCACTAGTAATCAAATTATTTTACAAATTACAGATATCGCAACGCAAGTTGTGGCCGACAATGACATGACCATTGTTTGGGTCAACGATATGACCACGGGCCAGCCAATTGCAAGCGCGCAAGTTAGCGACCCGCGCAATAACGGAAAATTTACCGCAAGCGAATATGGCATTGCAATTATGGACCGTGGTATGGCAAGCGGCACTGGCGATTATATTATCATTACCACGCCAGATGGCATGGAAAGCGTAGTTTTTGCTCATTCCTTAGCGTTCCAGCCATTTGCACGCGGTCGTGTGATGGGTGGCTGGGGCGACCCGTGGTTTGGCGGAAACAACGCCAGCGATTTATATTGGAGCGTTCTGCAACTTGACCGCACTCTTTTCCAGCGCAATGACACAGTTAATATGTGGGGCTTTGTGCAAAATCGTGCCCAAACCGAAAACATTACACATGTAACCGCTGTTTTAACCGAGCATTCCTGGTGGCGAATGGGGGAGCAAGACACGCTGCATAGGCAAGTAATCCCTGTTGTAAACGGCTCATATTCAGGCGAAATTCACCTGCCGCATCTTGACCCAGGCTCGTACGAGATTGCAATTTTCCACGGTGATATTGCTATAAGCTCAATGTTCTTTAGCGTGCAAGATTATGCAAAACCGCCGTATCAACTGCTGGTTTCCGCAAGCCATGCCGCTATTTTCGCTGGCGAAGAAGTAAGTTTTACTGCCCGGACGGAATTTTTTGAAGGCACACCCGTTGCAGATTTGCAAATTTCCTACAATTTTTGGGGATGGGAACTTAACACCCCAGGCGTAGGCCATGGCCAAAGGCGCACAAACACAAACGGCGAGCTGGAATTTTCAACAAGACCCACAGCATCTGGCGCGAATGTACAAGGCGAAAGGCATTTAAGCTTTTCTGCCGAAGCAACTTTGCCTGAAATTGGCTGGGTTCACACTCATACAGACGTGCGCATTTTTGTAAACGATATAGACGTTAACGCCCGTGCCACGCGCAACGGCAGTAATGCAACCCTTACCGTAAATGTGCATGACATTATATTAGACCGCCTCAACGACGGCACAGCCAGCAATTGGGGAGACTTCCTTTGTGATCCGCTTGCGGGACAGAGGCTTAATGTAAATATCTATCGCGTTTACTGGGTCCCAATTCGCGATGGTGAACGTTATTGCTTCATTAACAGGCAAGTAGTACCGCGTTACCGGCACGAACGCAGGGAACAACGTCTGCAAAGTTTTGACCTTACAACAGACGTAAACGGCGAAGCAACCCGCGAATTTACAGTACCTGACCGTAAAAACGAAAGCTACGAAGCCCGTGTAACTACCACAGACGGCAATGGCCGTAGAATAACGCATAACGTGTTTATTGGCCGTGATTGGTCATGGTTCCACTGGAATGCAGACGATAATGAGCTGTTCCTGGATGGTGTAGAGCAAAGTTACAATATAGGTGACCCGGTAGAACTTACCGTTATGCAAGGTACGGAAGCCGTAACACGCGGCAACTTCCTATTTGTTGTAGTTTCCGACGGTATTCTTAGCTATCATATTGGTACAAATCCGCTTAATTTCACATTTGGCAAAGAGCATATGCCAAACGCCCAGGTTTTTGCATATCATTTCAACGGGCATATATATACCTCGGGCTGGAACATGAGCCAGCGGCTTGTTTTTAACAGAGAAAGCCGCCAAATGACAGTAGAAATTTCCACATGTCAAGAGGAGTACCAACCTGGTGACATGGCGACAATTACAATTACCACTACAGACGCGGTGGGAAACCCCAAGCCTGCAAATGTAAATATAAGTTTGGTGGATGAGGCCCTGTTCTCACTTATGGACTACACGGCTGACACACTTGCCGCACTATACCGCCATATCAACGATGCATTGCAGGTTAGCCTATCTACCCACCAAACCTTTGTAAGCGATGGAATATTTGATGAAGCAGAGATGTACGGCACAACAATGATGAGACAGGCAGATATGGCTGTTGCAGCCCCAGCGGCATCTGCACCTGTAGCAGAAACCGCATTGGCAGGTGGCGCAACCGACACCCGTATTCGCGAACGCTTCGAAGACACAGCCGTCTTCAAAAGTCTGCACACCAACAACAATGGTGTGGCAACGTTCACATTCCAGTTACCAGACAACATCACATCGTGGCGCATAACCGCGTCTGCACTCAGCAATGACCTATACGCGGGCAACGCCGTGCAAAACATGCGCGTTACAAACCCAATGTTTGTTCACTACACGCTAAACCGTACATTCCTTGTGGGTGACGTGCCTACTTTGGGTGTAAATGTGTTCGGCACAAGCCTTTCCGGCGGCGAAGAAGTAACTTTTGAAGTATGGCGGGAAGACATACCAAATGATATCCACCGCGCAACGGGTGTTTCCTTCGAGCGCGTAAATATCCCGCTGTGGGAAATGGAAAATGAGGGTATGTACGCGATTGTAATCCGCGCAACCGTTGGCAATTTTGCCGACGCAATCCGTCACGAATATCAAGTAGTAGCTAGCCACAGACTGGTAGATACCGCTGTTTTCTACGACGTTACAACCGATACCGTGTTTGACGCAAACCAGGGCGGGCTTACAAATATCACATTTACAGATCACGGACGCAGCCGTTTCTTGCAAAATTTGCTAAACATGCGCTGGACCCGTGGTGCTAGAATAGAAGGACTTGTGGCCAGCCGCGAAGCAACCCTCCTTATTAGCACCCACTTCCCGGACGTTACCCTGTTTGGCGGCACTGTCGAGTTTGATGTGCGCGAATACCAGCAGGAAAATGGCGGAATTGCAATGCTCCCCTACTCTTCTGCGGACTTGCATACCACGGTTATGCTTATCCCGTTTGTTCTGGACGAAATAAACATAGCCGCCCTACGCAACTATTTAAACTACGCGTTTAATTTTGTCTCCATGGATAACCGAATGCTTGCCCTGTACGGCCTTGCATTGCTGGGAGAGCCAGTTCTACTGGAATTGCAACGGTTTGCACAAGTAGAGGATATGGATGTACGAAACATTGCATACATTGCAATGGGTTTAATCGCAATTGGCGAATATCATACCGCGCGTGAACTGTACAATTCACGCATTGCGCCGTATGTTCAAAGAATTGCGCCGTACTACCGTGTAAATATTGGCAATAATCGCCGCCAAATTCAGGATGTAACGAGCGTGGTGTCGCTTCTTGCGGCAAAACTTGGACTACCAGAAAGTATTGGACTGCATAACTATGCTGCAAACCGCCATACATGTCACCTTGTGCTAAATCTTGAACGCCTTGCATTCATCGCTCATGAAATCGAAAATTATTCCGCAACACCAGCTAGCATCACTTACACGCTTTTTGGCGAAGAAGTAACTCGCGACCTTTCCCGTGGCTGGCCATTCACGTTGCGCATCCCGGCACAAAACATGCATGAGTTTGAACTTGTTAACGTAACCGGGGATGTGGGCGCGGTATCTATCATACGCACTCCACTTTTAGAAATTGAGCCTATAGACGAAGATATTTCAATACAACGTGAATTCTTCCGTGCGGGAACAAACACCCGCGCAACAACTTTTGCACAAGACGAATTAGTGCGTGTGCAAATTACAATTGACTATTCCAGACGCGCAATGACCGGTTCGTATGTAATAACTGACTTTTTACCCGCTGGCCTTGCTCATGTAGCAAACTCCGCAAGGTTTGGCCCTGAAACAAGAAACCGTGCGCACGATTACCGCCGCTGGGCCCATGTTACAACAGACGGCCAGCGTATCACGTTCTTTGACTTTAACGGACACTTCAACAGCGTGCATACGTATTACTACTATGCCCGCGTGATAAACCCCGGTGTGTTTACCGCCGAAGGGCCTATGGTGCAAAGCTTTGGCGCCAGAGAATATATGTCTGTTGGGGATTATACTGTGATAACGATACGATAAAAAAATCAAGTGGTGACTCCCCCGTCACCACTTGATTTTTTTGCTCTGGAGGCTTTTATCTATGTATAAGTTACGGCACAATGTAAAAAGCGATTAATTAGACATCTTCTGAAATTAACTTACATGTGTTAAACTGCGTAAAAACTGAGGTATGCAGTGACAGAGTCCTACCAGTTGGTTTTATTTTTTACAATAATCAACCAGTCTTGTTCCTTTTACTTAGCTGTGGTATAGTAATAACACAAATTCCTTCGGGAGGCGGCGATAAGAAATAGAAAAATTAGTCACAAATAATATTTTGGTAAGAAATCGGCTTGCACACGCATTTGATATAGAGTATCACGATGTTCAATATATCGACATTTTGTATGTGGCACGCGATTACATTCACAAAGGGCATATGTTAATTTCGCATCCCCTTTCTGGTAGCGTAAAGCCAAACGAGACACCGTTTAAATCAATTGTACTTTCCAAAAATTCAATAGGCATGTGTTTTAAATCGCTTTCTATAATAGAGGAAAGTATCGCCTGTTGTAAAAAATTTGGCCTTAATAAAAAAATTCCAGAATCTGCTTTGCAAGATTTTATGGAAATTGATTGTTGCTTAATTAAAAGCGCGCCGTCGCGCTCTCCACAGGCGTAGCCGAGGAAGCGGAAGCGGGATTTATTCCCGCTGTAGTGGCGGGGCTTGGGGCAGAGCCCCATTAGAATTAGGAGGTAGCTAAGTGAAACTGAATCTAGGATTCATCACCATCAACGACATTCAGTTTGGTACGGTTTCTGAAATCGAGGATTCCGTACTATATGTCAACAAAGACGAACTTTCGGCTTTGTTGCTAAAAGATGAACGCTTCAAATCCCTAGAGCTGGACATCGCAAGGCCCGGCGAAAGTGTTCGAATTACGCCGGTAAAAGATGTTATCGAGCCACGCGTTAAAGTAGAAGGCCCGGGTGGTATGTTCCCTGGGGTTTTGTCACCGGTTGACACGGTGGGTACCGGCACAACACATGTGCTACGCGGTTCTGCGGTTGTTACATGCGGTAAAGTTGTTGGCTTCCAAGAAGGTATTATTGATATGACCGGGATTGGAGCAAACTATACTCCGTTTTCACAAACAAACAACCTGGTGATTACCTTCGAACCTGTTGCCAACCTTAAACCTCACGATTACGAAAACGCGCTTCGCCTTGCAGGTCTAAAAACCGCCGCTTACTTGGGCGAGTTTGGCAAAAACATTGCCCCTTGCGAAACCATCACCTATGAAACATTGCCTCTTATAAAAAGCGTTGAGGCATTTCCCGACCTGCCAAAAGTCGGCTATGTGCAAATGCTGCAAAGCCAGGGCTTGCTGCACGATACGTATGTTTACGGCGTAGACATGAAGCAGAGCATCACCACTATAATTAATCCGACAGAAATTTTTGACGGTGCGATTATAAGTGGTAACTGTGTATCTGCCTGCGACAAAAATACCACGTACCACCACCAAAACAACCCGGTAATTACAGACCTTTTTGCAGAGCATGGCAAGACCCTAAACTTCGTTGGCATGATTATCACTAACGAAAACGTATATCTTGCCGACAAAGTACGCTCTTCAGACTGGACTGCAAAACTTTGCGAATTCATGGGATTGGACGGGGCGATAGTTTCTCAGGAAGGTTTTGGCAACCCGGATACAGATCTTATTATGAACTGCAAGAAAATAGAGGCCAAAGGCATTCATACGGTTATTATCACAGACGAGTATGCCGGGCGCGACGGTACTTCTCAATCATTGGCAGACGTTGATGTATCCGCAAACGCAGTTGTAACCGGCGGCAACGCCAACGAAGTAGTGACTTTGCCAAAACTCGATAAGGTAATAGGCTCGTTGGATGATGTTGATAAAATCGCCGGTGGGTTCGAGAATAACATCCAACCTGACGGCTCTATAGTAGTAGAAATTCAGGCGATTACGGGCGCAACCAACGAGCTTGGTTTCAATCGCATGAGCGCGAGATAGGAGGCGATACAATGGGAAAACTAAAAGTTGTACACTATATTAACCAATTCTATGCAGGCATAGGCGGCGAAGAAATGGCCCACGTATCCGCAGAAATGCGTG